>OJGU01000614.1_pt1 | contig 19061 bp, 17 predicted proteins | sample 1594741 | NCBI WGS metagenome assembly OJGU01 (sample SAMN05416841, study PRJEB24817) | seawater metagenome | isolation source: Sea water | place: Canada:Atlantic | collected 2013-07
AGAGAGGTCTCGTGGGCTCGGAGATGTGTATAAGAGTCAGGAGTCGGCTCGCCGCCCTTGCCCGGGGCCTTGTCCCCGAGAAGGACCGCCGCGACCGGGGGGCCCTGAGAAACCGCCACCGCCGCCACCACCAGGGTTTCCGCCTCCGCCACCCTTCATGGACTCGAGCCGGGCAACGATGTCCTCCAGGGGCACCAGCGGCTCATCGTGCGCAAGGTCGAGCAGTCCCATCTCCAGCAGCATCCGCTGCACGCGAGAGGTCGGGAGGCGGTCCACGACGCGGGAGAAGCGATCGAACATCTGCGACAGCGTGACCGGGTCGGCCTTTCCCGCTTGGTCGCGAAGGGTGCCGACCTCCGCCTCGGTTGCTCCCTTGAAGACCGCGTTCGACTTGCAGACGGCGGCGAGCGTCAGGTCCCGCATGTGCTCGAGCAGTTGGAGGCTCAGCACGGTGAGGTCATGGCCTGCGGTGACCAGCTCATCGAACTGGGCCATGACCGCGTCGGGATCGTGCGTCAGAATCGCACCGACCAAATCCGAGATACGGGCGCGATCGGCCTGTCCGAGGACCCGTCGCGTTTCTTCCTCGGTGATGTTTGTCGGGTCGTCGGCAAAGGCGATGACCTGATCGAGGAGGGTGAGTGAGTCTCGAACCGAACCGCCCGCGGCCCGGGCGATGAGCCGCAAGCCGCCCATGTCGACCGAGCGCTCCTCCTTCTGCAGGATGTTCTCGAGGTGGGCGATGGCTTCTTCGGGCGAGACTCGGCGGAAGTCGAGCCGGGACACCCGTGAGAGAATCGTGGGAATGACCTTCTGCGGCTCGGTGGTCGCGAAGATGAAGTTGACGTGCTCCGGTGGCTCTTCCAGCGTCTTGAGCAAGGCGTTGAACGCCGACGTGGTCAACATGTGGACCTCGTCGATGATGTAGACCTTCCGGCGGGCGGTCTGGGGCAGGTAGTGCACCTGCTCGCGGAGGTTCCGGATGTTGTCGACCGAGTTGTTGCTCGCGCCGTCGATCTCCATCACATCGACAGAGCGGCTCTCGTTGACCGCGACGCACTGCTCACACTCGTTGCAAGGCGTCGCCGTCGGGCCTTGCTCGCACACCAAGCCTTTGGCGAAGATTCGGGCGGTGGTGGTCTTGCCCAGACCACGAGCTCCGGCGAACAAGTAGGCGTGGTGAACCCGGTCCTGCCGGATCGCGTTGCCGAGCGTGCGGCCGACGTGCTCCTGGCCGACCATGTCGTCAAAGACAAGCGGCCGGTGCTTCCTCGCGAGGACGACGTAGCTCACTGATTTGGTGAGTAGCACGGACGTCGTCGTGCAAGCAGCCTGTCAAAGCGCAGATGCGGCGCCCCCGGAAACGAAGAGAGCCGCGTCCACGGGCCGCCGCTCGATGGATCGAGCGGGCCTCTGGAACGCGGCTCCGTTTGCGAGCGGGTGCGCCTGGGGTCGGCCCCGGCGACTGCGCACGCCCTTAGAACGTGAAGTGCTGGGAGACGATCTCTTCGCGGTGTGGCTCTTTCGCAGCCGAGGGACGGGGCTCGACCTTTTCAGGGACCGGAACCGCTGCTGCGTCCAGACGCTCGGCGATGATCGACTCTAGGTAGCCGCTCACGCTCATGTTCTGGTCCTCGCAGTAGTTCTTCAGGCGCTGGTAGGTGATGCCCTTGACAGAAATGCTTCGCCGGGTTTGTCGCTTGGCCATATTCGTCTCGCTCGCGGTGTCCGCCGCTCCTTAGGCAACTAAAACACCAGCACCCTGTACGCAAGGCCCATTCCACAACATCTGGTGTTGCGGAACCCGCGCCGCCACAACATGCTGTGGACAGTTTGACCTACACGATCGGAACCATTGGTGATTCCGGGATTTCTGCCTGTGAGATCTCCTTGGCGAAAAACCGAAGCGAGAACGTGGCCTTTCATCCATAAATCAGAGGGGCGGGAAGATCTCCGAGATCTCCTCCGGGGAGATCCCGCTCGCGCAGCGCGCGTCTGTGAGCGGAAGCACGCACCCAACGTCCCAAAAACGCGCACTTCGCGGGTGGAATTGCCTCCGAAAAAAGTGACCTGAGGCCGGTAGAAAGCGCGGAGTGCAAGCCGGGTTTGAACCCAGGCGCCAAGGTCGTCAGCATGCCAAGCCTGGCATGACTGCCGAAGCCGATCTGCAGTACGTGGAGCCCCGAATTCGGGCGAAATGATTGTGGTGAAGAACTGCCGTATGGTGAGATGACACCGGTGAGGGTCTCGTGCGTACAGACCCTGCGGCGGACGGTTCGTAATGCAGGCTGAGGATGTCACGAAGGTCGTCGACCGGGAGCCCGAGGCTTCGGGTGGAGACCCGTCGCCGGAGCCCTCCGGTGGCGCAGCCGAGTCGGCAGCCAAGGCAGACCCCGAGCCGTTGCCTGACCCTGAGCACGAGGTTGCGGCCGAGGTTGTCCGCCCCATCGACAAGGTGGCCGAGGTCGAGCCGGGTCGCATCTTGGTCGGCCGGTACGAGCTGATCCATCGGCTCGGTCACGGCGGGATGGCATCCGTCTACCTCGGACGCGCGATCGGGACCGCGGGCTTCGAACGGCTGGTCGCGGTCAAGGTGATTCATCCGCACCTCGCGAACGAGTCGGAGTTCGTCGAGATGTTCCTCGACGAGGCCCGCATCGCGGCGAAGATCCATCACCCCAACGTCTGCGAGACGTTGGATCTCGGGGAGGACGACGGCCTGTTCTTCATGGTGATGGAGTACGTCGAGGGCGAGACGCTTTCGTCGTTGATTCGCCAGCTGCGAAAGCGTGAAGACCGGCTGCCAGTGCCGTGTGCCTTGCAGATCACGGCCGATGCGTGCCGTGGCCTGGGCGCCGCTCATGCACTCGAAGGCAAAGACGGCGAGCCGCTGAACCTCGTCCACCGCGACGTGTCGCCCCACAACTTGCTCGTCACGATGGACGGGCGGCTCAAGGTGGTGGACTTCGGCATCATGAAAGCCGCCGGCAAGCGCAGCAACACGCTGACCGGCCAGCTGCGCGGCAAGCTGACATACATGTCGCCCGAGCAGGCTCGCGGCGAGCCGGTCGACCGCCGCAGTGACATCTACGCGATGGGTGTCGTGCTTTGGGAATTGCTCGCGGGCGCCCGCTTCTATCGCGGCGAAACCGAATCCGAGATCCTCGCCCAGGTCAGCCTTGGCCGGCGTCAGGACATCGCCGAGTACTGCGACGATCTCCCCGCGTCGGTCGTCGCCATCCTCGACAAGTCGCTGGCAGAGTCGCGGAGCGATCGGTACGAGACCGCCGACGAGATGCTCAAGGATCTTCGGGCGGCGCTCCGGCAGCTGCTCGATGCCGACCAAGAAGACCCCCGGGAGGCCCTCTCCGGGGTCATGAAGGGGTTCTTCGCCAGCCGCATGCGGTACATCCAGGCCGCGATCCGTGGCCAGGTCGACGACCGCGAGGGAAGCAATCGCAAGCACCGAGCGGCCAACGACAGCAAGACGGGCGTGGCCAATGCGCGGACGATGACACCGTCCAGCGTCGCGATTGGCCGCACCGGAACGCTGACCTCTTCCGTCGCGACAGCTCCGGCGCGCTCCTGGGCGTTGTGGCTGATTCTTCCGCTGGCCGGCGCGGTGCTGGGGACCCTCGCTGTCCGGGCGCTCTCCGACCCGGAGCCGACCAACCGGCAGCCGGTGGCAACCGAGCCTGCGGTCGCGGCGGAGGCCGGGCCCAAGATGGTGACGTGGTGGATCAACACCGATCCCCAAGGTGCAACGGTGACCATCGACGGCAAGGTCCATGAGGAGACCACACCCACGTCCGTGCAGCTGCCCGCCAGCGACGAGCGCATCGAGGTGAAGGCGGAGCTTGCCGGATACAAGAGCTACGCCGCCGAGATGGCCCCGCTCAGCTCCGAGAACCACACGCTTCGGCTCGAGCCCGCATACAAGACCACGTTCCGCGCACGGTCGTTCGACAACCCGCCCGGTGACACTCCAAGCGAGCCCGTCGCCGACGTGGCACCGCCCAAGAAGCGTCACAAGCGGCCCAAGAAGTCCGCGGCCAAGCCTGAACCTGTTCCCGTGTCCACCGCGCCGCCTGGTGCCGGGGACACGCGGCGACCCGAGGATGTGCCCGACTTCCTCAAGGGGAAGAAGCAGAAGTGAGTGTCTGGATGTCGGCCGTTGCGCTGTCCGTCTCGGTTGCGCTCGCACCGGTGACGACGGTGCCCGCGGCTCCTGAGGATGAGTCTGTGGCTGCCGAGCCTACGGCGCCCACGCTCCCCAGCGAGTCGCCTGCCGCCGAGGAGGCCGCGACCCCGATCGCCGATACGCCGGAGTCCTCTCCAAGTCTCGACGACGCGTTGTACCAGGAGGCGCTGGACCGCTACGTCGAGGGCCAGGAGCTCTTCGTGCAGCGGCAATACCTCGATGCGGGCGCCGCGTTTCGTCGGTCCTATGCGGCCGTTGCGACGGGCCGCACGCTCTACGCCGTTGGGTTGTCCTACGAAAAAGGAGGCGACATCGTCCAGGCTCTGGAGGCGTATCGGCGCTACCTCGACCTGCCCGACTGCCCCGCCCCCGAAGAACACTGCGCGGCCCGGCGCGACGAGGTCCGCGGGATCGTGGCCAAGCTCCGGACCAAGGTCGCGGAGCTCTCGATCGAGGTCGATGATGGCGTCGAGTTGCTTGGGATCGAGATCGGCGACCGCATCGTGCCGCCCGAGGATTTTCCGATCGTCCTCGCTCCGGGGCACTACGAAATCCGCGAGCGGGGCTACGGGCCGAGTCACGTTCGCATTCGCGAGATCGACGTGGAGGCCGGTCAGGTCTTCTCCCTGCTGATCGTCGACTTCGATGCCGAGCCCCAGCTTCCCTCGAACGAGGTCACCGATCCCGGCCCACCCTCGCGCCCCTCCAATCGTTTGACCGAGGAGGAACGCCGACGGCGACTGAGAATCGCGTTCTACGCCAGCGCGGGCGTGACGGTTGCGGCAGGGATCGCAACGGGCGTCGTCGGGGGCGTGACGCAACGGGCGTTTAATACGTACGAGAGCCGGTGTACCGGCGTGTGTCCAGAGGAGGACTACCCCCTCGCCGCGGAGCAACGTTTTGAACGGCTCAAGCCCGTGACCAACGCGCTGGTCGGCGTGACGGCGGGCTTGGGGATCACGACCGTGGTGCTGGGCTTGTTCGCGTTCACCGGCAAGAAGGGCAGAGGGGCGCGGGCCAGCGTGACCCGCGTGACGCCAACGCCCGGTGGCGTTCGAGTCCGGTTCTAAGAAAATCCCGCTACACTGCCGGCCATGCAGGACTGGCGCTGGCCAACCTACCGCCCTCGCAACATCACCCTCGAGCAGGTCGTCTACGAGAACGACGACCCCAATCGCGGCGGGGTCCGGGTGAAGGCGAAGGACGGCAAGGTCTACCTCGATGCCGTCGGGGGCATCGGCTGCCTGCCGCTGGGGCATAGTTCCAAGCGCTGGGTCGGGGCGATGACCGAGCAGATGAACACGCTCGTCAGTGCGGCGGGCCCGTTCTGGACCGACGTCAACACGGCCCTCGCCCGGCGGATTCTCGACATGGCTCCCGTTGCCGATGGCCGGATCTTCTTCGGGAACACCGGCACCGAGGTCACCGAGGCCAGCATCAAGGTCGCGCTCAAGGCGACCGGACGCGACGTCATCATCGGCTTTGAAAAAGCGTTCCACGGGCGCTCGTTGGGATCGTTGTCACTGACGGCAAACCCGAAGTATCGCGACGGGTTTCTGACCACGCCCGAAGACGACGGCAAGCGGTTCGCCCACATGAACGTGGTGCGCGCTCCGTTCGGCGACCTCGAAGCAACGGCCAAGCTGTTGGAGCAGTACGCCGGCCGCGTCGCGATGGTCTGTCTGGAACCCGTGCAGGGGGAGGGCGGCATCAACCCCGCCAAGCGCGACTTCTTGGTGGGACTGCATGGGCTGTGTCGCCAACACGGGTCGCTCCTGGCGCTCGACGAGATTCAGGCGGGCAGCGGGCGGACTGGAGATTTTTCAGCCTGGACGACGTTGGTCGGCGACGACCCAGCGCTGTTCCCCGACATCATCTGGTGGGCGAAGGCTCTGGGCGGCGGCTTCCCCATCTCTGCAGTCGTCGCCCGAGGGGACATCGCGGCGCACATGGTGCCGGGCACACACGGGAGCACGTTCGGAGGGAACCCGCTGGCGTGCCGCGCCGCGATGGAGACGCTCGACATCATGCAAGACGACGACCTGTTCGCGCGCGCTGGCAGTCAGCTTGCCACGCTACAGACGATCGCCGCTACCAAGCCGATCTCCGCGGTGCGCGAGGTTCGAGGGCTGGGCGCGATGCTGGGCATGGACTTCGGCGACCCCGAGTTGGTCTCGAAGTTGGTCGCCGCCACTGCCGAACAGGGCCTGTTGGTCACAGCCAGCGGAGGCATCGCGATTCGCTGGCTGTTCCCCTACTGGGCGGGTGAGGACATCCTCGCCGAAGCCTGGGACAAGCTGGGCAAGGCCGTTGCAGCGGTGAGCTGATGGTGCCCACCGAAGCGGCTGGCCCTCAGTCCTCGGTGGACCGAAGCGGAGGCAGATGGCTCGGCGCGAAGTTGGACGCACAGGCCCTCCTGTGCCCGCGTTCCTTGTCCTCCGAACCCTCGAGGGGATGTGTACGTCACGGGCGCAGCTCCGGCAGAAGCCCAGTCGTCCACTTGCGCGTGCAGCGAGCACCAAGTCGGTCGACTTCACCACCGGCGCTTCCCCACAGCCCGGTCATCGCACCGAAACCCATGCAGTGACCTGCTCGGCTCCTCCCAACTTCGGTGCCCATCGTGGCAAGGGGGTGTGCTCGGGGAGGGCTGGCAAGCCGACAGCGGCGCGAGCAGGAGAAGGATGCCGGGGGAGCACTTCACGGGCCGCGACCGGACGCGGAGCTGCGAGGGGATATTCACGGACGGTGTCCTCGCCGCCACGACCGGTGTCGACGGGATCACCGGGGCCGGCATCGCGAGCCAGCCGTCCCAAGGATCATGACAACAAGTCCGCTGCCCAGAGCGTCGCCTTTGCGTGCCCACGGAACAGCGCGTAGACGGCTGCGTTGTCCGGCAAGTCGATATCGCCGCGGTAGAGCAAGGCTAGAGGCGAGGCCAGATCGAGCTCCTCGACCCGTTGCGCAGAGGTACCGCCTTCGCCAGCTTCGACCCGGTGCGCAAATGCAGCATCGTTCTCGCCTTGCTTTCGTTCAAACACGGCTACCGCGCCATGCTCTGCGTCGCGTACAGCGATCCGGTCACAGCGCGCCGCACCGTGCAGCACGCCCAGCGTGAACATCGAGGGCCGGACGCCGCTGCCGAAGTAGTTCATCAAGTCAGGCACCAGACGTTGGATGCTCTTGTTTGACGTCGCGACGTTGTTGAGCGCGAACTGGCCCTTGGCCGAGACGTCGAGCCAGTGCAGTCGGCGGTCGTGAATATCGAAGCACAGGGGCAGGTAGATCCCATTGTCGCCTTGCAGGTCGAACCTGAGCTCCACGGTGCGGGGGTCGAAGTGGCTGCCCATTTCGTCGTCGCGCAGCATGAGTCCAGCGAACGCGTCTTGTAGGACACCGAAGGGCAGGCCGCTATAGGCGTTGATGACCACTACGGCGTAGCGGACGCCGGTCCGCGCAGCGACGTCACAGTGGATGTCGACGAACTCTGTCGCGCCTTGGGGGTGCGGTGCATCGGTGAAGTCGCCGGCACTTTGGGCCAGCAGCTCGCCGCTCTTCCGCAACTGCAGCTCGTAGTACGAGCAGGTGCCCGCGAACGACCAGTCGTCACGATAGAAGCCCACGGAGAGGTCGAGGTCGGTTTCGTCCCTGTCGCCCTCGGGCTGGCACCAGTGAAGGAAGAGCCGCGCCAGGTCGGAGCGACCCGTACTCACCTGTGATCCTCGCGGCAAGGAGACCGCGGCGCGTGAAGCCGTCCGCTCGTTGAACGGTACGACAACCTTGTCGAGGGCACGGTCGACCAGCACGGTGTCGAAGCGTGGCTTTTGAGAGAAGCGGCTCAGTAGCTCTGTTTGCAGCGTGCTGCACAAGCCATCGAGGAAGCCGCGCGGGAGGAGCGGGCGCTTGTCCGGCGTGGAAGCCCCGTAGGCACATTGACCCTTGGGCCAGTACACACGCACAGCTTGTCGAACATGCCGCTGCCTGAAGTGCGCGAACAGAGTCAGCAGCATGGGAGTGGGCAGTCGTGGGACCACGGTGCGAAACGCATCCCGCAGCGCCCCGCGCGTTTCATCGTTGGGGGCCGAGCTCAGTACGTGGTCGAGGCGGCGGCCGAACTCTCCGGGGCGCTCGGGTAGCGTGTTGATGAGGGCGGGGACGTCACGCTCGGCGATCGCCAACTCGACCCTGGAGTTCCAGCTCCTGAACTTTGGGGCCCGACGCCCTTCAGGGTCCTTGCGACGCACGGCTTGAAAGCCCGCCGCGACCTTGGGAAAGCGCTTCGCGTATTCGTGCGGGTGGAGGAACTCGCCCACCCACACCCAGTAGGAGCGGTGACGCAGGAGGTCTTCGCCGAGTCGATCGGCATCAAAGCTCTCGAGCAGGCCGAGCAGCGCCCGCCGCGTACGGCGATTGAGCTTCGCGACTCTGAAGCGTTTGACCGCGGTCGGGGCATGAACCGCCGGCACAGCTGCCTGCCGCTTTTGGGGACGGATGGTCTCCGCTTGGAGAGACCCGTCGGTTCCCGACAGCACGGCGACAAAACGCAGCACGTCGGTGGCCGTGGTCATGTGTTGCTTGGCGACCTCGAAAATGCCATCGGGATCATCGCCGCCGAACTTGCCGAAGAGCGTGGCAAAAACCGTCGCGATGTTCTCGCGCAGGGGAATCTTGGCGGGGATCCACTGGAGTACCCGCGGCCCGTATGCCTCGAGCAGGCTCAGCAAGGCGTCGCGATCGTCAGGATTGAGTGCCTGAGGCCGTGCACACAGGCTCTCGAAGAGCCGCCTGGCGTCGGCATCCAGGTCGTGGCCCAGTCGCAGGAGTTTGAAACGCACCCGCTCTTTGGGAGAAGGCCTCTCCTCACTGGGCAAGAAGAACGGCGACTGCGTGTCGACCTTGCCGCCGCAAATGGGGCACCCGCTGTAGTTGCTGCCGTCGAAGCAGCGCCCACACACCACGTGCTCGCAGGGGGACAGCACATGGGTGCAGCCCGTTTGAGAGCAGTGGATACACGCCTGGTTCGGGGCTTGGACGAAGTGCACCAAGAACCGTTTCCACCACAACGACCGTGTGTCGGTGGGGACGTCCCTGGGAAACTTGCGGAACAGAGGCTCGTGCTGATGGTTGCCGCCCACGTGCCGAAGCAAAGCCTCGGACCATCGCTCTTTGAGTTCGGTCAGCTCCTGGGATGTGCACCTCGCGAGACGGTCGCGGAGCTCGGCGGTCATCGAATAGCCGAGCCCCGCGAGCTCGAGGGCAGCGGCCTGCGAGAGCTCGCGCCCTGCGGCTCCGCTGCTTCTCGCGTACACGAGTCCTCGCCGCGTCAGCAGCAACTCCCACACTTGTGGTTGGTGCGGTGTCGACATGGCGTCTGCGAGGCGGGAAAAGTGGGGAGGAAAGCGCCCGAGCTAGTTCAAGAAAGAAGGAAGCTCAGGCTAAGCCTCCCCGTCGGCAGGATAGCAAGAATTCCCGAAGAGAACCCTCCGGAGGTGGTGTCGAGGTCCGCCGAGGAGCGTTCGGTCCGCGCTACCGTTTCCAGGGCGCCTGGTCGACGTCGACCGGTTGGCTCTGGTGCAACATGTTGGCGCGTCGCTTCTCGTGGATCGAGCCCTGGTCGCGTGCGCCCTCCACCAGTTCGTAGCCCAGCAGGGCGAAGACCCGGCCTTTGTAGAAGAGCGGGCGAGCGTTGCCGTACCAATCGACGCAGCTGACCTCGCACTTGTCGTCTTGATCCGCGCGGGGGTCGGACGCGAGGGCGCCGAGCTCGGTGAAGTTGAGCCGGTCGACGTCGAGGAACAGCACTTCGGCCGAGCCCTCGGTGAGATGAGCGTGACCGGGGGCAGAGGCGGTGCGAATGGGGAGCCCGAGCATGCCGCGGTCGGGGCTCGTAGGCTTGTAGAAGAAACCGTGGCTACGAAGCTCGCCTTGGCTCGCGCCGCGCTGCACGTACGCGCCGCCGACCCCGGGCTGGGCACCGAGCTCTACGGCACTAAAGTGAAGGTTGCGACCGTCGGTGCCGATGACGACCGCGTCGCGACCCATCGCCTCGATGCGGTCGACGCCGTGCGGGATGGGGATCTGCTGGGCGCCGTCTTGGCCGCTGGCGAACGAGTGGGCGAACACGGCACCGCGCCTCTCTTCTGCTGCGCCTCCCCAGCCGCTCCCCATTCCGTACAGGAGGTAGTCCCCCACGAAGCGGTTTTGGAACGCGTAGCCGTTGCTCTGGGGCTCGGGGAGGTCGACGAAGGCGCTGTCCCGGACATTGCTGACGCCGCGGTCGAAGGCCGCCACGGGCACCCGCATCATGCCGATGTCGCCACTGGCAAACTCTGGCGACCACATCGCATCGCCCTTGCTGTCGGCGCGGACCAGCACGTTCAAGTAGCCGTCGCTGCTCTCTTTGAACGAGAACTGATCGACAGGCGCGCCCCATGTTCGCAGGGCGCCGACCTGGCCGCCGTCGAGCGGCAAGCGGTACACGGCGGCGGGAGAGACTTGCTTCTTGCGCCGGTTGTCGTCGCGCCACCCCTCGTGGGTCCAGACGTACACGGCACTCGGCGAGACGTAGAAGTTGCGTCCCGGTGGTCCGAGGATGCCCTGGGCATCGCACGAGAAACGTCCCTGCCCGAGGTCGCAGGTGATCACGCTGTGCAGGACCGGGTTCTCGGTGTTCTGCACTGGTTCGAAGACCTTCGAGCCATCGATGATCGCGTCCCAATCGTCGGCCTGTCGCTGCTTCGCGTTCCAGCTCGCGACGCCCGGCAGGTTGGGGGACCCATTGTTCCAGCCTCCGCCGCCAAGATAGTGCGGCATGTAGAACACGAGCTTGTCGCCGATGAGCCGGCTGGCGTAGTTGCGGGACGAGTAGTAGTCGTTCGAGCGCAGGAAGAACGTGTCCTTGCGTGAGAGCTGGCCACGGTCGTCGATGTGGAACAGCCCAAGCTCGGTCGAGCCCACTTGGTAGCTGAATCCGACGACGACGATCGTGTCTCCGGAGATCAGCATCTCGTCGTACCAGGCGTCGTGGCCTTTGGCCGGACTCACATCGATCTGTGAGGTGGGGCGCAGCTGGTTGTCCCCAACCTCGACGGTGAAGAGTCGTCCGCGTCGGAGCACGACGAGGTGGTCGCCATGGGCCTTGACGATCCCTCCCTCGTCGACGCCTGCTTCTTGTGTGTTTGTGATCGACTCGTCCGCGCCAGCGCCGTCCTCGGCAGCGGGCTCCGCCTGCGGTGCGGGTGCGGCGTCGAACGATTCTCCTGGGGCGCTGCTGGGCGTCAGGACTCCCTTGGAGCTCTGGTTCTTCTTCGCCTGCGCGGCGTATCGCCGCTGCACGCGTTTCTGAATCGCCTCGAGGCGCTCACCCAACGCGTCGTTGGACGCGAAACGGGAGAGCTTCCGGCTGGACCCGGCCTCGAGAACGGCGTCCACTGCAGCCGCGCTCACGGTCGCGAGTGCACCGGGCTGGGTGCCCCCGGTCGTGTCGCTGGGATTTGTCCCCAGGCCTGCATCCTTCGACCCGGCACAGGCTCCGATCGCGATGGAGAGCACGGAACAGGCGAGAACTGGAGTCAGCGTACGGATCGTCATGATTTGTACTCGTCGGTTTGGGAACGCCGGCCGAAGACCCTTGCTTACATCCTCGAGCGCGCCCGGATTTCGTCGTTACCAACGCGCGTCGCGAGGCGTTGGTCTTGTGTACGGGGCACGGAAGCTTACACGGCGCGTTGGGGTGCATCGCCCGTCCGAGCGCGGCACGGGTACACTCGGGTGCGTGTCGTGCAAAGTTTGGGTTCTTCCGGTTGGGCTGATGCTCTTGGGGTGCAAAGCCATCGCGGAGCCCACTTCCGCGGCGACAGCATCGTCCGCACCCGAGGTCGCAGGGGAGCCGCCGACCCAGGGTGCGCCCGAAGCCTTGGTTCGGATCCTGCCGGTGCTCTCGGGGTCGCTGCCGGCGATTCCCGCGGGAGCCCTGCGGGTGACTCTCCGGCCCGAAACGGTTGAGGTGGGCGAGACCGAGGTGGCTCGACTGAAAGCGGGCGCGCTGGTCGATGATGAGGCAGGTGCGCTTGTCCGGGCGTTGACAGTCGCGGGCTCTGCAAGCCGTCCCGTAGCGATCTTTGTCGACGCGTCGGTGGCCTCGGGGGCTGTGATCGAGGTGGTGGATGCCGCGCGGACCAGCGGGGCCAGCTCGCTCGGGTTTGTGGCGCGCCTCAACGGTGACGACCTGGGGTGGCTTCCGATCAGCGGCACGACGTTGAGGGAAGACGGTGTGCCCGTGATCCGCCTCGATGCGGGCCATGCGGATTTCGAGTCGGTCGTCGAGGAGTCGTGGTCGAAGGCCGGCGGGGCCCATCGCATGTCCGTGAGCGTCGACGGCACCATGGATGCCCAAGCGCTGTTCGGCGCGCTGCACCTGCTTCGGGGACCGCGTTGTGCCGATGAACCAGGGGCGTGCCGGTTTGCCGCGTTGGGCATCACCGACGACCCGGTGCCTCCCGCCGCGGTGGACCGTGTGGTCAACCTCTCCGGCGAGGGCACGATCGGGCTCGGCAACGTGGGCCTGATCGGCAAAGGCGGCGGCGGTGGGACCGGCTCGGGCTACGGCCGAGGGGCGGACACCGGCAGGCGAGTCCCGCGAGTGCGGCAGGGCAAGGCCACCGTGGGTCCGGCGCTGGACAAGGACATCATCCGGCGCATCGTTCGGGCCCACATCAACGAGGTGCGCCACTGCTACAACCAGGGGCTGGTGAGGGATCCGGACCTCAGCGGTGCGGTCAAGGTGAGCTTCACCATCGCTGCGACCGGGAAGGTGAAGAGCTCGGTGGTGAAGAGCACCACGGTCTCCGACCCGAACGTTGGGGCTTGTGTCGCCAAGGCCGTCAAACGCTGGAAGTTCCCCAAGCCCAACGGAGGGGCGGAGGTCAAGGTGACCTATCCGTTTCATCTGTCGCCGGGGTGAGGGCTGTAGCCGAACCGGGCGTGCCTACGATCGCGCGAACTCCTTGAACTTGTCGCGGATCGAGGCGACGCCCTCGTTGAGATGGGGGAAGGGCTCGGCAGGGATCGGAACGTCCAAGAACTCGCAAAGAGGCGCCCATCCCTGCGCGACATTGAAGACGAGGAGGTTGTCGGCGGGAACCCCGGCTCGCACCGCTTCGTTGTGCCGGTGGAACGTTTCGATGTTGGCGTCGTGCTCGACCACGCCCAGCTCCCGCTCGATGATCGCGTCGGTGAGCTCCAAGAACCGTCGGATCTGTTTGGAGACCAGACCCAATGGCCGGGCCCATCGCGTCGTTCGATCCAGCGCCGCGAAACTGGAGAACCATCGCTCTGGATCGCGCACCGTCAACACCACCTTCGCGTCGGGGTACAGCTCGATGAGCTCGCGCCAAAGAAAGCACGAGGGAGCGTCGACACACGCCACGTAGTCCGCATACATCGCGGGCAGGTCCAAGGGCAGGTCCCGCTTTGCCCATCCATGCCAGTGCTCGAGTTGCACCGTGTCTCTGGCGACGACCTCCATGTGGTGGCATCGCCCGCCCAGCAATCGTTCGAGTGCGGCGCGCATCGACATCGTGCCCGTCCGCGACAGCCCGGCTCCGATCACCTTCACGGCGCCCATGGTGGCACAGACGCGCCGACCCGGATCATTGGCGCTCGCGCCACTTCTTGCGCTCGGCCCGTCGCAGTTCGGCGTTGTCCCAGCGGCGCCGATCATCGTCGGTCGTCGGCTCGAAGCGGGGAACGTCGCAGGTCTCGCCGGCCTCATCCATCGCGACCATGATGAAGAAGCAGGACATCACGTGACGCTGCGATCTCGTTCGGTGGTTCTCCGCGACGACGCGGATGCCGATCTCCATCGAGGTACGACCGACCCAGTTGACGCAGGCGCGGAAGGTGACGAGCTCGCCGACCTGCACCGACGCGCGGAAGATCGCATCATCGAGCATCAGCGTGACGACGTAGTGGCCGCTGTAGCGGGCCGCACAGCTGTATGCCACCTCGTCGAGGAGCTTGAGCAACGCACCGCCGTGCACCTTGCCCGAGAAGTTCACCATGTCGGGGGTCATCAACGACGTCAGCTCGAGGCGCCGCGGATGCTCGTCGGTGGGTTCGGACATCGCGAGATCATAGCTCGGGTCGCCTCGAGCTCCCGAGGCCCGCTGTTGGCAAGGAACACGCCTGCGCACGCGAGGACGCCGGTGCCGGGCTGGGGTGCCAACGACTGGGGACAGGTCGGAGACGAAGAGCCTCGGTTGCAGCCCATCCCGGTCACGGTCGAGCTCCCAGAGCCGGCGGCACAAATCGACGCGTTCGAAGAGCTGCCCTGCGCTCGAGGGCAGGAGCATGACGTCTACGGTGGGGGCCGGATGGTCGGGGCCACCCAATCAACACCGACACCGATGGGGTGGGGGCGAGTACGGCGATGGGGAGAGCTCCGCTAAAGAGGCGCGGTCGGCAAGTCTTGCGTGGGGCTGCGTCGCACTCGGGGCGATACTGTGGCCATGACCGTTGGGCTCAGAATCAAACGCCTCGAGACGCAAGAGTCGCTGATCGCGGAGTTCGAATCGTTCGAGGACGCCATGACGTGGGTCGCCGAGAGGCCGGACATGGTCGAGGTGCTCGGTGTGGTGGATCCCAAAGCGCTTGGGGAGAACGCGTTCTACAAACTTCGAGACGCGACCCGCCCGCTCGACCCCGCCGAACTCGCGATGCGGGACAAGGCGAGGGAGGCGCTGCGAGCCCAGATGCGGGAGGCGGACGAGCGGGAGAGCGCGCCGACGGGTTTGGCCGGCCGCATGCGGTGGGCGCCTCCGGAACCAGCACCGGACCCGTTGTCGCTACCCGAAGCCGAGCCGGGAGAGGTGATGGTGATCCGCTGGCAGAAAGGAGCTCCGATGGCGAACATTGCCGACAGCCGCCCGATCCCTCCGGAGGTGCGGCAGGCGGTCGACGCTTGGATTGCGGAGCGCAACCAATGGCTGCATCCGAAACGGACGCACGTGGGCCGGGCGGAACTCCGCGTCCGGCCAGGGGAGCTGCCCGAGTCGGAGCAAGATGAACGGGTCGAGATGGGCGCGTCGTACAGCCAGATCCCCGGTTGGCCACAGGAGTAGTCGCGGACCCTCGGATCGCCCCACTGAGCGTCCCGCGAGGCCGCCAAGCTCGGGTATCGTGAAGCCATGTGGCGGGTAATCCTTGGCGCAGTCTTGGTGTCAGGCTGCGGTGACGCTGGAGACGCAGGCTCTGGGGATGCGGGCTCCACCGGCGGCACCACTGGGGCGATCGGCACAAGCACGGGCGAGGCGACGGGCCCGGGCGGAACGACTGGCGGGGCGAGCGGTAGCGGCGAGTCGGAGGGGGGCAGCACCGAGGCCAGCGAGAGCTCCACCGGAACGCCGACCGAGCCGCAAAGCGGCATGCTGAGCGTGCTGAGCTACAACGTCGCTGGGTTGCCGGACGCTATCTCGGGGAGCAATCCGCTCGTCAACACACCGCTGATCAGCCCCCGCCTCAACGCGTTCGACCTCGTCTTGGTTCAAGAAGATTTCTCGTACCACGCAGAACTCTCAGCGGACGCCGAGCACCCGTTCCAATCGATGCCCGGCGGCGGCGGAACCCTTGGGGACGGCCTCAATCGCTTCTCCCTGTCCGAATTCGAGGGGTTTGAGCGCAACGGCTGGGTCGAATGCAACGGCGTCGTCGATAGCGGAAGCGACTGCCTCACCGAGAAGGGGTTCTCGGTTGGTCTGCATGAGCTCGGGCCCGGGGTCGAAGTGGACGTCTACAACTTCCACATGGACGCAGGCGGATCCGACGAGGACATCGCGGCCCGTCAGGCTCAGATCGAGCAGATGCTCGCCACCATCGCGACGCGATCGGCCGACCGCGCCCTGATCGTCGCCGGTGACACCAACATGGATGAGGAGGACGAGGCCGACCTCGTCACGTTGCTCGAGGGTGCGGGACTTACGGACGCCTGTCGCGAGCTTGCGTGCGGCGACGAGTTCCGCATCGACCGGATCATGTTCCGCAACTCCGGCGGAATCGAGTTGACGCCGACGTCGTGGCTGGTGGACCTGACGTTCGCCGATGATGAGGGCGAACAGCTCTCGGACCACGAAGCCGTGGTGGTCGAGTTCGACTGGGCGAGTCGATAGGGCGGGGCACCGGGTCCGTCATCGGGGCGCGAAGCGCGGCAGCACGCTGACACATCGCGAAGAAAGCTGACATAAGGCTGTCAATCGGTTGTGCGACAACAGTGATCGAAACGGCGCGGCGTCGCGCCTAACCCCAGGAAATCACATGAGCATCACCTTCTATTTCGCACCCATGTCCACCGCTTCCACCGTTCACTGGAGCCTGGAGGAGCTCGAGATCCCGTACGAGGGCGTCCAGGTCAACCTCAAGGACGAAGCCGACAAGAAAGCGAAGCTTGGCCCCGTGAACCCAAACATGGCGGTCCCGGTGCTCGACCACGACGGCACCGTCATTTTCGAATCGGCCGCCATTCAGATCTACCTCGGTGAGACCTTTGGCGTCGACAAGGGCCTGTACCCGAAGCCTGGTCCCAAGCGCGGCGAGGCCCTGAAGTGGTTGGTGTGGACCAACGTCTCGCTCAGCGCGGCTGTGGGTCGCTGGCTAGGCAACACGCAGGGCGAAGAGTCGATGCGGAATGAGGCCGCGGGAGCGCAGGCGCGCAAGGACATCGCGCGACTGCACGCCATGGTCGAAGCCAACCTCAGCGACCGCGACTACATGCTCGGAGAGAACGTTTCGCTGGTGGACTTCCACCTCGTGTCGCACTTCCACTGGATGAGCTACTGCGGCATCGACCTCTCCGACTTCCCCAACGTGGCCGCGTGGGTCGAGCGTTGCTCGGCACGGCCCGCCAACCAGAAGCTGATGGCCGCCTGAGCGGTCAGGGCTCTGCGCGAAGGACCGTGGCGCGGACGATGCGATCCAGCCGAAAGTGGCGGCGTTCGTCCGCGTCCAGGTCTTCGGCGTCAAGCCGCGTCTCGTGGCGCTCCATGAGGACGCCGTGGATACGAATCCGCCGCGTCGTCTCCACGAGATCGCCATCGACGTAGACGATCCGCAGCGGTTGCTGCTCGAACCACGCGCGCTCGACCGCGGCGCGCACTTTCTTGTGGCTTGGGAGCGCCGGGACACCCAGAAACGAGAGCTCACCGAGGCGTGCAAGCAGCTCGCGCTGGGCCGAACCTGTCAGCGCTGCCCGCACTTTGTCGAGCCCAGACTGCAGGGTGTCCGTAAAAGGCATGAGGCGCGTGTCGATCGCATGGCGCCCCATCGCGACCAACAAGGCGGCTTCCCGTGCGGTGAAGTTCACCGGTGGCAAGCTGTAGCTCTTGTCGAGCGCATAGCCACCACCCCGGCCGCGCTCAGCTGCGAGCGGCAAAGATGCGTCGCGCAGGGAATCGAGATCTCGATAGATCGTACGCAGCGTGACGCCGAAGCGTTCGGCCAATGCCGCCGCAGTGACCCCGGTCCGACGACCACGCAGGTACTCGGTCAGCGCGAACAGACGCTGCGTACGCTTCATACAACTGACATACCGCTGACAGCCGCATTCTTCAAACCGGGGGTGCTCAACTTGGCTGCCCTCGATGCGCAACGGGTTGCCCGACTTGGGCGAGCGTCGTCCGTCGCCGGACCGGAGAAACTCGGAAATGAGAGCGTGTGGAGGGGTTGGTACGAAATCTGCTAGCTTGGCCATCCGTGAACCGACTCCTGTTCCCGATTCCGGTCTGTGTTTCGGCCATCGCGGTCGCGGGGTGCTTTTCGTCACCACCCGACGTGGACGACGGAGACTCGACCGACTCCACGGGAACCTCGGCACCGACCACCAGCCCCGCGACGACCGGCACGACCGAAGTGAGCGGTTCGACCGTGGATCCGAGCGGAGCCACCACAACTGGGTCCGAGACGACCTCGCCCGGCACGAGTGACAGCGACTCTTCGACGGGTCTTGGTCAGGAGAGCGGATCGACAGAAACCGGTCCATCGTCGTCTTCGGGGGGGGCCATGTGTCCAACGTACGCCGACAGCTTTGACAACGCTGAACTCGACGCGGGGTGGATACAGACGCAGCCGGAGAGCATCTCAGTATCTGATGAAGGGTTGAATCTCATCGCGACGGTCCAGACGGGGGACTTCGTGTCCGTCCGCCGCGACGGGCTGGATCTAAACACCGCGACGGTCACCTTCGAGTTAGGCACCGCCCCGACATCGGACTCGACGCAACTTCTGCTCAATGCGTTTAACCCGAACAACGCCCGCATCTTGATGATCGTCCAGAACGACACGATCGTCATGCGACGCAGTGATGGCACCGAGCCTCTCTACGAAATCGCGTCGACGCCCTTGGACCCTGTGGCCCATCAGTGGCTACGCTTCGACATCCAAGCCCCGACGGTCCTTCTCCAGGCGTCGGCCGATGGGAATGAATGGACGACGCTTCACACCGAGACGATCGACTATGACTACGCGGCGAGCTCGGTCGGTGCGTCGGTATCGAACTTCGCCGCGCTGAAGCAGCCCGAGACCGTCACCTTGGCCTCGTTCGAGCTCTGCCTAGAGTAAGACACCATATCTTGGGATCACGTCGAGGGAGCGGCCTTCCCAAGTGCCTCGAAATGTTCGTGCGAGAGGCGCGGCGCGGCCTGCGGGTAACGTTTCGCCCGCGAAGCGGGTAGGGTCTCAGCAGATGCTGCGACGACTTGCTCCCTTGGCGCTTCTTGCGATGGCCTGCAAGCCTGCTCCCGCCGAGCCAGTGCCGACGTCCCCTGAAGCTGTCTCTTATACACATCTGACGCTGCCGACGAGCGATCTAGTGTAG
>OJGU01000615.1_pt1 | contig 19027 bp, 16 predicted proteins | sample 1594741 | NCBI WGS metagenome assembly OJGU01 (sample SAMN05416841, study PRJEB24817) | seawater metagenome | isolation source: Sea water | place: Canada:Atlantic | collected 2013-07
CTTTGGCCACGATGGAGAGCCCGTGGCCAAAGAAGCCGTAGCGCTCTCCATCGGGCCCGGCTGCCCATCCGAACGTGCCTGTGGGTTCCCCCTTGGGTTCACCGGTTCGGCGCGGGATCCCAGGAATGGAGAGACCGCCACGCTCGTAGAGCGCCGCGGTCGTTTGGTAGACGATCTCATCGTCCGGGAATGCGATCCGACCCGGGGCGCACAGCAGATAGGCGCAAACGCAGAACACCAGGAAGGCGACTGTCCGTCGTCGTTCCTGGTGTACTGGCGTGGAGAGCACGCGAAGGCCGGAGCTGTCCTGGTCGGGTGCCGAATGGCCGGTCGATTCGGTCGGCCGAATCGCCGGCCGAATCAGGCGGCCGAATCAGCCGGAGGTGCCGCCGGAGTCCGACATGCACATCGACGTGTCGAACGTGCACATCATGGGGTCGCAGCCGAGCGTGCCGGTACCGAGACCGAGCGCGGTGCAATCGAGACCCTGAAGGTCGGCTCCGTCGCACTGCTCGCCGGGGCTGACGACGCCATCGCCACAGCCACCGCCGTCGGTGGCGGTCGTGGGGTCGCCGCTGCTGCTGCTGCTCGCGGGCTCAGGTCCGCTCGTGGTGCTGGCGTCGCTGGTCGAGCCCTGGTCGGTCGTCGGGGTGACGGACGTGCCGCTCGGGTCGGCTCCCGTCGAGGACCCCGCGCCATCCGTGCCCGGATCCGTCGTCGCGCCACCGTTGGACGCGGTGAACCCCGGATCTTCAACGTCGGTCGTACATCCGACCATGGCGCCCACCAGCGCGATGCAAGCAACCCCAAACCCAATGCGGAACATGCCCCACAATAGATCGGGTGCGGCCGGTTGGGTCAAGTTTATTCGACTCCGGAACTTGACAATCCTGACGCTGAAGCTCTCGATTTTGCGCACGTACGGCTGGCTACGCCGGAACGGAGGTTGAGGAACCTTTCGCTCGCGTGCGAATCCGCCTTACGGGGAGCCGAGGCTACATCGCGCCTTGGTGCGGAGCGGGCGCGGTGGCGTAGCGATCTGCGTCGACCTCGACGAAGCCGGGTGCGGGCCGTGCGAAGAAGTATCCCTGCATCCAGCCACAGCCCGCTTCGAGGAGCGCATCCCGCTCGTTTTCGGTCTCCACGCCCTCGGAGATCGTCATGGATCCGATCTCGGCGGCGAACTGATGCATGCGCTGCAGAAGCCGGCGCTTCACCGGGTGCAAGTGCAGGTCGCGAATCAGCGCCATGTCGAACTTGATGAAGTCCGGGTCGAGTTCAGCCAGAGCGGTGAGCCCGGCATAGCCGCTTCCAAGGTCGTCGATCGCGAGCCGGTAGCCGCGCTCTCTCAAGGCCGAGAAGAACGTCTTCACCCGTCGGTAGTCGCCGATCGCCGCGCGCTCGGTGAGCTCGAAGACGATCGAGGATGCGAACTTGGTGAGCTCCCCGTCGAGGGTTTCCTTGGCGAACAGGGGGTCGTCGAGGTCGCTGGGGTGGATGTTGATGAAGTGCAGCCGTTCCTCGGAACCGCTCACCGAGAGTTCGTCCGCGATGATCTGGCGCAGGACCCGGCTCAACGCGTGGACGCGATTCGTTCGCTCCGCGACCCCGAAGATCAGGTCTGGGAACTTCATCCCGTCCATGGTCCCGCGGCAGAGCCACTCGTACGCGATGACGCTCGTCGCGTGGCAGTCCACGATCGGCTGGTGGTGGAAGTGGAAGGCCCGCTCCGAGATCGCTCGGTCCAAGAGGGACGCCGAGCACTCCAGCTGGTAGCCCTTGGGGTCCGATGCCGCGCGGGCCGCCGCCACGACGGCGCGCGCGAATGCCCGCGGCCGGTGGGTTTCTCCCAGCCGGACCGGGACACGCGAGATCGACAGCGACGAAGAATCGACTGTGCAGGGGAGCAGCGGTGTGATCGCCTCGAGGACCGCTGCGTGGAGGATCTCCTGGGAAAGGTCCTCCCCGCCGGCCAGCCGCCAGGCGATGAAATCATCGGCGGGCCAATGGCGAACGCCGTAATCGCGCCCGCTCAGGCCAAGAACGCCCACGAGCGCACGGCCGGCGTGGTCCAGCAGCGTTGCGTGGGCGTCGAATCCGGCATGTTGCTCAAACTCGGCCCCGAAGGGCATGCGGACGTAATACAGCTCCAGGGCTTCGTCTGGCGCTCCATGTTGGAGGGACGGTGGAATCGTCCAAGCGGTATCGAGGTGGAAGGTCATGGGCGCAGCTTGGGCATCGACGACGTCCCGGGGGTCTTGAGCCCTGGATCCGGCCACTCGCTGCGGTCGTGGGGCGTCCGTCTGAGGAGGTGGCCTGTATGAAACCGCCCCTGATGTCAGGAAAGGGCACCTATCGGCGCGATGCCGCGCGGGAGTCGCTTGATCGAGACCCCCCGAAATCAGTACACTCGTAGCCGGTGCAAGGGGTTTCCATGAACTTGCCGGGCGAGCCTTCGGGCACTCGCCTGGGCAAGTATCAGCTGCTACGTCGGATCGCGACCGGCGGTATGGCTGAGATTTTTCTCGCCCGTGCGCAAGCGATGCACGGCTTCGAGAAACAGGTCGTCCTCAAGCGCATCCTTCCGCAGCACGCATCGAGTGACGACTTCATTCGAATGTTCCTCGCGGAAGCCCGCCTCGCCGCGACGCTGCACCACCCCAACATCGTTCAGGTCTATGACATCGGAGAAGAGGCAGGGGCCTACTTCTTCACGATGGAATACATCCAAGGCGAGGACCTCCGTCGCCTGGTTCGCGCCGCGCGTCGCAAGCAGACGCCCATCCCGCTGGCCCACATCCTCCACATCATCATGGGCATGGCAGGTGGTCTGCACCACGCTCATGAGAAGATAGGAACCGACGGGAAACCGCTGGGAATCGTGCACCGGGACGTGTCTCCGTCCAACGTGCTCGTCACGTATGAAGGTGACGTCAAGGTGGTGGACTTCGGGATCGCGAAGGCGGCCGCAGCCCAGAACTCCACCATCGCCGGGACGCTCAAAGGCAAGATCCCGTACATGTCTCCGGAGCAGTGTCGGGGGGAACTCGTCGACCGGCGCAGCGACATCTTCTCGATCGGCACGCTGCTGTGGGAGCTGACGACCGGCAAACGCCTGTTCGCTGGAGAGAACGAGTTTGCGATCCTCAACCGGGTCGCCAAGGCCGACGTGCCGCCGCCGAGCAGCGTGCGGCCGGAATACCCGCCCGAGCTCGAGGCGATCGTGATGCGGGCGCTGTCGGTCGATCCCGAGAACCGATACCGAACCGCGATCGATCTCCAGATCGATCTCGAAGACTTCGCGCGTGAGGCCCGGCTTCCAGTGTCGTCCGCTCGGATGGGCCGCTTCATGCGGGCGCTGTTCGACGAGGAGTTGAAGGCGGCCGCGGCGGAGAGAATCTCGGCCCCCGCTTCGACCGACGTTCCCGGCGGGACGATGATCGTCTCCCCCAGCAGTCCCCCAGAGGGGATCTCGGATCTCACTCCGAGCGAGGTCCGACTTCACGGCGAACCGACGCCGGGTCTGGTCCCGGGTGTCGGGGGCTCTGGCACGGACATCTCCTTTGTCGAGGCGCCACCCAAACGCCGCAATCCAGCGATCGCCCTCGGAGCAGGGTTCCTGCTGACGCTCGGTCTCGGTGGTGGCGCGTACATGGTGTTTGGCGGGGACGATGAGCCCAACAGCACCACGTCCGCCTCCGCGCCGGCCCACGAGGGCCCAAAGCGGGAGATCGAGGCGGTCCCCGTCGAGCCGGATCCGAGCGAGCTTCCGGCAAGCGACCCCGCCGGCGACACTTCTGCGCCGTCCGGGACCCCCACCGACGATCCCGGCACGGCTTCGGACGATCCCTCCATCGCCAAGTCTGGGCCCACAGGCTCGAAGGACCCGTCGCCATCGAAGGACCCCTCAGCGGATGCATCTGCCAACGCCGACGTCGACTCGGGTGGGGACGCTGCAGACCCGAAGCCCGATCCTTCCGAGCCCCCTGTGGAGCCGGCGGGGACCAAGGATCCCCCTCGAACGGAGCGCACCAAGGGTCGTCGAGTGCCGCGGAAGTCCAAGAAAGTGGTCAAGCCACCGACCGCGAAGCCCAAAGACCCGACTCCGGAACCCACGAAGAAGCCGCGCTACGACGAGAACTCGGCGCGCCTACCGGGAATGTGACCGATGCGTGGCCCTCGACGCCGCCCGGGTTCAGTGGGCATGATTGATTCGGGTCGAGTCGGATCCAGAAGGTCCAAACGAGTCCAGCCTTGAGACGTATCGGTAGAAGCTCCTTCCTGCGCGCAATCTCGATCGGTGTCGCTCTGTGCCTCACCGGTCCCGCGATGGCGCGAACCACTGCCGGCCCGCCCAGCGGGTTTGATAACCCCGACGCCGAGGCGCTGTACCTCGAGGGGCTGGGCATGTTCGACGAGGGCGACTTCGAAGGCGCTCTCCAAAAGGCCGAGGCTTCGCTCGCCCTCGAGCGCACCGCGGGCTCCTTGTACGCCAAGGCGCAAAGCCTCAACAAGCTCGGCCGCTGTCGTGAGGCAGTGCCGGTCTATAACGAGGTGCTCGCCCTGCTACCCGACAAGAGCACCGCCCGTCCGGCGATCAAGGATGCGTTGGTCAAGTGTGCCGAGAAGATGGCCGAAGAAGATGAGGCCGTCGCTCCTCCGCCGGTCGTCATGGACAACGGTCCCGGCGACGGGTCGGACCTCGGCGAGGCGTCCGACCCGGTCGATGATCCCGAGCCGAAGTCCAGCGGGAAGAAGTGGTACGCGGATCCCTACGCCCCGGTCCTCATCGGCGTGGGAGCGATCGGCGTGGGTATCGGCGGCTACTACCTGGGGCAGGCGGCCGAGGAGAACTCGAAGCAGCCCGAGCAGTACGACGAGTTTGCGGCCAAGGGAGAGCGGGTCCGTCAGCTACAGGTGCAAGGCGGGGTCATTCTTGGTGTCGGAGCGGCGCTGGTTCTCACCGGAGCGATCCGATATGCGGTCCTGGGTGTACGCGGCCGCCGGAACAAGACAGCGTTTACGCCCCTGGTAAGCCCCCGTTTGACCGGTGCATCGCTCTCCGGTCGGTTCTGATCCAAAGTCCAGTCCTTTGGCTTGCAGCTACAGGCCCGTATGATGGCGTCACCGTTGAGCCTGCGTCGAATACCCGCGTTCGTGGTGGCTGCAGCTCTTGGGGCTGCAGCGCCCCACGTAGACGCTGCCCCCGCACCGGCCGACACATTCGAGAGTGATCGGGCTCGAGGTCTGTATGACACCGGCGTCACGAAGTTCGATGCCGGTGACTACGACGGCGCGCTCGAGGATCTCAACGGCTCGCTCGCGATCGAGCCGCAGGCGAAGACGCTCTACGCCAAAGCGCAGACGCTGAACAAGCTCGACCGATGTCGAGAGGCGGTGCCCATCTACAACGACGTCCTTCAGCGGTTGCCCGACAACAGCGAAGCAGCGTCCACCGTCAAGGATGCGCTCATCTCGTGCGCCGAGAAGCTGGCCGCGGATGAAAGCGAGCCCGAACCCGAGCCCGAGCTTGAACCCGAGCCGGAACCCGAGCCGGAACCCGAGCCCGAGCCGGCTTGGTACAAAGACATCCCAGCGCCGATTCTGCTCGGCGTGGGCCTCGTGGGCGTGGGCGTGGGCGGAGCGTTCCTCGCCCAGGGGAACGGTCTCGACCCCGAGGGGGCAGCCGACTATGGAGCCTTCGAAGACGAGCGGACCTCGCAGCGTCAGCTTCGGATCCGCGGTGGCGTGATCATGGGGGTCGGAGGTGCGTTGGTGGTTGGCGGGATCGTTCGCTACGTCCTGGTCGCACGGAAGCTGCGCGAGGAAGAGGGCGCATCTGCATTCGTGGCCCCGGCGGTCGGACGACGGTGGGGCGGGCTGACGGTCACGGGTCGCTTCTGAGCACCCGCGGAAGCAGCCACAACCACGCCCCGACCAGCGGCACGACGCTGAGCAGGCTGGGCAGTCCCAGCAACAGGCCCAGGTTGGTGTGCCCGGTCTTGGCAGAGGGGGTCGCTTCCAGGAGTCGGCCCAAAGCGAACTCCCATAGCGGGTCACCATGCTGCGCCACCTCGGGGCTGGCGGCGGCCAGCAGCAGCCCCTGCACGACGCTGAGTCCGAGCAGAACCAACGTCGCTCGCGGCACGCATCGCAGCGCAGGGACGAGCCCGAGCATGAGGAACCCCAGCGCCGGGACCATGTGGCGCGGCCCGGCCGACGCACCCCCGTCCCACATGTAGTAACCCGCGTTGAGCAGCCAGAAGTACAGGACGACGAGCGTGGCCGCGCCGTACCGAGCGCGATGAGGGGAGCGCAGGAGTCCGCGCACCAAGCCCCACGCAGCAAGCAGGCAAACCGGGCTCAGGTAGAACAACCCGCGAAAGCTTCCGAACAACAGCTCCAAGGCGACGTTTGGGTCGGGGACGCCGAGGCCGTAGCGGACCGCCATGCCCTCGGCGAACTCCTCGCGGTAGACGAAGTCGTAGCCGGTGGCCAGCGGGCTTCCGAACGCGAGCGCGTGATAGCTGCCGAGCGCCAAGGCGCAGGGGAGCCCTCCGGCGGCGACCCAAAGGGCATCTCGCAGGCTTCGGCGTCGCCACGCGAAGATCACCGCGAGCCCTGCGATCACCGCGGCGGGGTACTCGGTTAGGACGGAGCCGCCGAGGAGCAGCCCCGCCGAAAACGGAGCGGACACCGGCGCGTCGTCGGGCGCCAACTCCAAGATCGCGAACGCGGCGAGCAGGGCCGCGCCGCACAGCGCATGCCCATACAGCGACGTGGAGTAGACCCAAACCGGTGTTCCTAGGCCCCACGCGATCGTGACCCAGGCGGCGATGCGTTCATCTTCGGCGCTCAGCGAGCGGGCGAGGAGGAACATGGCGCAACCGCCGAGGAGCGCGGTCGGGAGTACGACCACGAAGAACGTGCACAGGTACAACGCGAAGCGGTACGCCGGGCTGTAGCCGATTCGGTCACCGGGGAGCCGGTCGGCGGGATCGAGGACGGTGCCGAGCTCGCGGACCTTGGGGTCAAGCGACCGAACCGCGAACGTCGGAGGGTCCGTACCGACCACCTTGTGGACCACCGCGTAGGCGGCATAGGGCAGCACAGCGAAGAACGACACGCCCGGCGCCTTGTCGCAGTAGAAGTGGCCGTCGCGAAAGCTCTTGTCGCCGGTCGTGTGGTGACTGCTGTCGATCGCGGCGCTCTGGTCCTCCACCAGCGCGCGGGTGAGGGCGAACCGCGAGTTTTGATTCCACGCCGGCGCTCCCACGAAGAACGCGTAGGAGAAGATGAGCGCGCCGATGAGTGGAAGCAGCGCCGCTCGGGCTGGGCTCAGTAGGGCCGTCAGCCAGGCGAAGCGACGCACTGGCTGCGCTGGGGCCGGCATCGGAGGGGTCCGCCGGGTCCGGCCGGGTCAGCCTGCTGCCGCTTCGATGCGTTGAAGCATGGATGCCACGGCCTCGCCCAACGCAGCCCGGCTTTGCTCGGCGAACTGCGCTTCGGGGCTTTGGGCCAAGCGTTGCAGCATCTGGTACGCGCCCGAATAACGACGACCCGGATCTCGGTCCAAGTTCTTCCGGACGATCTCGGAGAGCTTCGGGGAGAGGCCCGAGACCCGGCGGCTGGCCTGGCTGATGTCGAACCGAGTGATGTTCTCGCGAGTCTGCTCGTCGCTCTCGCCCGCAAGGCAGCGCTCGCCTCGCAACATTTCCCAGAGCATCACGGCCATCGCGAAGAGGTCGGTGCTCTGATCCGCGGTTCCACCGATGCGCTCGGGAGCCATGTACGCGAGGTCCCCCGCGTCACGCTCATCGTTCTCCTCGGGGAGCCAGGCGCTGCGTGAGCGTCCGAACCCGATGAGGACGGCGTCACCATTGCGCGACACCATGACGTTGGTTGGATTGAGGTTGCGATGGACCAGGGCCAGTGGAGTCGGTCCGTCGTCGCCCATGAACTCCATCCCGTGCAGGTGCCGAAGTGCATCGGCGAGCTGTCCCATGATGTACACCGCAACCTCTTTGGTCAGCTGGCGAGGTCGGGCCTCGTCGTGTCCGAGGAGGGTGGACAGTTGAACACCATCGACCCGGTCCATGACGACGTACGGAATGCCGTCCTGATCGCCCGCCGCGTGCACCGTTGGGGAGCACGGGTGGTTGATCGATTGCAGCATCTTGACCTCGTGCTCGAACGCGGCCTGGCGGCGTGCGGCGTCGGCTCCGACCGAGGAGCGAGGAGGCTGGAAGAGCTTGGCGACGTAGGTCGGCCGCTCTTCGTTCGGCTCGTCCTCATGGCGCACCAGGTAGACCCGGCATGATTCACCGGCACCGGGGAGCTCGGAGACGAGTCGGTACTTGCCGAGGCTGCGCAGCTCCATCGCTTTGCAGTGTGCATGCGCCCGATCCGCCTGTAAAGCGCCGTGGGGAGGCCGTTTTGCGCCGTGGCGCGGGGCCGGTATCGTGCGGCCCGTGTCCCGCCACGAGACAGCGCCGCACCTCGTCTTGGGTGCCGGACTCACCGGGCTCTCGACGGCCCTGCATGCGGCGCGCTCCAGCGCGGTGCCCGTGGCGGTTTTCGAGCGTGCCGCGGAGGTTGGGGGGAAAGCGAGAAGCCGACGCCGCGACGGGTACACGTTCGACATCACCGGCCATTGGCTGCATCTGCGCGACGATCGGGTCCGGGCGCTGGCGGACACGCTGTTCGAGCCCGGAGATCTCGTGGAAATCGAGCGCCGCACCGGGATCTACACCCATGGCCGGATGCTGCCGTACCCCTTCCAGGCCAACCTCCACGGCCTCCCGCTGCCGGTTGTGCAGGAGTGTCTCGCGACGTTCCTCGAGGCCCAGGTCGAGGCTGGAAAACCCGGCGCTGCGGCGCCGAGGACGTTCGAGGACTTCGCGGTGCAACGCTTCGGCCGGGGGATCGCGGAGGAATTCTTCATCCCGTACAACCGCAAGCTTTGGGGCGATGCGTACGACGACCTCACGCCGGATTGGATCTCTCGCTTCGTTCCGCTTCCCGATGTGCGGCAGGTGATCGGGGGCGCCATCGGGTTGCGCCAGGACGGGCTTGGCTACAACGCGCGCTATCGCTACCCCTGCCGGGGAGGAATCGACGCGCTCCCACAAGCGATGGGCCGGGCTGTGGCGGCGGCTGGGGTTCCGATTCACACCGAGATGGACGTCGTGCGAATCGACCCCGTGGCTCGAGAGGTGCACACCGCCAGCGGTCGTGTGCAGCCCTATGACCGGCTGGTGTCGACGCTGCCGCTTCCCGAACTGGTGCGGCGACTCGACGGCGTTCCGGCGGAGCTTGTGGAGGCCGCCGGCCGGCTGCGATGGGTCAGGTGGCGCTACCTCGATGTCGGCACGACCGCGCCGGTGCCGATGGACGAGCACTGGGTCTACGCCCCCGATCCGGCGACGCCGTTTTTCCGGGTCGGGTGTTATTCCAACGCGCTCGAGGCGATGGCCCCGCCGGGCTGCGGCTCGCTGTATGTCGAACTCGCGGACCGCGACGCCCCCCCGGACCTGCCCGCAATCGTGGCCGGACTGGTCGAGATGGGGGCGCTATCGGCCGCAAGCGACGTCGCATTCGCCGACGTGCACGACATCGAGTATGCCTACGTCGTGTTCGATGAGGGCTACGCGAGCGCCCGCGAGGCGTTGTTCACCCACCTGGGGGGCCTGGGTATCCGTAGCTGCGGTCGCTATGGCGCGTGGATCTACAACTCGATGGAGGACAGCATCCTCGCAGGAATGGAGGCCGCGCAGTGGCTGAGCAGCTGAACGACCCCGAGGTCACCGTCGTCATCCCGGTCTACAACGAGGCCGCGATCCTCAGTCAGAGCGTCGAAGACCTCGTCACCGGGCTGCGTTCGCTTCTGGGCGAAGGGGCCTTCGAGGTGGTGCTGGCTGAGAACGGAAGTCGAGACGGCACCCCCGAACTCGCCGCTGCGCTCGGCGATCGTTTCGAAGAGGTCACGACGTTCTCCTACCCGGAGCCGAACTACGGCGGTGCGCTCCGCGAAGGCATCTATCGAGCCCGGGGTCGCTTCGTCGTGTGCGAGGAGATCGACCTGTGCGACCTCGACTTCCATGCGCGCGCGCTCGATGTCTTGCGCAGCGAGCAGGCGCAGATGGTCATCGGTTCCAAGGCGATGCGGGGCGCCAACGACCAACGCCCCCTCAAGCGACGCGTCGCGACGCTCGCCTACAATGGCTTGCTCCGGGTGACGCTCGGTTTTCGTGGCACCGACACCCACGGACTCAAAGCATTCGCCCGCGCGCCATTGCTGCCCATCGTCGCGGGCTGCGTCGTCGAGCACGACGTGTTCGCCAGCGAGCTGGTCATTCGCGCCCAACGTGCCGGACGGGTCTGTCGGGAGATTCCCGTCGAGCTCAACGAGAAGCGGGCGCCGTCGATTCGACTGGGCGCACGGGTCCCGCGAGTCCTCAAGAACCTGATGCGACTGATGGTGTCGATCCATCTCACCGCCGAGCATGACGGCCCCACTCCCGAGTCTGCAGCGCACGACTGATGCCGGGGCGTACCACCGCGGTCAGCGTCGACCTCGACGACCTGGGTTGCTACTACGCTGTGCACGGGGTGGAAGGCGACGCGTCTCGGCTGGCGCTCGTCGAGTGGTTGCCTCGATTCCTGCGCGTGTTCGAGACGCTTCGCATCAAGGCCACGTTCTTCGTCATCGGTCGCGATCTGGAGGTTGACCTCGAGGACGGAGGGCAGGGGGCGGACGTGCTGCGCGCGGCCCTTGCCGCGGGTCACGAACTCGCGAGCCACTCGTGGGCTCACGCCTACGACATGAGCGCTTGGGACGAGGCGCGGGTTCTCGAAGACCTGCGACGCTGCGACGAACTCCTGCGGGCGGTCGGCGCGGAGCCTTGTGGCTTCCGGGCGCCCGGTTACACGCACAGCGCTGCGATGTTGCGGGCGGTCGCGACGATGGGCTACCGCTACGACAGCTCATGCCTTCCATCGCCGGCGTACTACGTGGGCAAGGTTGGGGTGATGGCGGCGATGGCTGTCTCGGGCCGACGGTCGTCGTCCCGGCTCCGCGGGGTGCGTTCGTTTCTTGGCGCCGCGGCGCCGCACCGTAGAACCGATGTCCCCCTCGTCGAGCTGCCGATGAGTGTCACGCCCCGGCTCCGGTTGCCGCTGATCGGCACGACCCTGCTCGGAGGGCCGGACTGGCTGCGAGGACGGCTTACCACCGCCGCGCAAGACCTCCCCCACCTGCACCTCGAACTGCATGCTGTCGACCTGGCCGACGCGGCACGCGATGGCATCGACGTGGCGCTACCCGAGCTCGCGAGTCCGTTGGCCACCCGTGAGGCTCGGTTGGTGGCGTTGTTGCGAGGGCGCGGGGAGTGCATCCGCCTGGACCGGTTGGCGGACACCATCGCGGGCCGCGGGCTCGATGTGGACGCGCCCGGCGGCAACCAACCGAAGGACGTCTAGCGCTTCTTGGCGCGCTCGCGAGGCTCGGCCGAACTCTCGCGACGTGCGGCCTGGGTCGCGAGGCGGTCGGCTTCTTCGTTCCCCGGGTGACCGGCGTGCCCTTTGATCTTCAGCAGCTCGAGCTTGGGCAGGCGGGTCATCTGCTCTTTGATCGCGCCGATGATCTCCAGGTTGGCCTTGGCCTTCCATCCGCCGATCAACACGCCGAGGCTCCATCCACTGTCGGTGTACAGGTGGATGTTCGTCTCCTGCTCAGCCTCGGTGATCTTCTCCAACGCCCGAAGGATCGCGGTCAGCTCGGCGATGTTGTTCGTGCCGCTGCCGATGTACTCGCTGAGCTCGAGCGTCGACTCGGGGCGCTGGATGAACACGCCGATGCCGGCCGGGCCCGGGTTCCCCGAGCACGCGCCGTCGGTATAGATGATGATCGTGTGTTCGTCCGGCGGCGTGCTGGGCTGCTCTTTCAGCGCGGCTTTGCTTGTCGCCGCCGCGGCCGAGCTTCCTCCCATGGCTTCGTCGGTCACGACCTCACCGTTGATGTCGGTGACGTTCTCGGGGGCTGCCTTGTAAGATTTCGATGCACCGAGCCGGTATCGAAGCTCCACGCGCCCGCGGTGCACGATCGGTTTCCCGGCCGGGAGAACGCGCACGTAGACTTCCTCACCTTTGAATTCGTACTTCTTCCAGGGCATGGGGGCGCGCAAGCGTACAGATCGGTGACCGATGGGGCTAGCGGCGATGCCTTTCTCGCGCCGGCTCTGCAACCGGCGACGAACCGACACGTCTGACCTCGATCGGCGCCTTGGGAAAACCCCCAATCGGCCTAAAACCGCCGATCTTTGTTGTTGCAGACGGTTTAGGGACCGACTAAGAACCCCGGGTGATGAACCGGACGCTCGCTACCACGACTTGCGCTGCTGCCTTCCTGACCCTCACGGCCTGCAAAGGCGGCGGAGCGGCGGGAGATGCAGCCAAGCTCATCCCCGATGCAGCCACCGTCGTCGGCGGAGCGAACATCCAGGCGATGATGAAGAGCCCCCTGTACGAGGGCAACAAAGAGATGCTCGAGAAGGGCGACCAGAAAGAGGCGATGGAAGCCGCCAAGGCGTGCAACCTCGGTCCCGACACCTGGCAGTCCGTTGTCTTCGGTGCCGACCCCGAAGGCGGCGACGCCAAGATGGCCGTTGTCCTCGTCGCCACCGGCCTGGGCAAGAAGGAGAACCTCGAGTGCATCTCCGGCAAGATGAAAGAGAAGAACGACGGCAAGGAGCCCTGGACGATGGAAGAGAAGGACGGAAAACTCGTCCTCACCATCGACGAAGGTGACGCCATCGGCTACGTCGTCAACGAGAACACGCTCGCTGTCGCTGGCAAGGACTGGGCCGGCGCCGTCAAAGAGCTGGTCGACGGCAAGGGCAAGCCCGCCATCGAGAACAGCCTCAAGGACGTCTTGGGTCGGACCGACATGTCGAAAGCCGTCTGGGCTGCCGGCGTCATCCCGGCATCCATGGCCGCCGGCCCCGCCGACGGCATGAAGGACGGCGCGATGTGGGTCGACATGTCCTCGGGTCTGGAGCTGATGGCTTCCGTTGGCGTGAAGGACGCGGACACCGCGACCGCCAAGGCGAAGGAGCTGTCGGAGCAGTACGACAAGATGAAGGGCATGGCCGGCGGGTTCGGCGTTCCCACCGAGATCACCGACAGCGTCAAGATCGAAGCCAAGGACGCTGCGATCAACGTTTCGGCCAAGGCCAGCAAAGAGGACCTCGAGAAGATCAACGAGGCCGTCAAGAAGCAGCTGGGCGGTTGATATAGCTCACACGGTTGCGTTTGCAGCCGGCTGGGAATTCCAGCAACCTTCGCGCCCCGGTCCGTTCGGCCGGGGCGTTCGCGTGGGGCCTCGCTCCACGCCCTTGTAGCCGCTGTTGGCGGTGAACATCGAGGACAAACCAATGCGAAAAACACCCCTTCAGATCGTCAAGGAGCAGCACGGCTCCAAAGCGGACCTCATCAAGAAGCTCACGGGACTCATCGAGTCCGAGGACGGCGAGTCGGACGACGACCATCAGCGTCGCCTTCGGAACGTGTCCAACGCCAAGCTGCTGCACCTGCTCGACATCGGCGAGCGCGCCAAGGCAGCCGGTGGTCGTGACGGCCTCGTCGCCAAAGTGCTCGAGCTCAAAGGACAGTCCAAGGACCACGAGTACGGCGACGCCCTCAAGCGCCGCGCCCTGGGCGAGCTCCTCGACCTGCACGCCAGCATCAAGCACCGCGCCGACGGCAAGGCCGCCAAGAAGCCGAAGCACCTGCGCACGCGCAAGAACTAGCGTGTTTCGCGCGATGGGCTGGGCGGTTTCGCTCAGTTCCTTTGCTCGGATGAAGGAGAGCCGGGGCCACGTGCCCGGGCTCTTTTTTTGTGCTTGGACCGATCCGAGCCAGGCGGCGCCCCGTAACTCCGGCGTGTCGCACTTCACGCCAGCTTCCCTCCGCCGCGCTGCCGGCCACGACATGTTCTACAGCATCGTCTCGGAGCTGGACCCGACCAACGCCGTTGCGTGGCTGGAGATGGTCTCGGTGCAGGCCGACTTCGGGGCAGGGGAGGCCGCCTACGACCAGCCGACGCGAACGTACAGCGAGTCGATGCGGCTCACGCTGCACTACTCCCTGATTCTGACGTTCGAGTCCCCGGCGCTTCTCCGAGAGGCTCGGCAGTCGTCCGGCGGGCTGTACGGTTACTTCGTTCGCCTTCACCCCACCGCGTTCAAGGCCAACGGTGCGTGCACGATGAACCCGCGCGGTATGGCCGAGGTCATGTTCAACACCCGCAGCTCGATGATGAGCGTGCAGAACATCGGCTGGATCGCGCAGGGATTGGCGCAGCGCTACAACATCGCCGTCCGGGCAGCGACCTACGTTCGAAACCAGCGTGCGAGCAGGAACCTCCCGGTGACAGTCGATGGGTACCGGGATCCTCGCCGGGTGGCTTCGCTCGAGCGCCTGATGTCCCGTCACCGAGGAGGCCGCGCGACCCACAACGCGATGGGGCACTAGGGGAAACCTCTCGGTTTCCCCCGCTGCGGTTCGCTACTTCTTGATGACGACGGGGATGGTCGCGAGGTTGCCCGATGCGTCCCGGACCCGCAGGACCACTCGGTGTGCACCCGGCCGGAGGTCGTCTGGGAGGTTGAACTCGACGACCTCCTTGGGGCTGTCGAAGACCCCGTCTTGGGCGCTCGCGGTTCGGAACCGACCACCGTCGACGCTGTATGACGCGTCATGAATGTAGCCGCCGTCGTCGGTGGCGATCGCGGTGACCCGCTCCCCCTTCACCGTGGGCGTGCCCACCGAAGGACGCTGGCGATCGACGACGAACGGGTCGCTGACCAGCTCATCGGTTCGCGCGGCCGCGCTGCCGTTGGCCGGCTCGTCGCTCGCCCGCACACCAACTTCGTAGACACCGTCGGGGACGGTCGACAGATCGAGGCTCACCTCGGTCCCCGTCACGGGTTCGCCATCCTTCGTGACCGCGATCCACTCGCCGCTCGAGCCACCCTCGGGACGGATCCGGACGTCGTACAGGAGGTCGTCGTCGTCACGAGCGTCGACCTTCCACTTGATCTTCACCGACGAGCTCGGCTCGCTGACGTCGGACTTCTTGAATTTCGGGTCGTCGATCGAGACTTGGGTGAGCAGCGGAGCCAGGTTCTCCGGGGCGTAGAACGCCTCGAGCGAGCGGAGCGTGGAGTCGGCCGTGTTGAGCCCGACCTCGAGCTCCACGTAGCGACGCTTGGCCAGTTTCGCGAGGCTGCCGCGGCGACCATCCTTGCCGGAGGACAGGGTGATGTTGACCCAGTCGCTCCACCGATCGTCGGGTTTGTCGGTGGGACCGACACGGGCGCGCAGACTGATCTTTCCCGACCCTCGGAGTACGACCGCACCCCACTTCGAGGGATGAATCGCGTCGTGAACCTTGGGCCGGTACTTCGCCTGCGACGCGGACGCGGCACGCAGTTGGTACACCGCCGCGCCGTGGGCCGTAGCGGCGAACGCAGGGCCTTTGGGGAGCTGACAAAGCGCCGTGGTTTGGCGTTCGTCGAAGTCCGCCACTGTTGCTGCGGAGCGGGGACCAGAGACTCGGTAGACCTTGCCGCTTTGCGACGTGCCGACCATCACCGACTTGCCTTGAGAGAGCAGCGAGGTGAAGTACTGGTCGGTACGATCGAGCCACTGCTCCCACGGGGCTTCGGTCGACCGGGCCAGGTCGAGCTTGGGACCCAGGTCGACGGCGTGCAACTCGCCGTGCGCCGATGGGGGTCGCTCGTTGCCGGCCATCCCGGTGGGCATGGTGCCGGTCAGGCTGGTGCGCTGAAGCGTTTTGCTGAGCGCGTCCAGGCTCCCGAGCTTCCGATCCTCGAACGTGTTGATCGCGACGACGAGCTTGTTGCCCGCGATCGCCAGCGCCCGAACTTCGTCTCCGGAGAAGCTGTGCAGCAGTTCGCCCTCGACGTCGTCTGTGACCCGGTACAGGTTGGCCTGCGGGGAGACTCCGACCACCAGGTCATCACCGACGGGCAGGACACTGAGGATGTCCTTCTCGTTGGCATCGAAGACCACCTTGGGGCTCTTGCCGTCGAGCGACATCGAGTAGAGCTCACCCTTGGGGCCGGTGGCGGCGTAGAGCTTGCCCTTGTGGACCACCAGGCTCCAGATCTGTTCCGCGGGCAGCGTCGCAAAGTCCGAGACCTTGCCCTTCTTGCTGACCTTGACGAGCTTTCCGCCGGGCACCGTCGCCGCGACCAGGGCCCCGCCGGGGAGTTTCACCATGGCGCTGACGAGCACGCCGTCGAGCGCCGCGACCTTCTCGACCTTGAGCGTGGCTTCCGGGGAGACTTTCTGCCCCTTCTTGCCGCGCTTGGAAGGCTTGGTCTTCTTGCCCGCCTTGTTGGAGAGGTTCGGGTAGACGCGCAGGATCGAGGCCTCGTCGGCGGTGCCGATGAGAACCGATTTTCCATCGGCCACGCACGAGAATGCGGTCGTCTGCTTGACCTCACCACGCTGCGGCAAGTAGCCGACCGTCACGGTCCCGTCGGACTCGATGGCCGCGCCCTGCGTCTCGCCGCGATCGAGTGAAGCGTAGTCGGAGACTTTGAGAGTGCGCGTGCCTCCGGCCAATGCCGAAGTCGGCATGGCCCAAGCGGCGGTCAGCGTGCACAGAAGAAGGGTTCGAAGAGCGCTTGTCATCGGAACGACTTGGGAGCCTTGACGTCGAGCTTCAGGCGGTGCGTACCCACGACGATCGACTTCGTGGGGATGACCCGCCGGGACATCTGTTTGAGGCGAATGGAAGGGCGTGTGGCGCCGCGGTCGAGCATGGTCTCGAGCACGCTGTCGGGGAGGGCAGGCATGAGGCCTTCACGGGTGGCCAGGCCTTCCCCCTCTCGATAGATCGTCGCGACGAGTGAGCGTGACGGATACGACTGAGTCAAGGTGGTGATGAGGTCGTCCAGGTCGTCGGACAGCGGACGCAGCGGGACGACGAGGTCGCCCGCGGCCAGCTCAACGACGATCTCTTCCCCCGCAGCATCATCGGGAACCCGAATCGGGAACACCTCGGTGCGAGCGTCTCCGTCGTGGTTGCGGAAGGTGACCTCCACCTCGAGCAGGTCGCCGGCACGGACCGTGCTCTGCACGAAGCGGACGTTCTCCATCTCGTCGACTGGAGCGCCATACTCCATCGTGATGTCGTGCCGAATCTGCTTGATGCCGGCGACCTCGAAGTCGTTGTCGAGCAAGGCGAGAACGGCGAGCACGCTGCGGGTTCGGCCCGCGATGCGGCCGACGAGACCGCCCGAGAAGAAGACCTCCTCGTTGACCTCGAGCTCGTGGTGGCCCTTGGACGACTCGTACTCGATCTCGGTGTGGAGCTTGAACACCACCTCGGTCGAGTCCCGGCCGGCTTCGTCCAACGCCTCGGCGAGGATCGATGCGACGAGGTTGGGCGTGAGGTCGACGCCAAACGACACCCGGTTGTCGTAGGTGCGCGGTGGCAGGTCGGGGTCTGGACCCTGAATCTTGGTGGTGACCGGGATCATCGGCGCGCGCTTGTCGGTGCGCAGGGCGATGGCGGCCTGACGGTCTTGGTACATCAGGCCGTCGATCGACAGTGGGCTGCTGACCTTCACCGAGCGCTGATAGCTGTTGATGATCGTGTGGACCCGAGCGTGCCCCATGGGGACGTTGGTCGGCCCCGCGTCGAACATCGAGTGGCCGAACGCCAGCAGGCGATCGCCCTTGGGGTTGACCCACGTGACGGTGCCGTTGCCGGCGACCGAGCTGTCTCCGTCGATCAGGATGACCGAGACCGAGTCGCCCCCGGCCCAGCCTTTCTTCTGACCTTTGGCGCTGCCGCTGGGGGCGGCCGAGCCTCGGCCTCCGCCGCGCACAGGCGTCATGCCAAGCGCGTCTCCCAGCATTCGGCTGGCGTCTGCGCCCAGGCCGGACACCGACATGGGGACCGACAGTGGCACCAGCGACTCGCTCGCATCGAGGTCATCGGCCCGTCGCCGAGACGGAAGGGGCGAGGTCTCCAAGCCCAGCATGGTGTCGGCCCACGCTCGCGTCCCGCGTCGCCGCTTGCCCCGCGCCTTCTTGCCGCCCGTTTCGGGGTGGGGAAGCATGTCGGGCCGGTAGGGCAGGTCGCCGACTTGGTGCATGTTGCCGATTGGAGTGAGGGCTCCCAGGGCGTCCTTGTTGAACGGCCACCCGTACGAGAGCGCCCCGACGAGCTTGCCCTCGATGAAGATGGGGCTGCCGCTCATGCCCCCGACGATCGAGCTGTGCACCATCCGAGGGTCGTTCGACCTGAACAGGACGGCATCCTGCTTGGGCAGGTAGTTGTGGATCACATCCACAATCTCCACCTCGAACTTGTCGGTCTGCTCGCCCTTGAAGACGGTGACCGCGTGGCCGCGCATGCCGGGGCGCACGTCGGAGATGGGCATCGTCTCGACCTTGCGGGCGGCGGTGGCTTCGGGCTGAGCGGCGAGGCCCAACCCCACGACGAGACCGGCAGCACCGAGGGCCCCCAGCGAGGTGACGCGCAGGCGCCTACGAGCGCGGCGAGGTTCGTTCATGTCGAGAGAGGGCCTTTCGCATCACGCCGGCGAGGTCGTCCCCGGGCGTATAGAAGTACCGATGGCGCTCGCGCGCCTCGTTGTTGAGGGTCAGGTCCTGCACGCCCTGCGGGGAGATGAAGACGACCCGCGGGATGTAGTCGCCGTCGGGCGCGTACTCGAGCACCTCGGGTTGCGCGTCTTGATCTGCGTTGACCATGATGAACCGCTGAGAGAGCGCTTCGATCTCGGAGTCGGAGAACGCAGGCTTGAGTTCTTTACAGCGCTTACACCAACTCGCGTGCACGACGAGCATGATCGGCATGCCGTCGGACTTTGCATGAGCGAGGGCGCCTTCGAGTGGCTCCCATGGAATGCTCCCGCCGAATCCATGCGCGTCTGCGGTGGCGGATCGCGGGGGTCCGGTGGGGGCG
>OJGU01000616.1_pt1 | contig 18976 bp, 18 predicted proteins | sample 1594741 | NCBI WGS metagenome assembly OJGU01 (sample SAMN05416841, study PRJEB24817) | seawater metagenome | isolation source: Sea water | place: Canada:Atlantic | collected 2013-07
CCGGTTTTACCGCCGTCTCCTACTTTTTCACGCTAACCCGCGATGAACCTTTTTTTATGCCTGGCCGTTGGCCTTTATGCCTAGCGAGGCAGTCGGCCCCGGAACGGGTGAAGTGTCTTGAGTACTTCACGGAACAGCTTGGGGTTTGCGACGATCAACTGCTTTGCTTTCTCCGTTGAGGGGTTGCCGGAGAAATCGCCGGTCAGAGCGCCGGACTCCAGTGCCAGCGTGACGCCGATGGCCAGGTCAGCCGGCTCAGGACGGAAAATGACAGCGGCGTCCAGATGGCCGGAAGCAACCCGGGCGATATCAAGGGCCACGCAACCTGTGGTTCGGAACATGCTGCTGTCACGGGCCAGCAAGGATGCCATCTCGCCCCACATCAGTGGGTCGTCAGAAGAGCGGGTCTGGTCGAGAAGATTGCTGACCACGGCTGCACGGTCGGCATGCTTGACGTCGCTGGTGCGCACCCGCCGACTGTTTAGTGCAGCACCGTGGCCGCGACTGGCAGAGTATTCCTCACCGGTGACCGGATTGATCAGCAGCAGGTTCTCGGTGCGGTTGTTTTTCTTTTGCAGCAACGCAACGGTGAAGTCAGGAATGCCGCGCAAAAAATTCTCACGTCCGAGTACCGGGAAAATGTGCCAGCTCTTGTCGTTACCGTCGGCGTCCGCCTCATTCAAAGGAGCGATGGCGTGGTCCTTGTAGGCTTTGTCGAGCTGTTCGGAAAAATTGTCGTAAATGGACTGTTCGACCCGCTCCAGTTGCCTGCGGCGGTCTTCGCTGTCGCCGTTGGGTTCCTGGCGTTCGAAGTGTGCTTTCAGATAGTCGGACCCCTGACGCGCGACGCGCAGGGCCATTTTGATTGCTGGTTGCATCTGAGTGTTCATTATCCGGGTGTGTGAAGGCCGCATAGCATATCAAAAACTGACCCGCCTTGTATGTTTTTCCACTCCGCAATGTCACGGATGGCGCTGTATCAGGGCATGTCCGGAGAGGCGGGGAAGGGGGTAGATCTGCTATCATGCGCACCTTTCCAGTTTTTACAGAGATTCTACCGCCATGCACAAGCCAGCTAAGCCCCTGGAGGGCCCTGACACCTACAACGACCAGATCCGGATTGTCCTGGTTGAGACGTCCCACTCTGGAAACATCGGTGCGGTCGCCAGGGCCATGAAAAACATGGGGCTCGGAAATTTGTGGCTGGTGAATCCTGTGTCTTTTCCCGATGAGGCCTCCTACGCCCGCGCAGCGGGCGCCTCCGATATACTCGACAAGGCCACGGTTGTGTCTACTCTGGATGACGCCATTGCCGACTGTGTTTGCGTCATGGGAACCAGCGCCCGGGGGCGAAAGGTCCCGTGGCCGGTCATTGCTCCACCAGACGCGGCGGCCAAGGCTTCCCAGCAGTCGGAAGCGGGGCAGGTGGCATTGGTCTTCGGGCGTGAGAACCATGGGCTGAGCAATGAGGAGTTGCAGCGCTGTCATTTCCACATTCATATTCCCTCGAATCCGGATTACAGCTCCCTGAATCTGGCCATGGCGGTTCAGGTAATGTGCTATGAATTGCGTATGCATTATCTGAAAGGCCTTGAAGGTGGCGACGGCAGCCCATATCTCAAGCCTATGATGGCGCCCGGCGATGAAGGTTGGGATGTGCCTCCCGCGCCTGTCCGCGATGTTGAGGGTTTTTTCAGTCATCTGGAGCAGGTGCTTGTGGATGTGGACTTTCACCGCCGGGACAACCCCCGCCAGTTGATGACGCGGTTGCGGCGGCTGTTCCAACGTGCTGGACTGGATCAGATGGAGATCAACATCCTTCGGGGAATACTGACCGCCGTCCAGAAGTCGGCAGGTGCTGCGGAAACCGCAAAAAATACGCCAAAGGCTGGTTCAACGGCCGGTGAACAGGAATAGGGTTATGTTTGAACGTTTAAGGGAAGATGTGAACAGTGTGTTTCATCGTGATCCCGCCGCTCGCAATACTTTCGAAGTGCTGACCAATTACCCGGGTTTGCACGCACTCCTGTGCCACCGGTTCTCGCATTGGCTTTGGGGCCTCGGTCTGAAGTGGGTAGCACGAACGTTTTCCTCGATCGCCCGCTGGGTGACCGGCATCGAAATTCATCCCGGCGCCACGATCGGACGGCGTTTCTTTATCGATCACGGCATGGGTGTTGTGATTGGTGAGACCACGGTGATCGGTGACGATGTCACTCTCTATCAGGGCGTTACCCTGGGTGGTACCAGCTGGAACAAGGGTAAACGACATCCAACGCTGGGTGACGGTGTTGTGGTGGGTGCCGGTGCCAAGATCCTCGGGCCGTTTACGGTAGGCGAAGGCGCCAAGATTGGCTCCAACTCCGTGGTGACCAAAGAGGTTCCGCCGGGTGCGACGGTTGTCGGTATTCCTGGTCGGGTTGTGGTGAAGCGCAAAGGGGAAGATGATGCCCGGCGCAAGGAAATGGAAGAACGCATGGGCTTCGATGCCTATGGCGTGACCGAGGAAATGCCGGACCCGGTAGCCAGGGCCATGCGTAGCCTGCTGGATCATATGCACGCTGTGGATGATCGCATTGAGAACATGTGCAAAGCGCTTCGCAAAGTAAACAGTGAGTACCAGAACGGCGAGTTGCCGCCGCTGCAGGAAGAGGATTTCGACTGTGTGCGGGACGACGAGCCGTCGCAACGGTGAATACTTGACTGTTTTGGTTGGTCAATTCATACTCGGCGTTGTTAAAGCCGAATCAATCCCTGACCGGGGCTGACGTTATGAGACTGACCACCAAAGGCCGCTATGCGGTGACGGCAATGCTGGATCTCGCCCTTCATGGGGATCAGGGGCCGGTGAGTCTGGCTGACATATCTGCCCGGCAGGAGATTTCCCTCTCGTATCTCGAGCAGTTATTTTCCCGCCTTCGCCGTCACAAACTGGTGACCAGTATCCGGGGCCCCGGCGGTGGTTATCGCCTGAGCCGTGAGGCAGACTCCGTCTTTATCGCGGAAGTCGTCGACGCGGTCAGCGAATCCCTGGATACCACCCGTTGCGGCAACAAGGGTGATTGCCAGAATGGCGAGAAATGCCTGACCCACCACCTGTGGTCTGATCTCAGTGATCAGATTCATCAGTTCCTCAGTGATATCAGTCTTGGGGATCTGATGCGCAAACGGGAGATTCAGGTGGTTGCCGATCGGCAGAACAGGCGCCATTCAGACGGCGACTCACAGACTATTAACACCGAGCGCCTTACGGATCAGGCGCCGGCCTGAACGACTATCCTGAAACTTCTATGAAAAAGCCCGTCTATCTGGATTATGCGGCCACCACGCCCGTAGACCCTGTCGTTGCCGAAGAAATGGTCAAATACCTGACACCTGATGGTGTGTTTGGTAACCCTGCCTCCCGCTCCCATGGCTTTGGCTGGCAGGCTGAGGCTGCCGTTGAAGGCGCCCGCCGGCAGGTGGCAAGCCTGATACATGCAGACCCACGTGAGATTGTGTGGACGTCCGGCGCTACCGAGTCCGACAACCTCGCCATCAAGGGTGCGGTTGCAGGCAAGAACAACCCGCACGTTGTGACGTCGATGATTGAACACAAAGCGGTGCTCGATACCTGCAAATGGCTTGAAGGGCAGGGGGTTGAGGTTACCTGGCTGAAACCGGGCGCTGACGGGCGCGTGTCCTGTCAGCAGGTCGAAGGTGCGCTCCGGGATAATACTGTTCTGGTCACCCTGATGATGGTCAATAACGAACTCGGCAGTCAGACGGATATCGCTGCCATCGGTGCCATGCTTCGCGAACGCGGTGTGTTGTTTCATGTGGACGCGGCTCAGGCGGCCGGGAAGACCGAGGTGGATGTGGGGTCCATGCCGGTGGACCTGTTATCGCTGTCGGGGCATAAGGTATATGGGCCCAAGGGTATTGGGGCTCTCTATGTGCGACGTTCGCCGGACGTACGAATTGAATCCCAGATTCATGGGGGTGGCCATGAGCGGGGTATGCGTTCCGGGACACTGCCCACTCATCAGATAGTCGGCATGGGCAAAGCCTTTGATCTGGCCGGCGAAAAACTGGAGCAGGAGAAGGCGCGACTGGAATCGCTGCGCAAGCGCTTCCTGTCGGGGCTTGAGGGGCTTGACGGTGTGACGCTCAACGGCAGTGCCGAGCATCGGGTCCCGGGTATCATCAACCTCTCATTTGCAGGTGTCGATGCCGAATCCCTGATGCTGGGCTTGCGGGAACTGGCGGTTTCGTCCGGTTCAGCCTGCTCGTCGGCCACCATTGAGCCTTCATTTGTGCTCAAGGGTATTGGTCTGGATGATGAGCAGGCGCATCGGGCACTCCGGTTTTCCTTTGGACGCTTTTCAACGGAAGAGGAGGCTGACTTCGCAGCGGCGCAAATCGTTGACGTTGTTACCCGTCTCCGTTCAGTGCGGTAGGCAGTTGCCTCCGGACTGCGTATAATCCCAACCCTGAAATTTTTCTGAACCTGAATGGAGATAGATCATGGCAAACGAGCGCACGCTCTCGATTATCAAGCCCGATGCAGTCGCAAAAAATGTGATCGGCGAAATCTACTCACGCTTCGAAAAAGCGGACCTGACCATTGTTGCCGCGAAGATGATGCACCTGACCCAGGAGCAGGCAGAAGGGTTTTACGCCGAGCACAAGGAGCGCCCGTTTTTCAATGATCTGGTTGCGTTCATGACCTCTGGCCCTGTTGTTGTTCAGGCTCTGGAAGGCAATGGTGCTATCCTGAAGAATCGTGACCTGATGGGAGCAACCAATCCCAAGGAAGCGGAAGCGGGCACTATTCGTGCCGACTTTGCATCTTCAATTGATGCCAACGCTGTTCATGGTTCAGATTCTGCTGCGTCAGCTGAGCGCGAAATTGCGTATTTTTTCAATGACAGTGAGATCTGCCCGCGCGGTTGATCAGGCTGTATCGGGCCGGGCATACGTCCGGCCCGTATTGGTTATTTGATTGAGGTTATGAAATGACAGCTGTTGCTGAGAAAACCAACCTTCTGGGAATGCCCAAGGCCAAAATGGAGGCCTTTTTTGAGTCCCTGGGGGAGAAACGTTTCCGCGCAACACAGGTGCTGCAATGGATTCACCAGCGCGGGGCAGATGACTTCGATCAAATGACCAATATGAGTAGGGTGCTGCGGGAAAAGCTGAAGGCCGTTGCGGAAATTCGTGGGCCGGAGGTGGTGTACGACGAGTCCTCCAAAGACGGTACCCGCAAATGGGTCATGCGCATGGACAACGGCAACAGTGTTGAAACCGTGCTCATACCTGACGGCGAGCGCGGCACGCTGTGCGTATCGTCGCAGATTGGCTGCAGCCTCGATTGCACGTTTTGTTCGACGGGCAAGCGTGGGTTTAACCGCAATCTTACCGCTGCCGAAATTATTGGGCAGGTCTGGGTTGCGCGTAAGGCGTTCATGCCATTTGCACCTGGCCCGGATCGCCCCATTACCAACGTGGTGATGATGGGGATGGGCGAGCCGTTGCTGAACTTCGACAACGTTGTCGATGCGATGAACCTGATGATGGAGGACCTGGCCTACGGCATTTCCAAGCGACGTGTCACAGTCAGTACCTCTGGCGTGGTTCCGGCACTGGACAAGTTGGGTGAAGTTACCGATGTTTCACTGGCCATTTCGCTCCATGCCCCCAATGATGAGTTGCGTAACCAGTTGGTGCCGTTGAATAAAAAGTACCCTATTGCGGAGTTGCTGGCAGCGACGCGTCGTTATCTTGCACGCCTGCCTGACAAGCGGAAGGCAACCATTGAGTACACGGTGATTGAAGGCGTTAATGATCAGCCTGAGCACGCCAGGGAACTCGCCGTTGTTCTTCGCGGCCTGCCGTGCAAGATTAACCTGATCCCGTTCAATCCGTTTCCCGAGAGCGATTTTCGCCGTCCCAGTAACAACGCGACCCGCCGTTTCCAGGCAGTCCTGAACGAGGCCGGCTTTATCGCCACGGTGAGAACGACTCGCGGTGACGATATCGACGCAGCCTGTGGTCAGCTGGTAGGGATGGTGGAAGACCGCACCAAGCGTAGTCAGCGTTATATCCAGGTGCAGCAGGTCAGTCCGTAAACCCGGTGCCGATATGCACCCTGCAATTCAAGAGGAATTACCGACTGTGACATTTATTCCAGTGAAAAGGATGCGAGCCGCGCTTGTCGTGGTATTGCTGGCGATGTTTGTCGCAGGGTGTGTGACCAATACCGATAGCCGCTTTGCTCGTGAGGCAGACCGCGACAAGGCTGTCAGGAATTATGTCCAGTTGGGAACCGCCTACATCGGCCAAGATAATCTGGAAAGAGCCCGGCACCACCTTGAAAGGGCGCTTGAGTTGGCCCCTGGTGACCCCGGGGCGTTGGCGGCCATGGGGCTGATCTATAACGCCGAGGGTGAGCCGGAACTGGCTGAGAGATCGTTCAGGGAATCGCTCGACAGTGATCAGGGCTATACCCGTGGGCGCGTTTATTACGGGGCTTTCCTGTACGGCGCGGGTCGGTTTGAGGATTCCCGCGAACAGTTCCTTGCGGCATCCAGGGACACGTCCTACAACGACAGGGCGTCCGTGTTCTTCAACCTCGGATTGACGGAAGAAAGGATTGGCAACCTTGAGGGTGCTACTACGGCGTATCGGCGCGCTGTTGAATTATCCCGTGGTGATGCAAAGTCGCTGCTTGCGCTGTCACGGACGCTGGTCGAATCTGGGGAGCATCAGGCCGCCTCTCGTCACTACAGCCGCCTGATGACGCTGATGCAACGGAATCAGAATCTCCGCCATTCTCCGGAAAGCCTCTACACAGGTATTCGCATCGCCCGGCATTTGGGCGACAGGAACCGGGAATCGAGCCTCGGACTTCTGCTGAAAAACAATTTTCCAAACTCTGTCGAATACCAACAATACAGGGTGATGACATCCAATGGACAGTGATGACGCACAACAACCGTCGGGCCTGAGTGAGCCTACGGGTCAATTGCTCAAGCGTGCGCGTGAGCAGAAGGGGCTCAGTATTTCCGCCGTGGCCGATGCCCAGCATCTTCGCCCGGCCGTGATACAGGCGATAGAAGACGGGCATTATGAACAGATCGACAGTGAACTGTTCCTCAAAGGCTATGTCAGAACCTACGCGCGGCAGGTTGACCTTGATCCAGATGCAGTGATCGCGACGCTGGATGAGGAACTGGAGCCACTGCGGCAGCGAAAAGAGCAGGCAGAAGAAGCCAATCCGCTGATTGATATCGAACGTCGCAGACGTCGGAAACGCCGCGTTGCGAAATTGCTGCTTCTCCTGTTGGTCATCGCGGTGATCGCATTCCTCGCGTTGCGTTTTATGGGTGAACTGGGCGGTATAGCAGGCGGTACGTCGGAACCGACTGGTTCCCAGGAACCGGACGTTGCCACTCAGAATGAACCGTCCGATCAGGTGGCATCGATGAGCGAAACAGTTGATACCGAGCCACCAGAGCCGGAAACCGACGAGGCAACCGTTCGTCTTTCCGAGCCGGTTGCTGAAGAGTCGGTCGTTGAGGACAATGACGAATTGACGGCGCTGCCGGAAGAATCCCGGGTGGACGAGCAGGTCTCTGATTCCGCGACCCAGACGGCCGTGAACGATTCCGCACCTGCTGAGCAGCCGGCTGTGGAGGCGGTTGATGAAAGCCGGGTGCCGGTGGTGACCAGTGAGCCGGAGCCAGCGTTTCAGGAGAGCGCCCAGCCAACGGCCGCCGTCGGCAGTGGTCGCTTGGAAATGACGTTCAGCGATGAATGCTGGGTTCAGGTAACCGATTCGGCTGGCAATCGCCTGGTGGGCTCCCTGCAACGGGATGGCGACCAGGTTAATGTATCAGGCAGACTGCCTATCGACGTTGTTGTCGGCGCAGTCGATGCCATCGAATCGATAAGATTTGATGGTCAGGCGATTGATCTTTCCGGTTACCGGGTCGTCAACAACCGAGCAGAATTCACACTGGATATCTGAACGTTTCGAACCCTCTTTTGCGGTTAGCAGGCTATATGAACCACGAATCTCCGATCAAAAGACGCAAATCACGCCAGATAATGGTAGGCGATGTTCCCGTGGGCGGGGATGCGCCCATTGCTGTCCAGAGCATGACCAACACCAACACCTGCGACGTGGATGCAACCGTTGGCCAGATCCGTGCCCTGCAGGAGGCAGGAGCGGACATTGTGCGGGTTTCCGTGCCTACAATGGATGCTGCTGAAGCCTTCGGTAAGATTCGCTCAATGGTGTCGGTACCATTGGTGGCCGACATCCACTTTGATCACCGGATTGCTCTTCGGGTGGCGGAACTGGGTGTTGATTGTCTTCGTATCAACCCGGGTAATATCGGTCGGGATGACCGTGTCAGCGCCGTGATCAGCGCCGCGCGGGATGGCAATATCCCGATTCGTATTGGCGTCAACGCGGGCTCGCTGGAAAAGGCACTGCAACGCAAATATGGTGAACCGACACCCGAAGCTCTTGTTGAGTCGGCCATGCGCCATATCGACATTCTCGACCGTCATGATTTTCAGGACTTCAAGGTGAGCCTCAAGGCCTCGGAAGTCTTCATGACGGTGGCGGCATATCGTCAGATCGCCGCACAGATCGAACAGCCGCTGCATCTGGGTATTACCGAGGCAGGTGGCTTCCGCTCCGGGACAGTGAAGTCCTCTGTCGGCCTGGGCATGTTGCTGATGGACGGTATCGGAGACACCATCAGAGTGTCGCTCGCAGCGGACCCGGTGCAGGAAATCAAGGTTGGTTTCGATATTCTCAAAAGTTTGCGCCTGCGCAGTCGTGGCATCAACTTCGTCGCGTGCCCAAGCTGCTCACGCCAGAACTTTGATGTCATCCAGACTATGAACGACCTGGAGGCTCGCCTCGAAGACGTCAACGACTCCCTGGATGTCGCGATCATCGGCTGTATCGTAAACGGTCCGGGCGAGGCCAAGGTTGCCGACCTGGGCTTGACCGGCGGCAGCCCCAAGAACCTGTTCTACATGTCGGGTAAGCCCAATCAGAAGCTCGACAACGCCAACCTGACCGACGACCTGGAACGGCTGATCCGTGAGGAAGTGGCCCGTCGCAAGGAAAAGGAAGAAGCGATCATTACCCGCTCCACCGACTGAGAGCAGATCGTTAAATCACTGAAACAGATAAGGTAGTAACTTGGCTAAGATCCAGGCAATCCGCGGGATGAACGATATCCTGCCAGAGCAGACGCCGGTGTGGCAGTTTGTGGAAGACACGGTCAGGAAAGTACTTTCCCAGTACGGTTATCAAGAAATTCGCATGCCGGTGGTTGAGCAGACTGACTTGTTCAAGCGCTCTATTGGCGAAGTGACGGATATCGTCGAGAAAGAGATGTACACCTTTGAGGATCGCAACGGCGACAGCCTGACCCTGCGCCCCGAAGGTACGGCCGGCTGTGTGCGTGCTGCCGAAGAACACGGCCTGCTTTTTAACCAGACCCGTCGGCTTTGGTACACCGGCCCCATGTTCCGCCATGAGCGTCCCCAGAAAGGCCGTTACCGTCAGTTCCACCAGATCGGTGTGGAATGTTTCGGCATGGCGGGCCCGGATATTGATGCTGAGCTTCTCGTGCTGACGGCCAGGCTCTGGCGAGCGCTCGGGCTGAGTGAACATACCCGCCTGGAAATCAATTCCATTGGTACCTCTGCTGCCCGACGGGAATACCGTGAGGCGCTGGTGGCGTACCTCTCGGACTACCGGGATCAATTGGACGAAGACAGCCAAAGGCGTCTTGGCTCGAACCCGCTACGCATTCTGGACAGCAAGAACCCGGTCACACAGAAGCTTCTGGTGGACGCGCCTCGCCTGGATGACTACCTCGACGACGAGTCTCGGGATCATTTCCGACAATTGCGTTCGTTGCTGGACGCGGCTGGCATTGAGTATACGGTGAATCCAAAGCTGGTTCGCGGGCTCGATTATTATGGCAAAACCGTATTCGAGTGGATTACCGACAGCTTGGGTGCCCAGGGGACGATTTGCGCCGGTGGTCGCTACGACGGGCTGGTGGAGCAGTTGGGAGGCAAGCCCACGGTTGCGGTCGGTTTCGCCATGGGGCTCGAACGACTGATTCTGCTGCTGGAAACGCTCAATCTTGTGCCAGACAGTGCCAATGGCAATGCAGACGTGTATGTTGCGGCTATGGGTGAATCCACCGTGGCCCCAGCATTGGCGTTGTGTGAATCCCTTCGCGATGCCTTGCCGGGTGTGACGGTGATGGGGCACTGCGGTGGCGGTAGTTTTAAGAGTCAGATGAAGAAGGCTGATCGCAGTGGCGCCCGTTACGCAGTCATTCTGGGTGAGAATGAGGTTGCCAACGGGACCGCCGGCCTTAAGCCGTTACGTTCGGATGAGGCGCAGCAAGACGTTGCCCAGGGCGACCTGGCAGTGGCACTGAAAGAATTGCTTGGCCGCTGATGGCGCGCCGACGAGCTACAGCATAATAAACATCTATTGCAGGAGTCATCATGGCTGAAATGCGTACTGAGGAAGAAACGGTCCAGGCAATCAAGGACTGGTGGAAAAAGAATGGCAGCTCGCTTCTGATCGGTGTCGGTGCGGCGCTGGCTATTGTTTTCGGATGGCAGGCCTGGCAGAACCATCAAATGCAGCAGCGTACGGAAGCGGCTTCCCAGTTTGCCGAGCTGATCAATGCCTATAGCGATGAGAGCGATGAAAATCGCGCAGATACCGTTGCTTACGTGGCCGAGAACCTGCAAGAAGAGTACAGCGACAGCGCTTTCGCTATCTATGGCATGTTGATGCTTGCTCGCCAGCAGGTTATGGACCAGGGCAACCCGGAAGGGGCGATCGAATCCCTGACCTGGGCACAGGAAAAAGCCGGCGAAAACGGAGCGTTGGCGCTGGTTATTCGCAACCGCCTGGCCCGCGCCCAGTTCGCGGCGGAACAGTACGAAGATGCTTTGTCGACCATTGAGGGCACGGACAATACCGGCAGTTTCGGCGCTGTTTTTACGGAGCTTAAGGGCGATATCCTGCTAGCCCAGGGTAATCGCGAGGAGGCTCGTGAAGCGTATCTGGCGGCCCGTGAAATGAGCCAGCAGGGTCGTAGCGGCATTCTTGAGCTCAAGTTGTCTGACCTTGGTGTTAAGGAGGGAGCCTGATGCCCTGGTTGGTTAACGGGCACACAAGACTCCTTTCGCTTGCGGGTATGCTGACACTGGCTGTCCTGGCGGGATGCAGCACCAGTGACACCTTTGAGCAACCTGCACCGGTTCCGGAGATTTCATCCAGCGTCGGGCTTGAGCCTGTCTGGAGTATGGGCGTCGGGGACGGGCATGATGACAAGTTCCTGTACCTTGCCCCTCTGAATACCGGCGACCGATTATACGTTGCGTCGGCCGATGGCGAGGTTTATGCCGTCGGTTCGGAAAACGGCGAAGTTTTCTGGTCCCGGGATCTTGACGAACAGATCAGTGCCGGCGTTGGTGGCGATCAGGGAAACCTGTATGTGGTATCTCGTGATGCTGAGCTGATGGCCCTGTCGCGCGAGGATGGCTCTGCGCTCTGGGAGCAGCCTTTGCCTAACGAGGTGTTGGCGTCCCCCCAGTCCAACGGACGCCTGGTGGTGGCCCAGACCATTGATGGCAAGGTGCTGGCATTTGATACCGCTACCGGGGAGGAAGCATGGCAATACGACAGTGATGTCCCTGTTCTGTCAATACGCGCAGCGGCGTCGCCTCTTGTAGGAGCCGACCTTGTGCTGGCCTCACTGGCCAACGGCAAGCTAATGGCGCTCTCCACTGAGACCGGTCAGCCCATCTGGCAGTATGAAGTCGGTCAGCCGCAGGGTCGTACCGAACTTGAACGGCTTGTTGACGTGGCCGGTGAGCCGCTGATTCTGGAAAGTGCAGCGATGATTGTGGGCTATCAGGGCAAGCTTGCGCTGGTTGACCTTCAAACCGGCCAGGAAATCTGGAGTCGTCCCGCCTCCAGCCTGCAGTCACCGATGATCGGCAACGGTAATATTTTTGTCGCAGGTGCCAACGGTGATATCACGGCTTACCGAGGTTCCGACCGTCGCGAACTGTGGGTTCAGGACAAATTATCCTGGCGTCAGCCAACGCAGCCGGTTGTTTTTGAGGATTACCTGTTGATTGGTGATTTCGAAGGGTACATTCATATGTTGTCGTTGGAAGACGGCAGTCTGGTGGGCCAGCTTGAATTCGACGACGAGGGCCTGCGGGTTCCCTTTCAGCGCCTCCAGAACGGTAACCTTCTTGTGTATGGCAATAGCGGTAAACTGTCGGTATTGAAACTCCGGACGCTCGACTGAGTGCTCCTTTCCGGCCCTATCGCTGTGAAGCGCGGGCCCTGTTTAATATGTAGCGAAAGACTATGACCCCTGTAATTGCTCTTGTCGGGCGCCCCAACGTGGGGAAATCGACACTGTTTAACCAGATGACACGGTCCCGGGATGCGCTTGTAGCGGACTTTCCCGGTTTGACGCGCGATCGTAAATACGGTGAGGGCAATTACGAAGGGCAGCGCTTTATCGTGATTGATACCGGTGGCCTGACCGGGGACGAAAAAGGCCTGGACGCCGAAATGGCGCGCCAGTCCATGCAGGCTGTCGAGGAAGCAGACATTGTCCTGTTTCTGGTAGATGGCAAGGCGGGACTCAATGGCGGCGATGAATTGATCGCGGCCCATCTGCGCAAGACTGGCAAGCGGGCACACCTGGTGGTCAATAAAACCGATGGCCAGGACCCCGATATTGCCGCTTCCGATTTCTACGGTCTGGGCTTCGAGTCCACCTATCTGATAGCAGCTTCCCATAACCGTGGCATTCGCTCCATGCTGGAAGAGTTGCTGCCGTCCGAGGAAGAGCGTGAAGCGCAAGATCGTGCTGATCGCTATCCAGGCATACGCATTGGCATTGTCGGGCGGCCGAACGTGGGCAAGTCCACACTGGTTAATCGTATGCTCGGGGAGGACCGGGTGATTGTCTATGACATGCCCGGTACCACCCGAGACAGCGTTTATATCCCGTTCGAACGCATGGATAACCAGTACACGCTGATCGATACAGCGGGTGTGCGCCGTCGCAAAAACGTCAGTGAAGTGGTAGAGAAGTTTTCCATCATTAAAACCCTTCAGGCCATTGACGATGCCCATGTGGTCATCCTGGTTATCGACGCCAGGGAAGGGCTGGTGGATCAGGACCTGCATCTGATTGGTTTTGTTCTGGATGCCGGCCGTTCCCTGGTGATTGCGGTCAACAAATGGGATGGCATGGACCCGGACGACCGCGCCAAGGTAAAGGAGCAGGTCCAGCGCCGCCTGGACTTTCTTGACTATGCCGACAAGCATTACATTTCAGCCCTTCACGGTTCCGGTGTGGGCGTAATGTACGATTCGGTTCATGACTGCTATGAGTCAGCGATGGCCAAGTGGCCCACCAATCGTCTGACGGCCATCCTCCAGGACGCTACCGCACAACACCAGCCGCCACTGGTACAGGGGCGCCGAATCAAACTGCGATACGCCCACCAGGGCGGATCCAACCCCCCGGTGATCGTGGTGCATGGGAACCAGACCGACGCGTTGCCAGGGGCTTACAAGCGTTATCTGGAAAATACCTTCCGTAAAGTGTTGAAGGTCAACGGTTCCCCCATTCGCTTCGAATTCCGCTCCAGTGAAAACCCGTTTGCTAACAAGGTTAGCCGGCTGACGCCGCGACAGAAGGTCAAACAGGACAATGACCTGAAGAAAGGGCGGCCGGTGCGCAAGAAAGCGCGAATGAAGAGCAAGAAGCGCTGAGCTGATCCATCGTCAGAGTAGCATCAGTCGGTGCTGTATCAGACGACGCGGTGATTGGTCTTCAGCCAGTCCTGAAACTCATTTTCGGGTATGGGTCTGCTGTAGAAATAGCCTTGAGAGTAGTCACAGCCTTCGTGTTGCAGGAAGTGGGTCTGGGCTTCTTCTTCCACGCCTTCGGCAATCACACGCAAGCCAAGACTGTGGGCCATGTTGATGATCGCCTTCACCAATGAGGCGTCCTCCTGCTCCTTCATCACATCCTGAACAAAGGATTTGTCGATTTTCAGGGTATCAAAGGGGTAGCTCTTGAGGTAGCTGAGCGCCGAGTATCCGGTACCGAAATCATCGACCGACAGGCGAATGCCGGATTGATCCAGTTGTCGTAGGATGTCGGCGGTTTCTATGGTGTTATCAAGGATCAGCCGCTCAGTGATTTCCAGTTCCAGTTGCTGAGGAGGCAACCCACTGGCTGCGAGGGCATTCATGACTGTGTCGATAAACCCCGGGTCCCTGAACTGCCTGGGAGACACGTTGACTGAAATGCCAATGTCAGTGCCCGTGGATTCTTTCCAGCGTATGGCCGCCATGCAGGCTTCCTGTAACACCCATTCGCCAATGGGTGTTATCAGGCCCGTTTCTTCCGCCAGTGGTATAAACCGATCGGGCATGACCATGCCCATACCGGGGTTGTTCCAGCGCAGCAGAGCTTCGGCAGAACAGAGTTGGCCGGAATCAGTGTGAACAATGGGCTGGTAGTAGAGTTCAAACTCTTTTTGCTCCAGGGCCCGCCGCATCAACGATTCCATCTGCAGCCGTTCGTGGGAGACTTCCGTCATTTCCGGGGCAAAGTGTGCATAGGCACTTTTGCCCTTGCGTTTGGCCTGATACATGGCGGCATCGGCGTGTTGAAGTAGGCTACCGCTGTTGTCGGAATCAGTCGGGAAGATGGAGATGCCGATACTGGTGGTAACGAAGACTTCCTGGCCGTTCAGCAGGTAAGGAGGGGCAAAGGTTTTCAGGATACGTTCGGCCACCTGGGAAGTCGCCTCGGGCCCGCTCAGGCCAGGAAGTATCACCAAAAATTCGTCACCGCCGAGCCTGGCGACAGTGCTGGTGCCCCGCAGACAGCTGGAAATACGTCGTGCAGCCTCAATCAGAAGATTGTCGCCAGCGTCATGCCCGAGGGTGTCGTTAATGTGCTTGAAATTGTCCAGATCGAGGAACATCACACCGACCAGGGAACTTTCGCGCCTTGCCTGGGCGAGGGCCAGTTTCAGGCGGTCCAGAGCGAGCATACGGTTGGGAAGCCCCGTCAGGATGTCGTAGTTGGCCTGTCTGAGCAGTTGTTGCTCGTAGCGTTTGCGGATGCTGATGTCCTCGCCAAGAATCAGGTAACCCGTGGCCTCGCCCTTCGAATCCTTGATGGGGGTTACGATAAGTTGTTCCCAGAAGCGCTCACCGTTCTTGCGGACACTGTTAATTTCGCCCTGCCAAACACCGACGCGTTGAACCTGAAGCCGGATGGATTGCCACAGTTGGCGGTTTTCTCTATGGGCCTGGACGTCCTCTGAAAGCACGCCCGGGTGTTTTCCGGTGATGGCAGCAGCGGCGTAGCCGGTGAGTTGGCTGAACTTCTGGTTAGCGTATTCGATACGCCATTGGCGATCGCAGATCAGTACCGAGGAGGGGCTTTGCTCAATCGCCTTGGAGAATTTTCGGATTTCCTGAGCATCGCGCTCCTGTCGGTCCAGGTCGTCATTCAGCCGTTCACGCATCTGATTAATGGCAACGGTGACCTGGGCCAGTTCGTCACTGCGGTTTAAGGGGGTGTTCGGTCGATCCAACTCAAGTGGGTTTGACAGGTTGTTAAGGGAAAAATTGCGGGCGTAGTTGGCCATTGTGGTCAGATGCCGCGCCACGAAGTGTTGGAAAATCCAGATAATCAGTATCGATACGAAGAACGTTTTCAGGAACTGGGTGGTCAATACAACCACAACCTTCTGGCGCATATCAGAGAAGACGCGTCTGAGGTCTGCCGTAATGGTCAACTGGCCAAGGCTGAACATTTCATCACCCTGGTGATTGAGGTTAAAGGTATGGCTTGTGGTTTTTGCGCCGCGGGGAATCTCCCCCATGATCAGTTCGGAGTCCGGTTCGATCTTGAGCCTGAGATGAACAATGTCTGGCAGGCTGAGTATGCCTTCCAGTTGCGTTTGGAGGAGCTTTTGGTCCAGTGCCCACAGGCTGCGGGCCAGACTCGAGGTGTACCCGGTTTCTACCACCATCATGCGGTTGTCAATCTGTGACAGGTCTTTTCGGTAATCCGAGTATATCTGGATCGCTGAAGCTATCAGCGTGAACAAGGAGCTGAACAACAGAATGTACGCGAGCAGCCTGAAGGACAGGGGAGACCCGGTTCGAAATCGTTGCAGGCGAGTCAACAGTTTTTGCATGTCCTATACTTCAGCCACCCTGGGAGGTTTCAGAAAGAATGGTCAGACGGTGTTCTCAGGACTATAGCAGCAGTTTCTCGCAAACGCCTCGCAAATGCAGGAAAAACCGGGAGAAATGTGTCGCTGTTCAGGATTTGTTAATGTCTTGAGACTGGTCAACGTGCGGGGGGTTACGGGACATCTGCGTATGAGAGCGGAGTCATTAAAAAGAAGCTTTGAAATTGGCGTCCCCTAGGGGGTTCGAACCCCTGTTGCCGCCGTGAAAGGGCGGAGTCCTAGGCCACTAGACGAAGGGGACGCATCGCTTCAAAACCTTGCCTCGTCGAGGTGGCGCGTATATTAAGTAAGGCGATACTTGCTGTCAAACAGTTTTTCAAAAAAATCAAAGTCTCCACGAACAAAGTAGGCCCGTAGAGGAGATTGCCCGGTTCCATGCCCGGGATACCTCAATACCTGACCGAATTCGCCAGGGCCGGGCTCAAATCCGGATATTGGAAATGGAACCCTTCGGTTTCGAGTCTCTTAGGTATGGCCATTTGCCCAGTCAGCAATAAGCGGGACATTTCCCCCAGCGCCAACTTAAGGACGGGGCTCGGTGCCGGGAAAATGGCCGGCCGCCCCAAAACGCTGGCAAGGCACTTTGTAAACTGGCGGTTGGTGACCGGATTGGGGCTCACGACGTTGTAGGCGCCTTTGGCCGTCTCGGATTCGATCATCCAGATAAGCGCTGCAACCACGTCGTCCCGGTGAACCCACGGCATGAACTGTTCGCCATCGCCAAGCCGCCCACCGAGACCCAGGCGGAACGGTAGAAGCATGCGCTGCAGGAAGCCGCCACCCGGGCCAGCAACAATGCCCGTCCGCGACAGGCACACGCGAACGCCGTCAGCCTCCAGGCTCAGAGCCTCCTGTTCCCAGTCGCGGCACATGCGATGGGTGAATTCGTCATGGGGTGAAGTCTGCTCAGTCACGCGTTCACGACCCTGGTCGCCGTAGAAACCCACTGCAGATCCGGAGACCAACACGCGAGGAAGTGATTCCCAGCTTCTTATCACGCTAGCCAGGTGGCTTGTCAGGCGGATACGGCTGTCCCGCAGTTTCTGTTTACGGCTATCGGACCAACGTTTGTCCGCTATGCCTTCGCCAGCCAGGTTGACGACGGTATCGAATCCCGGGTGACCTAGCAGCAGCTCCAGATCTCCCACTACCTCCACACGTCCGCAGAGCGCCTGAACGTTTGCCGTGGACTGTCTGCTGAAGACGGTTGGTGCGTAGCCCTTGCTGATCAGTTGTTGGCACAATGGTTGACCGATGAAACCGGTGCCACCAGTGATCAAAATCCGATTATCCATTGCCGCTCACTCCTATGCCATGACTGATATTTGTCGGCGGTGGCTATGCCGGCTGCTTGTGGGTTTCGAGTTCATGGATCACAACGTCACGAATAGCCTTTCCCAGTTCCGGGTTTTCCCCGATTGGTGGTGCAAGCGTAATGCTGACATCGTGCTGGGTTTGTAGATCTTCAATCATCGCGGGAACGTCCTTTCTGAGATGACGGCCAGCGGCCAGGAACAGCGGTACGACTGTATACCGTCGAATGCCTTCACTCGATCCCTCGCTGATAACGGTGTCGAGGGAGGGCTCAGCCAACTCCATATAGGCAATGCGGGCACCCGGCACAGACTCCAGCGTGGGGGTGGCCAATGCTTCGAATGTACGGCACCAGCGCTCATCGCTGCTTCCATGGGCAAGTAGGATTATTCGGGGCGCTTCTCCGCTCATAGTGTCTCCTGGTATGAATAAAAGCAGGGATATTGATGTAAAGTGTAGCAGCCGCGGGCCTGCCACTGTGCTGCTTAATGACTATAGGATGGGTATATGTTCGATTGGAAAGAGATTCTGGATTTCTGGTTCGGTGACCTTGATGAGCACGGCCTGCCGGACAGTTTTCACAGGAATCGTTGGTTCCGTTCCACGCGCGCCTTCGACCAGGAAATCCGGCGACGTTTCCTCTCGATGGTACTTTTCGCGTCGGAGGACGGGTTGCGGCACTGGCGCAAGACAGCCGGTGGGGCTCTTGCAGAGATCATCCTGCTGGATCAGTTCACGCGAAATATTCATCGGGGCGGTGCACTGGCGTTTTCCAATGACCGTTTGTCAGTAAAGCTCTGCAAGGCGGCGATGCGAGATGGCCAGGACATGGAGTTGCCCCCGGTAAAGCGGGGCTTTCTCTATATGCCGCTACAACATTCAGAGAAGCGCGAGGACCAGGAGTTGTCCGTGGAGTGTTATTCGCAATTAGCCGCGGCCACCGATGGTATTGCCGGAGATTTCATGGAGAGTTTCCTGCAATCCGCGCGTGACCATCGGGATATCATCCACCGGTTCGGCCGTTTTCCACACCGCAACCAGGCGTTGAAACGCTCCTCAAACCCGGAAGAGCAGATCTATCTGACCAACGGTAAGCGCTTCGGGCAGTAAACGTCTTCAAATCCCTTCAACAGGTCGGACCTGCCAAGTGCAGGCAGCAGGAGCTCGTACTGTCCTCAATATCCAGATTTAAACGGTACCAAAAAAGTAGTTGACGAAGCAGGATGAATCCGTAGAATACGCGTCCGTTGATCAAGCGGGAATAGCTCAGTTGGTAGAGCACAACCTTGCCAAGGTTGGG
>OJGU01000617.1_pt1 | contig 18927 bp, 18 predicted proteins | sample 1594741 | NCBI WGS metagenome assembly OJGU01 (sample SAMN05416841, study PRJEB24817) | seawater metagenome | isolation source: Sea water | place: Canada:Atlantic | collected 2013-07
TCGTGGGCTCGGAGATGTGTATAAGAGACAGACAACTCGACCCACGTCGAGAACATCTACTTTCCCATGCAGCCGCCGGTGGGTGTGTACCAGGTGTGGGTCAACAACTTCGACGGGCGCCGCGGCGGCCCCTTCGAAATCTCGGTCAGTGGCGAGGCGTCGACCACCTTCACCGGCACGCTGCCGGCCGCCGCAGTGGAGAGCCAGGTCTTCACGTTTGGGATCTGAGCCGGCCGGGTTCCCCCACCAGCGCACGAGCGCGATGCCCCGAACGCGGCCGTGGAACCCGGCCGGCTCAGATCCCGAACCCGAAGACTTCACTGTCCACCGACGAGGCAGGCAGGCTCCCCGTGAACGTAGCCGTGGCCGCTCCGCTCACCTGAATCTCGAACGGGCCCCCACGTGCTCCATCGAAGTTGTTGACCCAGAGTCGATACTCGCCCGCTTGGGGCTGCATCGGGAAGAAGATGTTCTCGACGTGGGTCGAGTTGTTGTCCAGACACTCGCCCCCCACGCAGTCGTCGACGTCGAGCACGCCACCGCCTGCGGCCGGGTCCACGAACGAGATTTCGTCTCCGCCAGGAGTCACGACGTGCAGGTCGAGGTCGCTGACGTAGTCCCACGACAGTGAAATCCGAAGCTCACCGGTTCCAACGCAGACGCCCTCGAAACAGGTGGCCTCCTCGGGGCAGTCCTGCGGACCGTTGCATTCGGCGCCTTCGGTGCTGAAGACGTCGCTCGAGGAGCTGTCGTCCCCCAGGGAGGAAGACGCGTCAGCGTCGGTGTCCTCGCCTTGAATCAGGCGTTCGACACAGCCGCTGGCGGTCCACGCCAGACCCAGTACGAGCAATCCTGCCGGGTAGCGCATCGAAGTCGAACGCTACCACGGCCGGAGATAGATGCACGGATGTCGGCTACTTCAAAGACTTGAGCAGCGCCTCTTGTTCGGCGATCTCTTTGTCTTCTTCGGTCTGCTTGTCGCCGGACATGGCGTCGAGGTCGACGTTGATCTTCTCGTAGCGCACCAACATGTTGCGCAACGCGAGCCGGCTACCTGGAGCCGGGCCCTCGATGTCTTTGTCATCGCCCTTGGCCGGGAGATGAATCTTGCCCCTGGCGCCCTCGATGACGCACTTGTGGGCCTTGGTGACGATGGCTTCCTCGTCCTTGGCGCCGCTCATCCCCTCGAGGATCGGGTAGTCGCTCTTGTAGAACTTGATCAGCATGTCGACGGCGCCGGCCGAACCGCACTTGGCATACAGCGGGTCGTACTCGTCCGGAACGATCGCAGTGCGGCTGTCGATGACGTTGTCCGCGTCGCGTACCGCCCAGTCGGAGCCAGCGGTGGCGAGCATGCCGAAGTCGTGCAGGAGGTGGCCGTAGATCACCGACTGCAGGAATGCTTTCTTGAGCTTGGGGCCGCTGAGCTTCTTCGAGAACACGAAGGTGAGCTCGTTGTGACCGCCGCCAAGATCTTCACGCAGGACCCCGAAGCCGGTCTCCTTGTTGATTTTGACGGACTTGGCCTTGTCGGGAACTCGCTCGGAGCCCTGCATGAGGAACAACGAGTGCGTATCGCCTAGATACTCGAGGCGCTCCCGCAGCTCCTTCATGTTGGTGATCTTGGTGAGCAGCTCCTCGTTGCCTTCGACCTGCTTGGCCCAAGTCGCGAACTGCGGATCCATGGAGTCGGTCCAGGTGCGCGGGGGAGGCTCTTCCTTGCCGAGCTCCTTCTTGATGCCGCGCAGGACGCTGCGGAACGGCTCGTCGTCCGCGACGACTCGGCGCGCGTACATCTTCACGTTCATCCAGTCTTCCCAGACCTTCTCCTTGTTGCCGGTGTAGTAGGTCTGCATCTCGCGGACCGGGGCCTGGAGGTCTCCGGGCAGCGCGGCGATTGCTGCTTCCGCTTCTTCGCCGTTGAAGAACTGCAGCAGCCGGAGGTCGGCGTACAGCGACGTGATCTGGTCGCGCTGTTCCTGGCCGTAGCCACGGAAGACGCGGTGCACCAGGTCGGCGTAGTCGCGACGAGCGTTCTTGCGGAAGGCCCATGCGTCGGCTTCGGCCACGCCGCGCACGATCGCCTTGACGCGGTCGCTGGCGCTCAGGCCCGGCGTCACGCGCACGACCGCCGCGACACCGGCTTCGAGGCTGTAGTTTCCGCCGCCCTCAGGCGCGGCGTCGGCTTGCTCCACAAACGGCACTTTGTTGAGCGGGTAGAGCTTGGCGAGAAGCGGCTCCAGCTTCTGCGCCATCGGGTCCGTGGGCCCGCGCTTCTCGAGCTCTTTTCGCTCTTCTTTGTCGCCCTCAACCTGGTCGACTTGCCGCGCCATCGCGTCGCTGCGGCTGTCGCAGGCTGTGGCGCCGAGAGCGATCGTGAGCGGGATCCCAAGGTAAAGGCCGGTTCGTTTCATCTGGACACGTCTCCCGTGCGCGCCAAGGCTCCGTCCGGGGCCCGCTCACGACACCGCTGGACGGTAGAAAATGCCCGCCTAGGCTGTCAAACGCGGCCGGCGACGACCCGCCGTTGACGAGTAGGCCCGCAGGTCGCATGTTTCTCTCGGTTGCCCCAAGGGGTGACGCAACGTCAGGTTCTGCCGAGACGGCCAGAAACTGCGCAACCCTCGCGAAATTCGCCATGACCACCGAGACCGCACCCGCCCAAGAAGCAGCCGCCCCCGAAGCCGAGCCCGAGATGCAAGCCGCGCTCAGCCTCACCGAGGTGGCGGCATCCAAGGTCGCCGAGATTCGAGACGCCGAGGCGATCGAAGCCCACTACGCCCTGCGCGTGAAGGTCCTGGGCGGCGGATGCTCCGGCTTCCAGTACGACCTCTTCTTCGACGAGCAAGCCGAGGACGACATGGAGTTCGAGAGCGCCGGCGTGAAGCTGATCTCCGATCAGATGAGCTACATGTACTTGATGGGGACCAACATCGACTACGTCGAGGGTCTCCAAGGCGCGGGCTTCAAGTTCAACAACCCCATGAGCACCGGCTCGTGTGGCTGCGGCAGCTCGTTCTCCGTATAGAGCGGCGGCTGTACTCGCTCTAAACTGCTTCCGTGGTCCTCATTCCGGAGCGCTTCGCCGACCGGCTCGATGCCGTCGGCAGTCCGCGGCCGTCACTGTCGTTCGCCGACCCGGTTGTAGATGCGGCCGTCGTCGCGCTGCTGATGCCCGGCGACCGCGTCCGGGAGCGCGACCCGCAGGTCGTGCTGATCGAGCGGGCGGGGAGCATGCGAAACCACGCCGGGCAGGTCGCATTTCCCGGAGGCAAGCCCGACGAGGACGACGGCGGGCTGATCCACACCGCGTTGCGTGAAGCGAGCGAGGAGGTTGGACTCCCCGAGATCGGTGCTGACGTGGTCGGCCGTCTCGCGCCGGTCCCCACACCCTCGGGCTTCTGCATCTGGCCCTACGTGGCATGGGCACCCGAGGGCTGGCAGCCGCGCAACACCAGTGAGAACGAAGTCGCCGCGGTCATGACCCCGCGTCTGTCCGTCTTGGCCGACGCCCACTCGGTCGCCGGCAAGGGCGTGTGGAAGGGATTTGCGTACGAGATGCACTCCTTCGCCGTGCACGACCCTCCGGCGTGGGGCGCGACCGCCCGCATCATGTGGGACCTACTGGAGCGCATCCGGCGATGAACGAGCCGCGGCTGGGCTCGGACGGGCTGGGGCGCATCGCGAAGCGTGCCGACGAATCGGGCCTCCTGAAACTCGGGGTCGTGCGGCTCGACCACCCCGGGTTCGAGCCGGCGGCAGCCGCCCTCGACCGCTTCGTCGAGGCGGGGTTCCACGGCGAGATGGGTTTCATGGAGCGCACCCTCGAGGTCCGCAAGGATCCCGCGCAGATGCTTCCCGGGGCCCGAAGCGTGCTCGTCGCCGCGGTGCCGTACCGAGGCGAACCCGGGACCGGCGTCGCCCGATACGCCCACGCGGCCGACTACCACACGGTGATGTACAGCCGACTCGAGTCGGTCGTCGCGGGTCTGAAGCACGAGGTCCCGCAGGCCGAGGCGCTGATCTGCGTGGACACCAAACCGTTGCAAGAGCGAACCGCCGCCGCGCTCGCCGGGCTCGGATTCATCGGCAAACACGGCTGCGTCATCGTGCCGGGGCTCGGTTCGTACGTGTTGCTGGGCGCGGTGTTGACCGATGCGGTTTGGACCGGCGAGGACCACGTGCAGGAGCTGCGGCGCGCTCGGTGGGACGCCTGTGGAGCCTGCACGCGCTGCCTCGACGCGTGCCCAACCCAAGCCTTTGACGCGCCCGGAGTCCTCGACCCCAGGCGCTGCATCTCGTACCTGACCATCGAGCACCGAGGACCCATCGACGATGCACTCGCAGACGGCATGGGCGGTTGGGTGGCCGGTTGCGACGTCTGTCAGGAGGTCTGCCCCTACAACAGCTCGGACAAGCGGGAGTCCCGGGTTCGCGATGAGGTCTGGCTGCCCCATGTTGCTGGGGGTCCACGCCCGGCCGACCCCGTCGCGCTGGCCCAACTCGGCAGCAGTCGGCACCGAGCGTTCGTTCGCGATACGGCGCTGCGTCGGATTCCTCGCCGTGCACTGCGACGCAACGCTTTGATCGCACTGGGGAATCGGTCTGGAGCGCTGTCCGCGGAGGAAGACGCGGCCGTGGGCGTGGCCGAGGCGGACACCGATCCCCAGGTGCAAGCAGCCGCGCAGCGGGTCCGACGCCGCCGCCGCTGAAAAAAAAACAGCCACCGGGCAACCCAACTGCGGTCCTCACGGCTAATGCCCATCGATGTCTCGCTTCGCTTCGCTCTCGGTCGCTCTCCCCGGTCTCTTCGCGGTTGCCGCACTCGGTTGGAGCGCAGACGCAATGGCGACCGATGGGGTGCATATCGAGGTGAACGAGACGAAGGAGGTTCGCGACGAGGACGGCGAAGTGCTCGAGGTTGTCGAGACGACGGAGGTCCACAGCCACGGCGACCAGACGTGGGGTGGGCTGTACTTCGGCACCGTTGTCTCTCCGTTCCGCATCGTCGGCCCCACCAACCAGAACTGGCGCGTGACCTCCAACCGTGCCCAAGCCTGCCTCGACCCTTCGGGAGCTCGCGGGTGTGGCAACGTCCGCGGGTTCGACACCCGGCTGGTGCTCTTTGAGGCGGACGGCCGTCGCGACTATCCGTGGGCGGTCGGCTACTTCCGTACCGGCTACACGGGCGGCCGCATGAACTTCAACCCGAACTCGAGCGAAGGATTCGCCGAGGGCGAGGCCCGCAGCCTCGCGTACATGACGGTGCCGTTGTTCTTCGGTGGCAACTTCTACGTGTTCGACGACTTCCCGTTGCGCCCGTACGCGGGCATGGGCGCAGGCTTCGATGTCCTGCGGATCCAGTACGACCGGCACGACGCCTCCTCGATCGCCGACGCCTCGGCCCGCATCGGATTCGAGATGCACGCTGGACTCGAGGCCCGCATCACCAACTACGTCACGCTCAGCGCCGAGATCCAGCAGCTGTGGAGCGCGCGTCGGAGGATCGGCGGCGTGCCGGACTTCTCCAACGAGGGCTTCTCGATCGTCAGCGGGGTGACCGTCGCGATTCCCTCCATCGGAGACCGGCGCCGCAAGCATCATCGGGTGAAGACCGTGCGGCGGGTCGAGCGGGTCGAGCGGGTCGAGCCCAAGCGGACACCGGCACCCGTCCCCTCCACGCTGAAGGCTGCGGCGGCACCTCCCGAGCCGCCCGCTCCCGCAACACCGGTCGCGCCCGAGCCTCCCGTGGCGGCGCCCGAGCCGGCACCGCCAGCACCTGCCCCCGCAGCACCGCCCGCCCCAGCGACGCCCGAGGCGGCACCTGTTCCTGCGGCAGCGCCGGTTCCCTCGGCCGCACCCGCGCCCGTTCCCGAAGCGGCTCCGGCTCCTGCAGCGGCAGAGTGACCGAAGGCCAGCGAACCTCGAGCCCCGAACGGGGCACGCCGCCTCAGTGGCGACGGGGCTTCATTCCTCGACACCTCGGTTGGAAAAGTGACGGCCGGCTCTGTCACACGCGGCATGAAGGTCCGAACGATCGGCTTCCGACTACTTCCCGCTCTCCTCTTGGTGAGTGCCTGCGCATCACAAGGCGAAGAACCTGTAGTCCTTCGCAACATTGATGCCGACTGCGTCGAGGAAGAGCCCGCGGATGACGCCTGGGCCTGCGAGGAGACGCGGGAGATTGCCTGCGAGGACGACGCGGACCTCGAGCTCGTCGTTCAACTGGAAGAGGGCGCGTGCGCGGATGCCGACCTCCAGGGAGTCGACGGACCGTTCGGAGTGGGGACCCACGAGATCGAGATCGAGGACGATGCTTCCGGCGAGGTCGTCTGTACCGCGACGCTCGAAGTCGTCGACGAGCACGCTCCAGAGTTTGAGGTCGAGGACATCGAACTGTGGCCCCCCAACCACAAGATGCACGAGATCTCCCTCGACGACTGCATCACCGAGATCAACGACTGCGACGAGGAGGTCGACGCCCGGGTCCTGTGGGTCTCGAGCGACGAGGACGACAACGACAAGGGTGACGGCAACACCTCGGACGACGTGGCGTTGGTCGGCGAGGACCGAGTCTCGCTTCGGTCTGAGCGTCAGGGCGGCAGCAACGGCCGCGTCTACGTGATCGGCTTCGAGCTGTCCGACGATGAGGGCAACACGTCGCAGGGCGAGTGTCGCGTCTCGGTCCCCCACGACCAAAGCGGCTCGGCCGCGGTTGACGATGGCGCCGCCTACGTCATCGAAGCCGACGAGTAGAGAGCGGCCGGCCGTCGTCGGATTCATGCTGGTTGCCCCTCGTCTCGGGGGGCGACCGGACCGTCACGACGGCTCGCATCGCACGTCCGTCGTCGTCGCGCCGCCGGCTTCGAGCAGGCCGCGATACCAGCCGGCGACTTCGGACGCGTAGCCTGACAGGGCACTCGTGCCCCAGACCAAGGACAGCGTCCGGGTGGTCGCATCGTGGGTCTTGGTCCGCTGCGAGTCTTTGACGGCGTTGGCGCATGGACCCTCGGCGTCGTGCAGGCACAGCAGGCCCGAGACTTTGATCTCTTGGCCCGAAGCGTTGAACACGTACGTGCTGTCCTCGGGGGCGAGGTCCACGTGCAGCGGAGCCTGGGCGCGGTCCAGGTCCACGACGCTGATCGGCAGACCGCTGTGTAGAGACACGACGTTGCACGCGTCCACGCTGAGATTGATCGGACGCAGCATCTCCTGCGTGACCGCCTTGATCAGATACTCACTGGCTGGTTTGCCGCGACCGGTGGGCTTGTAGCCGCCGTGCCGCAGCAGGTTGCGGACCTCGGCCTTAATCGCGTCGCTGCGCTGCACCGGGGTGTCGGCGTCCAGCTGCATCAGCGTCCCCAGACTCGGATCCGCCAGCCCACCGAGAGGCCGAGGGAAGGTGGTCTCGAACGCGACGAGTTCGAGCAGCGGGTGTTCGGCAACGCGGACGGCGACCACGGGCGGGAGTCTAGCGAATCACCCCGAGAGGGAGGCGAGCCGGCTCTCGCACCACTGCGCCTGTGCGGCGTGCCCGCGTTGGGCGAGGGCCTTGCCGAGGGTTCGCAAGTGCCGGATTTCGAGTGTGAGATCGTCCTTGATGGGCTCGAACTCGACGAAGATCGTCGCGGCCATGGGGTTCATGCCGCCATCGAGCGCGAAGCCGACCGCGGTTGTCACGGCCTGTGCGGCGGCCTCGGGGTCGCCGCTCGCCTGGAGCGCCCGGGCTCGGCGTAGGTGGACCGCAGGGCTGCGTGGATGCTCGGCTGCGAATGGCGCCAGTGCCTCGAGCGCCGCGGCCGGCTGAGCCTCGAGCGTCTCGTCGATCTCCTCGAGCTTGGTCAGCAGCTCGCTCTTGAACGACAGCGCGCCCTCGCCTCCGGTCATGGCGCCCATGACCGAGAGCGCTTGTCCTGGCGCGAGCCCGGCGAGGTTGGGCGCAGACTCGACGTTGCGGGTTCGGTCCTCGGACCGGATCTTGAGCACGAAGCCGCCGATCGCGACCGTCGTGGTGACACCAAGTGCGGCAAAGAACGCGCCGCCGATCCCGCCCCACAGGTAGCCCAGACCGCCGGAGGTCGCGAACACGAGCAGCAGCCCCACGGTGGCCGTGGGCGAGAGCTCGAGGCTTCGAGGCTCGGAGCGGGATGCCACGCCGCCATGGTAGCTGGAGTTACGGTCCCTCGGCAGAAAGCGGCGCGTCCTCGCGAACACCGGAATTCGGCCTCCAATCGGCTGATCGTTGCGAGAATTCGCTCAGCGGCTATAAGGGCACTCGTATGAACGACAAAGCGATCGCTCTCGTCGCGGCGGCGGAAGAACTTCGGCAAAACGCCGAGAAGAACCGCCCCAGTCGTGAAGAAGCCGAGGCCGCCGTTCGTACACTTCTGCGTTGGGCGGGCGACGACCCCCAGCGCGAAGGCCTCGTCGGCACGCCCGACCGAGTCGTCCGTTCCTACGAGGAGTTCTTTGCGGGGTACGCCGACGATCCGGTCGAGATCCTCAGCCGAACCTTCGAGGAGACCGACGGTTACGACGAACTCGTCGTCCTCAAGGACATCCGTCTCGAGAGCCATTGCGAGCACCACGTGGTCCCGATCATCGGCGTCTGCCACGTTGCGTACCTGCCCGACAGTCGCGTGGTGGGCATCAGCAAGCTCGCGCGGGTGGTCGAGGCGTACGCCAAGCGGCTTCAGATCCAAGAAAAACTGACCGCTCAGATCGCCAACGCGATCGAGTCGGTGCTCGCGCCTCGGGGCGTGGCCGTGGTCATCGAGGCGGCGCACCAGTGCATGACGACCCGCGGGGTTCACAAGCCGGGCGTCAACATGATCACCTCGCGCATGCTCGGTGTGTTCCGAGAGAACGCGGAGACTCGGCGCGAGTTCTTCTCACTCATCGGCAAGTAGGCGTTCGAACGCGGCGCGTCGGTGGGCAAGCACGCCGTCCACCACGACGGGGCGGCCGGTGTCTGTCGAGAGTATGGCGGCGAATCCGGGCGCTTCGGTGAGTGTGGCGCGTAGCGTACCTGCCACCTGAGCTCGAGCTGTTCGGACCTGGTCACGGATGACGAGTGCGACGGCACAAGTGAGGCGCGCGGTTGTTCCTACTCCGGCCTGCTTCAGCAACGCGTGGGTCGCGGTCGGGTAGCCGCCGTGCTCCGCCGCCCAGCGTGCCGTGACGACACCAGGCCCACCATCCAGCCCGTCGGCCTCGAAACCCGTGTCGTCGGCGAGCGCCGCCATGCCCGTCGCGCGGGCAGCTGCCCGCGCCTTGAGCACCGCGTTGCCCACGTAGTCGGGTTCGGTCTCGGTCGGTTCGGGGAGCGAAAATTCGCCGGGCGTGCGCACCGAGATGCCGAGCGGTTCCAGGAGGAGCCTCCACTCCGCGAGCTTTCCCGGGTTGTGCGTCGCGACGACGAGCGATGCTGGCAGCCACGACGGCGTCATGGGGTCTTGGGCGTCTTCGGGGGCTCCGCGGCCTCGGCGGGGGCTTTTTCGCCGCGGGCAATGTTCGTGAGTCGGAGCTCGACGGAGAACGTGCCGCGCTCGAATCGCACGGGCTCGTTGTTGCTGGGCGGTTTGGGAGCCAGCGTCCCCTCGAACGTTCCGGTGAGAGTGCGATCGGTCAGCGAGTCGAGCGTGATCCGCATCGGCGCGTCGCTCTCGACTTCGCTCGTCCATTGGTCGGCCCGGCCCATCTCATACGTGGCGACCAAGCTCGGCTCGCCTTTCTTCGTTTCGCCCACGATGAATGTCGCGGGGAACTCCAAGGTGTCGAGCTTGAGCCCAGAGAGCGTGAAGGCCAGCGACGGGGTGCCCTCGTCGTTCAAGGCGCCGCGAAGCTTCACCCGTGAGACGCCCGTGTCGGGGTAGTGGACCGCAGCGTTGTCTCCGCGCGGAAAGAACACGAAGTGCTGCCGCCTGCCGGAGAGGTCAGCTTCCATCGAGCCCTTCATCGTGACCCGGCGCGGCTTGCCGGGATCCTTCATCACCTCCGGTGAGTGGTTGGGCACCGGGATGCGCGTCGTATCGACGCTCTTCTTCACCTTGCGAGGCGGAGCGGCCGGGGCCTCGTCCTTGCAGGCGCCGAGGAGGGATACAGCGATGAGCAGCACGACGCTTCGCATGGGGTGCAGGGTAACAAGTTGCCGGTGTCAGCAGAGGGGGCCCGGAGCCCCGGGTGGGGGGACGGGAACCTTCCGGCCCGATCTGCGAACCTTCTGTTCGTGTTGGCTTTCGCTTCGCTCGCCGCAGTCCTTCTTGCTCCGGGAGATCCGCAAGTAGCGAGCCCTCGCAAGGAGCCAGAACCACCGAGCTTCGTGAGGCGGGGGTACAGCCTTCGCGGGCACGTCGGGTTCGGCTCTTGCCTTCGCCAGCGGTGCACCGATCCCGATGCCAAGGTGAAGGTCGGTCCCGCGCTGTCGCTTGGCTTCGGGTACCGTCCACTGCCCCGACTCGTGGTCCTCGCGCGCGCGGATATCCAACGCATGGACCTCGACCTCGGACTGCCCGGGGTGAAAACCGCGAACGTCACGCATGCCACAGGTGGAGTCGAGCTCGACGTTCACCCTGTCGCGCGTGGTCGATTCGACCCCTACGTGGGGGCGGGGCTTGGCTACTCGTACTATCGAGAGCGGTGGGATCGAGACCAAGAAAACTACGATGTTCCGGACCTCCGCGAGCGTTACCGGGGCCGTTTTCACCGTGCATACGCCTCCTTGCAGCTGGGGTTCGACGTGTTTGTGTTGCCGCAGCTCGCGGTGGGCCCTCAGTTTCGGTACGTCCTTCCGTTTGGCGGGAGATACTGCACCACAGAAAACGACTTCCGCACGCTGGGCGACACATCGCTGCGACCGGCCGCAAACGGATGCGGCCCCATCGCTCAGGCGACGATCTCGAGCGAGCGCCGGAGGCTGCCGCATCCGTGGTCCTTCACCCTCGGCCTCACCGGCTACTTGGGCTGAACGGACTCACGTCTCCCTTCCCTCCGCACCTCAGTCGCGCCCGGTGATCGACCGAGCCCGCGACCGCAGGTCCGCAAGCCCATGCTTGGTCACCGACGCCAGCGCTGTCGCCCGTCCCCGCACGCCTCGCCCATAGGCCGCTCTCGCAGCGCTCTCCAGGAAATCAAACGTGGACGCGCGCGCCGGGTACAGCGGCACCGCCCGCATTGCGCGTTCGATCTCCTTGGCGTGTGGAGTGGAGCCCGGCGGTGGTGCGGGGAGTTGGTCGAGCGTCTCGAAGGGGCACACGGCCATCACCGGACCCAGCAGTCGCTCCTGGGTAATGAGCATCTTCGCGTCCACGCCGGTCACGAGCGTGGGCTGGAAGAACGAGCCTCCGAGATCGTTGCGCCGCTCCCCTCCCACACGAAGGGCCGCACCGCGGCTCACAGCGTCGTCGAGGAGCCGCTGCAGCGGCTCGACGCGGGAGGGGGTGATGAGCGGGCCGCAGTCGATGCTGGCGCTCAGCGGGGAGCCAACCTTGAGGCGAGAGATGACGCGGGTCGCCTGCCGGAGGAAGCGGTCGTAGTGCTTGCGGTGCACGTACACCAACGGCGCGCCCCCGTGGAGCTGGCCCGCGGCGGCGAAGATTCGGCGCATCGCCGGCTGGAGCACGTGCTCGGGGTCGTCGTCCCGCCCGACGATGATCGGGCGACAGATCTCGATGCCATATGAAACCGGGGTCAGCGATGCCGCGGCGGCGGCCGCCACCGACCGGCTGGTCTCCGCGGTGCCGACGAACGTGATCCGATCCGGTCCGGCCGATGCGAGCGCCTCCCCGCTCTCGACCGTGCCGGTGACGAGCTGCAGTAGTTCGCGAGGATGCCCCTGCTCGGCCAACACGTCGCGGACGAGCTCGGCGAACTGCAGGCTGGACCACGCCACCCGGTCCGAGACCTTGACCACCACCGCGCTGCCTTCGAGCAGGGCGGGTGCAATCGGAACGAGCAAGTTCCGAAGCGGCAGGTATCCCGGCGTGAAGAAGCCGAGAATGCCCGGGGTGTTCTGGCGTCCGGCTGCGGGAGCGTTTTGCTTCCAGGGCAGACGAGAGGGTCGCGCCCGCTCCAGCAACGCGCTCAGGGCACGACCCACCGGAATGATCTCGTGCACCATCGCGTCGAGCATCGTCTCGCCGCTGTCGTGAGCGGCGACTCGGCACAACTCATCCTGGCTCGAGAGCACCCGGCTGAGCACCGCGGCGATCACCGCGCGTCGCTTGGCGGGGTCGAGCCCGCCCCAGCGTGGCTGCAGGAATCGGGCGCGATGGATCGCCGCGACGACGTCGTCCTCGCCCATACGCGGCACCTCGCCGAGCAGCTCCCCCGTGGCGGGGTCGCGGCAGTCCATCACGTCAGTCGTGCGCAGGTACGGGTCCACGAGCGGACCACGAGCCTACCCGTTTCGGGGGCTCGTGGTGAATGCTAACGACGACGACGTCGCAGCATGAGCAGCGGGATCAGCAGGAGCCCGCCGTTCCAGCCTGAGCCGCCCTCGGTGCAGCCACAGCCGTCATCCCCCCCATCCGCAGGCGCGCCGCCTGAGGACGAGTCGTCGGTCGCCGATGTGTCGGCCGTGGTCGCCGGTGCGGTTGTTCCGCTGTTGGAGGTGGGGCCGGGGCCCGCCGTGGTGTCTCCGCCGGTGGAGGAGGTGGAGCCGCCGCCCGAGCTCGATTCGCTGCCGGGCCGGTCGAATCCCTCGATGGGGAGCTGAAGGACCTGCTCGGCGAGCGTGCTCGGCGTAGCGCCGCCCATCTCGTCGAAGAGCCCCGCGACGTGCGTCCCCGCCTCGCCCGCGTTGTCCTCGAGGAACGAGATGTACTCCGGGGTGTTGATCAGGTAGCGGACCCGAACCGTCAGCTCGAGGACGTCATCACTGTCGTCGTCGGGCGTGGCATCCATCAGGCCGGGGACGCCTGAGAAGTTGTACGTGTTGACGTCGAAGTTCGGCCACGTGCCGTCGGGCAGCAGCGTGTAGCGCGTGCCCACCGGGTCGGTTTCGATGTCGGGCTGGGCGCCCAGCGGCGGGATCCGGGTGTCTTCCAGCCAGTGGTTGTTTCGCAACAGGTGGAACTGCGTGCCGTCGGCGTAGTCCTGACCGATGCCTTCGTAGGTCCGAAGCTGCGGATCGACTTGAAGGCCGTCGGTCGGGTTCCAGCCACCCGAGCTGAACAGGACGTCGTCGCCATAGCGGCCCACGACCTCGACCCACATGACGCGCCCCTCGGAGTATCCGCTGGGGAGCTTGTGGCCGGTGTTGTTGGTGACGGTGACCTGAAGGTCTTCGAGCCCGTCGTCGACATCGAAGGTCTTGGGTCCGGTGACCTCGAGGGAGGCCGCCGTGGCGAGGAACTCGTCCATCCGCTCGATGTTGAGGTCGAAGAAAACGGTGGGGACTTCGCCCTGGCCGGTGTCGCCGTACTCGTTGCGCAGCAGCTCGAGCATGAAGCGGTTGGCGCCGTTGAAGTCGTGGCGCCGTCCGCCGGTCGCGTGGGAAAACTGGTTGACGTGGTCGGAGCAACCCGGCTTGTCGGGCACGGCCGTCATGTGGCAGTCCTGGCAGGACGCGAAGTTCTCGCCGGGTTCGGCGTAGGCACTTCCCAGCCACTCGGAGTACGTGCGCTGCTCGTTGAAGGGGCGGCCCATGCCCATGCCGTCGTCGTCCACGCGCTCCGCGGGAGTGGTGACGTCGTGGCATGTGCCACAGAATCTCGATTGGCCGATGTAGTCGTCAAAGACCCAGTCGTGCGGCGGCTCAGGCACCCCATCGGTGAAGTCCCAGGGACCTCGGCGCGGCACGTTGCTGCCCCCCGGGCCGAGAGTGTCCGAGATGGTGTATTGCGCGTTGCCGGGCGGGACGCCGACGTCTTCCACGACGCGGTGGCAGAACTCGCACTCAATCCCCTCCTGCTCCTGCGGTGTGAGCTCGTTGATGCTGGTGGACTCGGCGTTGCCATCCACGAACGCGCGGGGCGAGTGGCAGCGAACGCAGACTTCTGTTTCTCCCGGGAGGTCCTGGTCTGCGACGGCGACACCCGCCCAGAACACCGGGTCCCGGGCCGCGTTGGCCATCATCGTTCCCTGCCACGTGTTGAACGGGGAGTAGGGCGGGTCGTCAAGACCCGTGGCTGCGTTGCTGAAGCCGTGGCAGAACTCGCACTGCTCTGCCTGGAACAGGCCATTGACCAGCTCGCCGGGCTGCGTGGGCGCAGCCGCGGCGGAGGATGAAAGCAGCGCTGCTGCGCCACAGACTAGGAGACTCGTAGCGCGTTGCAGCATGTGCTTGATCCTGATCCTGATCGCGATCCCGTTGTGAACCTGTCCGCAGTCCCGGTTAGCCGCGCTTACGACGTCGAGCCAGGGGCGCCACGCCGAGGCCCAGAAGCATCAGCAGGAACGTCGTGTCGGTCGAAGGGGTCGAGACGGAGCAACCGCCACCGCCACCGCTCGCGCCAGCGCTGTCGTCTGTGTCCGATTCGGACTCGCTCGTCGAGCCCGCAGTGGTCGGATCGACCGGGCCCGTCGTGGTGTCCGAGTCCGTCGTGGGTCCGTCGCTCGTGGAGCCATCGCCCTCGGTGTCGTCACCGCCGGAGCTGCTGCCGGCGTTGCAAGCATCCAGGCCCTCGTCTGCCTCGTCGTTGCAGTTGTTGTCGTTGCCGTCGCAGACTTCATCGTTGCCGGGGTAGTTGTTCTCGTCGTCGTCGGCACAGTCGGTGCCGTCGGCAACGCGACCATCCCGTGCAATGCAGGCGACTTCGCCGGTTGCCGGGTCGCCGAAGCCGTCGCCGTCCACGTCGAGGAAGAACTCGGTGACGCAGCCTTCGGTGACGTCGATGGTTTGGTCGCCGTCGACGTTCTCGATCGTGTCGACCTGACCCGAGGGCCACGTGATTGTGACGGTGTCGACCGTTTCAGCTTCGCCGAGGCCGAAGTGCTCGATGAGACTGTGGCTGATCCCGTAGCTTTCGCCGCCGCGAATCTCTCGCGTTTGTGTGCCCCAGGGCCCGGTGATTTGGACAACCGCTCCGAGCGCGGCTCGGTTGCTCTCGACGCCAGTGAGATGAACCTTGAGCCAGTGGTTGTCGTTGCCGGGGTTGAGCATCAAACGGTCGCCGATGCTCGCCGACGGCCCGTTGAAGCCGGAGCCGAATCCCGCGATCATGTCGAGCGAGCCGTCGTTGTTGAGGTCGCCGATCCCGAAGCTCTGAATCGTCCCGATGCCAAACGTCAACGCCGCATTGTCGGCGGTGAAGGTCTGGTCGCCGTTGTTGAGGAGAAGCTGCTGGTCGCTGCCCCCACCGGCGGTCGAGATAAGAATGTCGAGGTACGCGTTGTTGTCGAAGTCCGCGAAGATGACCTGGATGCCACGCCCGACGTCCGACAACGCCGTTCGGATGCCAGCAGCCTCGGTGATCGTTGTGAAGTTGTTGTCGCCGTCGTTGACGTAGAGCTCGGAGAGCGCATCGTTTTGGAAGTCGAGGTGGTTGATGACGATCGCATCGAGGTCGCCATCGTTATCGATGTCACCGAAGTCGGTCGCCCAGGTCTGCCCTCCGGGCCGCAGCCCGCGCTCGTCGGCCACGTCGGTATAGCCGCCCGCGCCGTCGTTCTCGAAGAGCTGGTTTAGCCTTCGACCGTCCTGAGGGTCGGCGACACCTTGGCGGCACTTCGAGATGTAGAGGTCGACGTCGCCATCGAGATCGTAGTCACTCCAGACCCCGCCGTAGTTTCCGGAGCTGTCGGTTCCTACGATGGCTGCGGGGTCGAGGGTCCCGTAGTCATGCGTGAGTCCGCCCTTGCCGTCTCCGTGATAGACGGAAGACTTGGTCGTGTCGGCGCAGATGAAGAGGTCGAGGTTGCCGTCGTTGTTGACGTCGGAAAAGCTCGAGCACTGCACGAAGAGGCCGGGCCCGTTGAGGCTGGTGCGCGTGTAGTCGGTTCCATCTTCGTTGGCGAGGAACACCACCTTGTCGTTGAAGGCATCGCCCGCGAAAATGTCGTTGTAGCCGTTGCCGTCGAGGTCGGCGACGGAGAGTGACCACGACTGGAGCATCGTGTCGATCCGCTCGCTCATGGTGAACGAGCCGTCCTCTTGTTGATACTCGATCTCGAGCCACCGGGTGTCGTCGAGCCGAACGATGTCGTCGAGGCCGTCGCCGTTCATGTCCGCGACAGCCATCGGAGCGCCGCTGGTCGATTCCTGGTTGTTCAGGAGCGGGCTCGAGTCGATGAACGGATCCATCGCCATCGCGCTGGTCGGCGCCAGCGCGACGAGTGCCGCTCCTGCGAGCGCGGCCGCTCCTGCGAGTGCGGGAGGAACAACTTTGAGCCCAAGGATAGGTTTGATGGTGCGCATGATCTCCAACTCGACCGGGCCCAAACGTACCAGGCTTCGACCGGAGAAGCAGGCTCACAAGGCCTGCTCTTTCGCACGCGAGACGTTTGAAGGATTCTGAATCTGCGGCCATCAACACGTCGAGAGACCGTCACCGCCAGGCATCGCGCCACGCGTTGCGGCCGCGCAGTGCTGGCAGCCCCTCGCCTTGGAGCAACGCGAGTGCCGCCGGGTAGGCCCACGAAGGGTCGGATGCGACGGCAGCCATGGCAGCGCGGACGGCTTCATTCCGCCTTGGCAAGAGAAGTGTGTTGTGTTCGGTACCGCCTGTGCGGACCGGGCCTGACCCCTCGCACAACGTGACCTGCGACGGAGCGCCTCGACCTTCGTTCAGCTGCGCGCGAAGTGCCTGCACGAGGCGGTGCTCATCAGCGGAGAGCGCGGCGTCGGGAACAGCGCGCGCGCCGAACGGATGTCGCACCCGCGCCGCCATGCGTGCCACGGATTCACTCCACTGCTTTGCGGTGCCGCGGGCAGAGCGACCGCGTTCACGGGGGTTGGGGGGTCGAAATCTGGAGTTTAGGACCTCGGTGAGCCCACTTCGCTCGGTTGCGTCGGCGATGAGCGTGAGCCGTTCACCCAGTGCAAAACCGGCTGGATCTTGGGTTGGGTACAGGGCGGGAAGCGTGTGGCCTTCGGATGCGTCGGATGTGGCGCGGCGAAGGTCGAGCAGGCTGGCCAAGCGGTGTTCCCCGCGATCGATCACGCGGAACACGGGGACTTGCACGACCTTCTCGAGCTCGATGCGACGTCGTGCCGCACTGAGGAGGAGTCGAGCGAAACGAGCCCGCTGGTTGGCATCGAGCGACGTCGCCCGCGGCCCGAATGCGCAGGCCAACCGTACTGCCCCAGCCACAATGTGGGCGATGTGCGGCATTGTCGCCTCGCGGACTCGGGCAGCGCTGAGGTCGGTGGCCTCGCTACCCATCTCGACCGCCGCCTCGAACACCGGCGAATCGGGGACCGTCAGGTGGCCGGTGATGATGCCGTGCTCGAGGATCCAGACATGTGCGGTCTCCCCTTCGTACGGGAGGCCGACGCGCCCCGGCGTCGGCGAGGAGAGCGGGCCGTGCGCGAGGGTCTCCGCCCAGCTGGACGGGATGGCTTCGCCGTCGAGTCGGATGCGCCCGCCGTCGAAACGAGCGACGCTTCGCAACCACGTTCGCACCTGGCGCCGATCGAGGCCTGGGCTGTCGACTCGAACCGTGTTGCGACACCGCCCCGTCGGCGGCTTGCGTTCGAGGCTGGAGCGTCGGTCATCCGCGCGAAGGACAAAGTGTGCATCGGGGGTCTCGACCTCGACCCGCAGCGTCTTCTTGGGAAGGCCACACACTGCAAGGAGAGCCAACCCGCCCGCGTGCTCGAGCGCGGTGAGGGCCGCGTGTCGGGCTTCGTTGCTGGCGCGCGACTGCAACAGGGACGCGGTCGCTTGCAGGACGGTGGTGGAGATCGGGGCTCCGTCGTCGGTGACGTCGATCGATCCTCGCCGGGTGCGAATCTCGACCGACGTCGCGCCACTTCGCAGGCCGCGACGGGCGATCTCCGCGGGGATCTGCCACGGCCCCTGAAGCTGGGCCGAGGAGAGCTTGCGAAGCTCGGAGCCGACGTCGATCGTCAACAGCGAGTCGAGGTCGATCGCGTTCTTGCCGGCGGTGGGGTCCTGCTTCACGGGATCAAGCTCGGTTGGAAGGGAAGGACTCGGCGAGCGCCTCTTTGGCGGCGCGACTGAGGAGGGCAGCTCTGCGCGGACGCTCGAGGTCCAGTCGGTCGGCGAGTCGGTCGAGGAGCATCAGCGCGCCCAACTTCGGATTTTGGACCCCGACCGCGAGCGCGCGATCGATGCCGGCGGCGGCAGGGTCGACGAGGACGATGCGGGAGCTCGGACAGTGTCGGAGCTTTGCGCCGAGCGCTCCGAGATCGAGCACGGTGACAGCGGACGGCATGGCGGTGGCCAGGCTGACGCTCCAGTCTTCACCGCGTTGGGCGAGGGTGGTGTTGACGGCTTTTGTCAGGGGGGACTGGGTTGCGCGGTCGAGCCAGCCCGCCCAACGGTCGAGGTCGATGGCACCGAGCGAGTCGGCGACCGTGCTTCCTTCTGGAGTCGTGGCATCGAGGACGATGGCCTTGGCCTTGATCGCCCGGCGCACCAATGAGGGGCGCGATGCTGTGGTGTACAGCCGCGATGCCGCGGCGAGCTCGCGAGCGCGATTGACCGAGATCGCTTTGCCGCCAACGCAGGGGACGATGGCGCGGGTGAATAGGGCGGACATCTGAGCGAAGGCCCCGGGCTGTTGCAGCACCCCCCGCAGGAGTCGGGAGAGGTCTGGGGTGTCGTCGAGCTTGACCGCGCGCGAGGTTCGGGCGCCGAGAATGGACCACCCGGCGAGGGCGAAAAGAAGCAGCGGGACGCCGCGCACCACCCAGGGGTATCGAGCGTCGAGGCTGGCGACGACGTCGAGGAACGTCTTGTCTTGTTCCACCGGCGACTCCTCGGCTGTGGCGAGCTTGGTGGGTGCGGCTGCGGTTGGAGC
>OJGU01000618.1_pt1 | contig 18915 bp, 15 predicted proteins | sample 1594741 | NCBI WGS metagenome assembly OJGU01 (sample SAMN05416841, study PRJEB24817) | seawater metagenome | isolation source: Sea water | place: Canada:Atlantic | collected 2013-07
TCGTCGGCAGCGTCAGATGTGTATAAGAGACAGCATGACCCCCCGAAGCCCCACGATGGACTCCCCCGCTGCGACCGCTGACGACGTCGCCCCAGCGACAGCTGCGCTCGCGCGGGCCCCCAAAGAGCTCGAGCTGCGCCCGGTCGAGGGCATGGCGCGATGGCTCGGCCGGATCCTCCATCCGATCGCGTTCCGCATGGTCAGCATGGTGGAGCAGCCGCTGGAGAACATGTCGGGCCCGCTCAGTCCGGTGAAGGGCTACTTCCGCCGGGATCGCCATCGCCATCCGCAGGTCGATGCCCAGACCTACCGACTCCGGGTCAGTGGCGTCGCCAACCCCCGAGAGTTCACGCTCGAAGACCTCGAGGCCCTTCCCTGGGAGAACCGCGTCCTGGTGATGGAATGCGCCGGGAACGGCAACCACATGATGGGCTCGGCCGGTCTCGTGGGTCAGGCCAAATGGTCGGGTCCCTCGCTCAAGACCATCCTCGACGCGTGCGGAGGGCCGGGCGAGTCCACCCATTTCGCGTGTCATGGCCTCGACCCGATCCCGCTGATTCGCCGTGGCTACCACTACGGCCTCTCGCTCGACGAGTACACCCGGTCGCGGGCGCTGTTGGCTCTGCGCATGAACGGCGAGCCCCTGCCGCGTCCTCGCGGGTTCCCGGTTCGCCTGGTCGTCCCCGGCGTCTACTCGATGTCCCACGTCAAATGGCTGGGGCACATCGAAGGCAAGACCAAGCCTCACAATGGCATCCACAACCGCTTCGTCTTCGTGAACAAGCGGAAGAACGCCGAGGGCAAGTGGGTCAAGGAGCAGGCGAGGTGGATCGGCTTGAAGTCCATGGTCACGCGCTGCCTGCGGGACGGCGAGGACTGGACGCTCACCGGCTGGGCCTGGGGCGCGGGCAAACCCATCGCCTCGATCAAAGTCAGTGTCGATGGTGGCAAGACCTGGGATGAGGCGGAGCTGCAGCCGCCCTCTGCACACTTCGGCAAGCCGGACGGGCTGGGCGAAGACGATCTCGAGCACGCCTGGTCTGTCTGGACCTACCGATGGCGGGCACCCCAGCCCGGTCAGTACCTGATTGCCTCCCGCGCGTTCGCCGAGGATGGGGAGGCGCAGCGGCTGGAGGAAGATCCCGCCGTCAAGGGCCACTTCAACCAGACGCGCGTGAAATGGCGTCAGGTCGACGTTCCCAGCTGAGACGTCGCGAGCTTCGGTAGGCCTCGGGAGCACCCCGCGAACGCCGACCGATTCATGGAGGGAAGGGCGACCCAGGGGAATGCCGGCTTGTTCTGGGTCCAGCTGCGCGTTTACGCGGCGGAGAACACCCCCGAAGCCGGTCCGGCCGAGATAATCCGTAGAAAACCGCGTCGGGATGCAAACTTTCGGCTTCGGGATCGTCGTTGACAACGGCGAGCGGCGAACCCTAGCGTCGTCGCCTACCCGGAGCGCTCCTCAGATGTGGGAAATTCTCGTAATTCTTCTAAATGACGGCCTCGACCCCGGACTCATCGTTGCGATGACCGGTGTTTTGGTCGCTGGTCTCGCAGCGGTCCTCGGCATCTGGATGGAGCGTGATCAGGCCAAGCCTCCCCGCTACGCCTACGCCCTCTCGGCGCTCATCCTCCTCGCCACGGTCGTCAGCGTCATGCAGTCGTACCTGGACGCGAAGGCCGGCGAGAAGATGGAAGAGGACATGGCCCGCATGCTCCTGCGGATGGACACGATCGCGGCCAACTCCGATGACCCTGCCCTTCAGGAACTCATCGGCGCGGAACTCGCGGCCCAAAGCCGTTCCAACCCCGATGTCGTCAAGAAACTCGCCCAGCGGGTGTCCGACGAAGGTGGAGATCCCACCGAGATGCTCGGTCGGCACATGGATGCCGCTGAGGTCGAGAGCGTCAGCCGCAAAGGCCTGATGAAGGTCAAGAAGCCCAAGAAGGCCGTCGGCAAGAAGAAGAAGAAGGGCAAGAAGAAGAAGGGCCAAGCCGGCAAAGGCAAGGGCAAAGGCAAGGGCAAAGGCAAAGGCAAGGGCAAGGGCAAGGGCAAGGGCAAAGGCAAAGGCAAAGGCAAAGGTAAGGGCGGCGGCAAGGGTAAGGGCGGCGGCAAGGGTAAGGGCGGCGGCAAGGGCAAAGGCAAAGGCAAAGGCAAGGGCAAAGGCAAGCCCGCCGGCGGAGCCTGACTCCCACCACCACGTCCAAGGAGGGACCCCGGCTACGGCCGCGGGTCCCTTTTTCGTTGGTCGCTTCGCGGCCTCGCCTGCTAGAAGAACAGCCGGCCGATGAGGGGAAGCACCCCACGAACTCGGCCTCGGGCCTCGGATTCGGGCACCGCCTCGCCGGACGCCAGCGACCACGAGGTCTCGACCCCAGCCTCAGGAACACAACGGATCAGTCCGAAGCTGTCGAGGGCCTGCAGCCGAGCGGCGAGAGATTCGGCCGAGCCATCGCCCGGGTCGAATCGAAGCACGAGCCGCTGCGACCAACGCTTGTCCCGCGTCTCCCGGAGATGACGAATCCAGAACCGATGGATGCTGCGCCCGGAGACGAAACTGAGATAGCTCAGCAGCATCAGCGGCCCCCAGAACTGGATCTGCATCGCCACGAGGATGCCCCCGTGCACGAACAGCCCGATGCTCAGCGCCACCCGCCGACCCAGGCGAAACGGCATCATGAACGCGAACGCCAACTCCCACCACAACGTCACCAACGTGAGCACTGCGAGCACGGGCGCCACCGACGAGAGCACGGGCTCTGCCACCAGGTAGAACCGTGAGTACGTCGGGTTGGCGAGGGCAAACCACAGGGCGGTGCCCTCGTGGTAGTCGGCGCCGTAGAACTTCGAGACCCCCGTCGCGAGGTACACGAGCGCAACCTGAAACTGCAGCAGTCGAACCGGCCACGACTCCATCAACGCCGGTTGCTCTCGGAACGCACGACCCCCGCCACGGATCCGGGCCCGAATCGCGTCGATGGACCACGCGCGGCCGCACGGCATCAGGAGCAGGTAGAACAGCCAGATCCGCGCGACAGAGTCCGCACCGTAGAGCACCGCCGGGTTTCGAACGTGCGTCGATGCGAGGATGACGAAGGCAACGACGCCAGCGGGCCGTGTGAACAACCCCGCGGTGAACAGCAGCGCACAGCCCCCGCCGACGAGCAGCAACGCCGCGATCGCCATCGGCTGGTCGATGGTGTGAAAGATGGACCAATGCCACGGATCCATGAGGGCCTCTGCTGCGTCGGAGGGAAGCCAGCCTTCGTCACTGAGCGCCGCCCGAGCCACCGCGATGCGCTCGAGCAGCATCCACGTGACGATGACACCGACACCGATGCGCATGAGCGCCAAGGGACGGACGTCCCGAGGTCCAAAGAAGAATCGTCTCCACCACGCGGCGATCATCGGGCTCCCGAAGGCGCAGCGTTCGATGCGACGGGGCCGGCCCACAACACCTCGGTCCTCCACTCGATCGCCTCGGGGTCTTCGCCCGGCTGGTGGATGGGTCGCACCATGCAGAGGAACTGAACGCCGATGTACTCGACGCCCCGTTCTTCGGCGGCGACCGATGCATGAAACTTGGCGTAGGACGCACGAAGAAAGGTCGCCCGCGAGGAATCCGATCGCGACCAGCCACACGGCGGGTTTCCGATCATCTGCGTTTCGTCGGTGAGGCCGCCGTCCTCCGTCGCATGAAGCACATCAGGGTCGAGAATCGGCTGCCCGGCGATGTCGAATCCGGTGATGCCCCGGACTTCGATGCGGCCGGTCTCGTGCGGCGCGTTCGGGCCGAACAAGACCCACTGCTGGAACAAGGCGGCAACCCGGACGTAGCCGGTGAGAAACCCGCGAATGTTCCCCGAACCGTCGACGACGTCGGCCACCTCGTGCATTCGAGTCCACCCATCGCCCTGCGTGGGCTCCTGGTCTCGAGGACGGAGCTGGACCATCCCGAAGTTCCACCACAGCAGCGCGATGACGTGGACAGCGGCAAACGCTGTGATGGCGAACCGCCGCGCGCGGCCAGGGATGGGCACCACGAAAACATACACGTCGCCCCGACAGCCGAAAAGCCGGTCGTGTCCGCCGACCCGTCTTCGCGAGCTCCGGGCGCGATCAGCCGCGAAGTGGGTAGACCAGGTTCTTGCAGCCGACGGCCACACAGGCCTGCCGAACCCCATCGACCAGCGAGGGCGTCACGACAAACTTGCGGTCCTTGTAGACCCGGAACGGATACCGCTCCCGGAGCGTCACGTAGCGCGCTCGCTCGACATCCCGGATTCCATCGGACAGAAGCGGGGCCAAAGGGTCGTTGCTCTTTTCTTCCCGCACATCGAGCGCGGCCACGTCCGTCGCAAACGAAGCCATCATCAACGGGGAGTCGCCCTGCGTCTGGCAGGCGGCGGACCACGCCCCCTCCGTGGCATCAGTGCGCGACTCGAGCACGGTCACGTGCTCGCCTTCGTGCGGGATCGAGAAGCGCATCGGCCCCAAAATACCGCGCTGGACTCGCTCCACATGCACGCCTTCGAGCTCGTGAAGACGGATGAAGAGCGTCTCGGCGTCGTAGGAGGCGAAGCGATACACCATGCCGCGCAGCGCCTCCGTGCCCGAGGCGACCTCGCCCTTGGTGTCGAGGTCGACCAGCTTGTGGGACCAAACACTCGCAGTCTGGGTCAGGTCGATCACAACCCGCAGGTAGGCACCAGAGCCATCGAGTTTCGTCAGCTCGACGCGAAAGCTGGCCCGAGACGACTCGGGCTCATGTCGGCGCAACAAGACCCGGTGCTCATCGACCGGAGCCAGCGTGAGCGTTTGTAGGAGCTCGAAGTAGCGGCGCTTCGCGGCCATGCGAGCAAAGACCTCCGCCTCGTCTCGCTTCGCATCGAGGGCGGCTTGGTCCTCGTACCCATCCAGTGCGCGCTCCCCCACCCCACGATCGGCCAACGGTCGCGTGAAGCTGGCCATGTTCGGCAGGCCCGAGCGCGAGTCGAGGTACACGCCGTCGTACAGACCGTGGTGGGCCTGAGCCCCAAGCGCCCGAAGAGTGCCGTCGAGCTGCCGCCGCTCGGGGAACGTCTTGTTGAGGCGCGCGGCCCGAATCGCCCGGCCAAGCATGCCGAGGTAGGTCGAGGAGACCGGCTCGAGCAAGTGCTGAGTGTGCAGCGCGACGAGAGCCACGAGCTGCTAGTCGCCTTCGGTGGGAGCGGGAGTATCACCACGCTGGGCGCGGTTCTTGAGCGCCTTGGCGATCGCTTTCTCGATCCGCTCCTCTTCGATCTGCTTGGAGAACTCGATGTTGTCGTCGAGGACCTTCGTCGTCGTCTCGTCGAAGGTGTCGAGGTCGTTGAGCAGGTCGTCCAGGTTCTTGCGGAAGAACACCTGGGTCTCGCTGACGAACTGGGTCGTAGCGTTCATCGACTCGGTCATCACATCGAGGCTCTTCTTGAGCTCGAGCATCACGACCGACGCGTCGGCAGCCGTGCCGATCGCCTGGATCTGGGCCGAGGCCATGTCGAGCTTGATCGATGCAGCCGTCGTGTATTGCCCGATATCCTGGCCGAGGTTGCGGATCGTCTGAACCAGCTTGCGGGTGTTGTTCTTCAGGCTCGCGTAGCGGTCCTCGGCCGAGGAGTACAGCTGCAGGTTGGCCGAGTGCATGGCCAGCTGAGCGCGCGCCTTGTCCTGCTGGCCCTCGAGTTCCCGCGCATCGACGCTTCCAGCTTCGATCGTCTGCATCTCGGCGTCGATTCGATCGATCAGCGCCTTGAGCTCGAGCACATGGTCGGCGGCGACCGACTCGTTCGTGGCCATCTCGACGATCTTCTCGTTGATGCGATCGATCTCCGTGTAGAGGTCTTGCTCGCTCTGTTTGAGCGTGTCGACGTACTCCGCCGCCTCTTTCACCCGGGTCGCGCTGATCTGATACTGCTGCTTGAGCAGCTCCTCGATCGAGCGCTGGGAGATCGCGATGTTCTTGAGCCCGGGCAGGTGGCTGAGCATCTCTTTCATGCCCGCCCAGAAGCCGCCCTTGGTCGCGGTCCCGTCGATGTAGTCGCCGAACTTGCGAAGCTTGCCGACCTCCTCCGCCAGCGATTTCTGAATCTCGACGTTCCGTTCGCGGAGCCCTTTGAGCTCCTCGACCTTGACGTTCTGGACCGACCGCTCCTCGTGGATGTTCTCCTCGAGCGATTTGACCGAGATGCCTTCGCCGCTATAGGCGACGTCCTTTTGCAGAATGTCGAGGTTGAGCTTCTCGCCGGCCATGGCCGCCACAACTTACACAGCGCCTGGGGTCTGTGTCCCGCCAGCAAGACCCTGGATGTCGAGCTCTGGGTATCCGGTCTGCGGATCCGAGGTGCGGTCAAAACGAAGCCCGGGAAGCTCGAGGAGGACCAGTTCGGCTGTGGTGTGCACGATGCAGCCCACGCAGACATGCCCACCGACACACCGGCCTTCGCGATCCGAGACCATCGCGTGAAGATGCGCACCTCCCGCGCCGACCGTGCCACTGAGACTCACAAGCTCCCAGGGCCCCTTCATCGCGCGGATCTCCGTCGCTCCCGCGAGCCGGATCCGCGCCACGGTCAAGCTGCCGACCGCGGACACGACCCCGGCAGCCCTCAGGGGGATCGAGCGCGCGTGGGCCTCGAGAGCGTCTCGAAGGTCGGCTCCAGGCCGCAGGCGAAGCGCGTGGGCCACAGGAGGCGCGGAAGTCTGCACCGCTTCACCATAGCCCGAGTTCGCGCTTTTCCGGGTGATCTCCGGCGCTTGGAGGGGGCCTGCTCTTTTTCCACGGAAATCCAAAAGGAAACGGTGCGTCCGCGACAACAAACGAATGCGTGGCGCGCCCCTCCGTCCACTTCGGGTCCACCGACCCCGATCCCGCACCGCCCGATGTCGAGCAGGTGTACCGGACGCACGTGGGCTACGTCTTCCGGCTGATCCAACGATTTGGGATCGGCCGAGACGAGGTCGAGGACGCCACCCAGGAAGTGTTCATCATCGTGCACCGCCGACTGCCCGACTTCGACCCGCGCCGCGGCGCGATGAAGACCTGGCTGTTCGCGATTGCGCGCGGCGTCGCGGCCAACCGCCGCCGCGGCAAGGCCCGTCGGCTCCGGGTCGTCGTCAACGGGGAGGCCTGTGACCGCGATGTTCGGCCCAGCCCAGAACAACAGATGCGTCAACGCGAGACGCTCGAACGGGTCGGCCACTTTCTCACCACCCTGCCACCGCACCAACGCGAAGTGTTCGAGCTGATCGACATCGAGGGCATGCGGGGCCCCGAGGTCAGCGAGACCCTCGGCATCAACATCAACACCATCTACACCCGCCTCCGGCTCGCACGGCAGGCGTTCAAACGGTTCGCGGGCACACTGGGCCCGGACGTGGAACGGGGGGCCTCCACATGAACGACGCATGGGATCCGATCGAAGACCTCGAACCTCTCGATCACGACTCGCTGGGCCTGCTCGCCGCGTATCGCGACGCCGCCGGACCCTCCGAGGATGCCGAGGCGCGAATGCTGGCAGGTCTCCGCTCTCGCCTGAGCACCGAGCCCAGCGCTGATGCTCCGGCACCGGCGGTCTCGGGCGAGACGGGAGCCGCACCACGCGAGCCAAGCACCTCCTCGAACGCCCGCACCTTCGCCATTGCGGCCGTCGCATTCGCGGCAGGCGTCGCCCTCACCGTTTCCCTCGGTCGTCCCGGCGAGCCTCAGGATTCACGCGCCGCCGCGAGTCGTGATGCGGACCAGCACGCGGGCCAAAACGCGGGCGAGGTCGCCACGCGCGACTCGGCCGGCCTGCCCGGTCCGCATCGCCCCGACTCGTACGCGCCGGGCTCCGACTTCCCGTCCACCTCAGGCACCGTCGAGCCCATGGCCGAACGGCCGTGGCCGATGTCCGTCGCAGACCTCACCAAGCCGCAAGAACTTCAGCCTGGCCTCGAGCCGGCCCTCCACGGCCCCAACGAAATCGACCCGGAGGACGGTCCGGCACCGCTCGGCGCCGGCCCGACCCGCCAAGGCGAGGGGAATGACGATCCGTCCCGCCCCCGGGGTCGCAGCGCAGATGACGGTTTCGGCGGGACCACAGACGGTGCAACCGCATCCCGCAGCCCGCTTCGCGGGGGTGCCGACCCATCAGCATCCGGAAGAGGAACCGCGATTCAAGGGGCATGGGCCCCATCGGTCAGTGGCGCCCCCGCGGGCGCAGGCATCGGCTCCGCAGCGAGGAATCCAGCCGTCGCAGGACCGTCCCCCTCGGCCCCAAGCGCGGGCTCGTCAAACGCAGGCGGGGAGAGCCCCTCGGACAAGCCGTCAAGCGAGCCCCCGCCCGCCGACGAACCGCCTCCGCCCGACGAGCCCGAGCCTGAGGAGGAAAACGATCCGGAGGACGAGCAGTCGCTCGACGAGCGCTGTGCCGAAGAGTTCGACGCCTGCCTCACGGACGCCGACACGTTCTGTGGAGCTGACTATTCGGGATGCGAATCGGTCCACGAGTTCTGCTTCATGCGTGAAATGATCTGCCTCGGCGAAGACGAGGGATTCCCGTATCCGCACAACCCCTCCGACTATCCGCCGGACGAACCCGATCCGGACGTATGCGAAGAGGAATACAACATGTGCATGATGGGAGCCGAAGCCTGCATGCAAGACAAGATGATCCCCGAGGAGTGTGACGAGATCGTCTGGCATTGCGAAGACATGATCGCGGCATGCTACGGCGAGCCCCCGCCCGAACCGTGGTGGTGACCACGCCCGCACGTCGTTCAGCCCCCCAGGCCTTGCCTCGGGGGCTTTTTCGTTTCCACCGAGCGAAGGACCGCATGCCGGGCCCGCAAACAAAACCGAAGAAAAGTGAGTCGCCGGAGACGGAACGAAAGGACCGAGCACAACAACTCAGACGAAGGCTGCCGACGCCATCATGTCCTCAAGGGACAATAAAGACACGAAAGATCAAAACGATGAACCGCTCCAAACTTCTCATTTCCGCCTTGGGTCTCGCCCTCTCCTCGCTCGGCGCAACCGGCTGCGAGCTCCTCGATTTGCCCATCCCCGGCGATGGAGAACCCGGCGATGAAGGGGGTGACGGCGGCGAAGGGGGTGACGAAGGTGGCCCCATGGACGACTGCGGCGAAGAGTTGGACGCGTGCTACCTGGACGCCGAGCAAGCATGCGCAGAGGATCCCGAGAGCTGTGACGGTGCCTTCGAGGCTTGTTTCGAGCTGGAGAAGAGTTGCTGGGGCGAGCCCCCCGAGCCCCCAGGCGACGAGTGCATCGACGAGCTCGACGCGTGTTTCTTCGAGGCGGAGCAAACCTGCGAGATGGACCCCGAGGGATGCGACGACGCCTTCATCCAGTGCGAGGAGCTTGCCGAGTCCTGCTGGGGCGAGCCTCCGCTCGACCCCTGCAACGAAGAGATCGACGCCTGCTTCTACGAAGCTGATCAGATCTGCGCGGAAGACCCCGAGTCTTGCGAGGACGCATTCCTACAATGCGACGAGCTTGCCGAGTCCTGCTGGGGCGAGCCGCCCGTCGACCCTTGCAGCGAAGAACTCGACGCCTGCTTCTACGAGGCCGAGCTCATTTGCGCGGAGGACCCAGAAGCCTGCGAAGAGCTCATCGCCCAGTGTGACGCGATCGGAGAATCCTGCTGGGGCGAGCCCCCCTACCCCGAGGAGCCATGCGTTGAGGAGCTCGACGCCTGCTTCCTCGACGCCGAGCTCGTCTGCGCGGAAGACCCCGAAGCCTGCGAGGACGCGTTCACCCAATGTGACGAGCTCGCACAGTCTTGCTGGGATGAGCCGCACCCCTGCCCCGACGAGCCCACAGAACCGGACGCCCCCTAGTCACGCAGTCTTGAAGTCCGTTCCGGGTTTCGGAGAGAGGGTTCGGAGCAGGAGAGCGAAGCGTCCCGAAGGGATGCGCAGCGGCAAAGATAGAAGGTACCGAACGCAAGCCTCCCGAACCGAGGGTTTCGGAGCGACCCCACACCCCGAAGGGGGGCGCATAGAAACCCGGCACGGACTTCGGGCGTGAGGTACTAGCCCGCCGCGTGCTCGACGAGCAGCGCGTAGAACTGAACGGCCGAGCGCAAGTCTTCGATGGCGATGCGCTCGTCCGTTCCATGCATCCGGGCCCGGTCGTTGGGAGAGAGGCGAACGGGAAGAAACCGGAACGCGCCCTGCTCGGTGAGCGGTTGGTAGTAGCGAACGTCGGTTCCACCGATGACGAGATACGGGGCCACGACGGCGTCGGGATAGACGGAATTCAGCACGCGCCGTACCAGCGCAAACGCTTCCCCGTCGATGTCCGAGCGCGGCGTGGCCTCTCGGCATTCCCCGGCGCACCGAACCTCAATCTCCGAATCGTCGATGACATCCACGACGTGCTCGAGGACGTCTTGCACCGAGTCGCCGGGCAGCAGACGGAAGTTGACGATGGCGCGAGCCCTCGATGCCACGACGTTGTCCGCAACCCCGGCGTCGAATCGGGTCACTGCGGTCGTCGTTCGGACGCTGGCATTGCTGGCCTGTTGGGTCCCCAAGCTCCACGCGATGAGCGGGTCAAACAGCCACCGATTCGCGAGAACGAGCCGCCACAGCCACGGCGTGTGCGGCGTGATGGCATCGAGCATCAGCCCCGTGCTCCCCCGCGCCTCGGTTGGAAACTTGTCGGCCTCGAGCCGGGCGACGGCCTCGCCCAGGCGCCCGATCGTGCTGCGAGACGGCGGCATGTTGGAGTGGCCCCCCTCCCCCTGCAGGCTGAGCTCAACTGTGGCGTACCCCTTCTCCGCGACGCCGACCAGCGCGACCGGTTTGTCGATCCCCGGCAGCATGTCCGTGATGACAGCACCGCCCTCATCAAACGCGAACCATGGCTTCACGCCACGACGCTCGAGTTCCTGGGCCAGCGTCGCCGCGCCCGCCTTGCCGCCGGTCTCCTCGTCGTGCCCGAGCGCGATGAGGACGGTCCTGCGGGGCGCGTACCCACGAGCGACCAGTAGCTCGACAGCTTCGAGCAGGCCGACGGTCCCCAGCTTGTCGTCGATCGTGCCGCGGCCCCAGACGTAGCCGTCCTCGATGGCGCCAGAGAACGGCGGGTGCGTCCAATCAGACTCGGTCCCGGGCTCAACCGGGACCACATCGGTGTGGGCGGCGAAGAGGACCGGCGCGGCGTCGGCCTCCGTGCCGGGCCAGGTGTAGAGCAGGCTGTCTTCGATGAGCTCGAGCGTCATCGCTCCATGGGCCCGCGGATAGAGGTCGGCGAGCGTGCGGCGCAATCGCTCGAACGAGGCTCGGTCCGCACCAGCCTGCGGCTCTCCGGTCGTCGCAAACACGGTGATCGTCCGGTGCCGAACAACGGCGCTCATGCGCTGCGCGACGGCGTCGGCATCCACCTGGGGCAGGGGAAACGGGTCGCCCGACACCGGTGGCACCGAGACGATCGTGGCCCGGACCGCCAGCACCGCGAACAAGCCACCAAGTGCGACGCCCGTCCAGCGAAGCCCGCGACGCCAGCGGGCCGCGGGAGGCTTCTGCTGCGTGCTCAGGGCGCAGCTCCCGGACCAGCTTCTGTCAGCTCGACGGACTCGATGACGTCTCCGCTCAGCCCGATGACATCGAGATGCGGCGGTTTCCCCTCTTCGAACGTCCACAGCGTCACGTGCTGCTGCGCGCTGAAGGCCTGAACCTGGCCGGCGTATTCCTTGGGCGGCACCTTCGCGTAGTACGGGGCACCGCTGCCGCCGCTGATCACCGAGTAGACCGACCCCTTGGCGCCGGACACGGTCTCGGGACCAATGAGCGCGCGCGAGTAGTTGTGCTCATCCCCAGACACGTAGGCCAACACCTCATGCTCGGCGAGGATGCTCCAGAACCTCTCCCGCATCGTGTTGACCGCTTCGATTTCTCCACGCCACCACATCGCGTCCTTGATGTGTCCGCCCACCGGGAACGATGGTTCGTGACCCATCACGACGATCTGTTTGGCCCCGGCCGCGCGCGCGGCCGAGAGGTCATCCTCCAGCCACTTCATCTGGCCATCCATGACGAAGCCCTCGCGGTTGCCCTTGCCCTCGTTGCGAGGGTGCCCGGGATGGCTGGTGCGCCAGTAGTTCGTGTTGAGCATCACCAGGTGCACGTCGCCGAGGTCCACGGAGTAGACCGTCTCGTCATAGCTCGGCGCGCCGTCCACTTCGGGCGCGGGCCCATTGCTCGGGTTGACCATCAGCGATGCAAAGCGGGCCTCCGCCGAGTCCTTGCCGGGTTTGCTCAGCGAGACGCCGTCGGCCTTCATGTTGACGATCGCCTCGTGGTTTCCCATCCCGGTGTAGATTGGAAGGCTGCCGCCGACAGGCTCAGCCACGCGCAGCCACGTCCGCATCTCATGCACGTAGTCATCGACGTGGGTCGAGTAGCCGTCGATGAGATCGCCTGGGAAGAAGATGGCCTCGACGTCGCTGCGTTGAGCGATGGCGAGCAAGCCCGTCAGGACCGTTGCATTGACCCCCCCGTACGCTTCCCGCCCTGGACCCACGCCACTGCGTGAATCCGAGAGAATCGCGATCCGAACCGGGCCCGTGTTGCTGCGGGTTCGAACCGTTCGAGGAGGTGCCACCGAGGTCTCGACGCCGTCGGAGACGGCCACCTGGTAGGCGTACGCCGTCCCGGCTTCGAGTCCGTCCACGGTGATCTCATGGCGGCGGCCCGGGGTCTTCGAGACACTCGGAGTGCGGTCGGCAACCGCGATCGCGGCGGTCGTCGCAACGTCGGTCTCGAAGCTCACAATGAACCGAGACGCAGAGACCTGGTGAACGAACGGCCCCAAGACGACGGTTGGGAGTTGGACGAGCTCGAAGCTCTCCCCCTTCGGCTCGAGGCGAAACGCGGCCCGGCCCTCCGCGAGGACCGTCGTTCCCGCCTCGGGCTGAAACTGCTCCAGCTGCCAGGAAAGCTCGCCATAACCCCGCTCTCGGGCTCCGTTGACGTCGTACTTCGGCTTGAACAGGCCGGCGATGTTGCCCGAGATCTCGTGGGCCCTGCCGTCTCGAAGGCGCGTTTCCAGCTCCTGGTTGCGATACCGCGGTGGCGAAAATGGATCCTCTTCGACCCGTAGGCCGACATAGCCCGAGCCGGCCGGCGATCGCGTGCGGGTCTCCCATCGCATCGTCATCGTGCCTTCGGGGGACAGGGTGACCCACGGCAACACCGTGAAGTACATCGACGCCCAGTCGACCATGCCAGGCTCTCCCTTGGGGTTGAGCCCACGCAGTGCTCTCCAGTCGGCGATGCGTTGTACGCCTTTGGTCGGCATCGCCCTGCGGCGCCCCGCCTTGCGAGGCTTGGGTTGAAGCGCGGCGGCCCCCGCTGCCGCGAGCGCTGCCGCGCGCAGTCCGGCGACATCGGGCGCGACGGGCTCCGCCTCGGCCTCGGCAGCCGGTGGAGGGACGACTTCCGGCGCGTCTCCCTCGTCGCCAGCGGGGGTGGGTGTCTCGGTCCCGCTCGGTGTCGCGGATTCGGGCGTAGGTTTGCAACCAGCGCAGAGGCTTGCGGCGAGCAGCAGGGTGCGCATCGGGACTCGCATGCGCCAAACCTACCCGGTCATGGAGCGCAACGAAGCCCGAAATCTGCCCCTAGGCGCATCCCGTGCGCACGGGTCGATCCCGGGCTCCTACGACGAGCGGATGCTCAGTCTTCGATCTCGTAGCCGGCGTCGATCTCGAAGTCGAACTCGACGATGACCGGCGGTCCGTCGTAGCCGGGGTACGGCGCTGAAGCCGTCGCGACGCGCAGACACTCCATCAGACCGGTGTCCTTGGGCGCGTCGTCCGAGACCTTGCCATTGATGCCCAGCGGGCGATGGCCCGCGGGGTTGAGAAGAACCTCCATCGTCGCCGTGCCTTGGAGGGTGACGTCGTCACCGGCCTTGGCCTCGTCCACGCATCGATCCATTTGCGCCCGCTGGCGCTCGAACGCACCCAGCAGCACGAACTCGTCGGGCCGCTCTCCACCCTCGGCGACCAGCTCGGTATTGGCGTTCGGATCGAACGTCGGGACCGCGGCCGCGTTGGCCGAGGCAGTGGCGCCGCTGAGGCCGACAACGGAGGCAAAGAAGGCGGCGAGTGCGGCCTGGGCGACCCGTCCAAAACGGAGTCCCACCGCGCCGCCTCGGGACCAGCGGACCTCGGCCTTGGCCGCGAGCGGAGCCGGCTGCCCCGGCAAGGCGAGACTCACGTCCACCTCCTCGCCCACAGGAAGGGAGCCCTCCCCGACGATCTTCGCGCCACCCACGCTCAGATCCTCACTGGTGAACGACAGCGTGGAATCCCCGTGGATCGCCTCGATTGCGACCTGAAGAGGGAATCTCTCGTGTTCTCTCCGCTCTGCGCTCGCCCCGTCCATGACGGGAATCACCATGCCAATTACATGAACAGATATATGTATTTAAAATTACATATCAGGACGATTTCATTGGCCGGAGCGGAGAAAGACGCATCGGGCCCAGAGATCGACTCAGGAGCAGACTTCACGGAACGCTGCGAGCGCCCCATCGACCGCGGCATCTGGCGTGGCCATGCTCAATCGCAAATGGCCGGGCACTCCGAACGCGGTCCCCGGGACGACGATCGTTCGCTTGGCGAGCAGTGCATCTGTGAGTTTGACGTCGGCACCCTCTTGCCCGCGCATCGACTCGGGAAGCTGCGGGAACAAGAAGAAGCCTGCCCGCGGCTCGGCGACCTCGAAGCCCAGCTCCCGCAATCCCGCGGCCATCTTTCGGCAACGGCGGGCGTACACGTCGACGTCGACCCGGCCCTCGGGGGTTCCCAAAACCTTGGGCAGCACCCGCTGCATCAGCGCAGGGGCGTTGACGAAACCCAACACGCGATTGCAGAAGCCCAGGCCGCGAGCGAGCGTTTCGACGCCAGCCATCTTCGGGGACAGCGCGATGTATCCGATCCGCTCGCCGGCCAAGCCGAGATCCTTGGAGTGGCTGGTGAGCAACGCCGTGTGCTCATACAGCCGCATCATCGAGGGGACGTCCGACCCGTCGTAGGTCAGGTCTCGGTACGGGCTGTCTTCCAAGACAACGACCGGACGTTCGCGGGTTTCGTTGACTGCCCGAAGCGCATCCGCCAGCCGCCGCAGTACGGCCTCCGAGTAGATCGCGCCGGTGGGGTTGTTGGGCGAGTTGATGAGGATGGCCCGCGTGCGCTCGGTCAGCGCGGCCATCATGGCGTCGACGTCCGGCTCGAACGCGTCGGTGGAGCGCACCGGCACCAGCTGCGCACCCACGTTTGTGCAGTAGTGGTCGTACTCGGTGAAGTACGGCGCGGGCACCATCACGGTGTCGCCCGGGTCCAAAATGGCCCGGAAGAACACGTTGACGGCCCCCGCGGCGCCCACCGTCATCAGGACATGTCCCTCATTGAGTTCGAGCCCATATCGGGCCGACTCTCGCTGGGCGAGAAAGGCCCGGACCTCCGGAAAGCCCGCGTTCGTCATATAGCGGTGCATTCCCGGGGGTTCGCCCTCGAGGACCTCGACGACTGCCTTTCGCCAGGCGGTGGGGGGCTCGAGGCTGGGATTGCCTAGAGAGAGGTCGTGAACCGGCCCTCCACCGTCTTTTCGGAGCTGACCGGCAAGCTCGAACATGCGGCGAGTCCACGACTCCTTCGACCCGAGGAGGGTGTCGCGAACACGAGAGGAGAGCTGGGCTGCGCCTGCGTCGACCACGGCCCGGAACATAGCAGCGAAAGCCCCGTAGTTGGCCCGGCCGCGCTACACTGCCGGCCGCTAGCCCCATGGACGCCGAGCGATCCCTCAGCAGCCACAACATCGCCTTCCTCGAAGCGATCTACGAGCAGTACGAGCAAGACCCAAACTCCGTCAGTGCTGACTGGCGCGCCCTCATCGAGTATGAGAACGGCCGCAGCAGCAACGGGGTTTCGTCGACGGCCAACGGCCACGTACTCCTCGATCGCGGCGGCGATGCCACCCACCATCTTCCCCCCGGAAAGGAAGTCGAGCAGGTCGCTCTGCAAAAGCAGGTCGATCGACTGATCGAGAACTACCGGCTCATCGGACACTTGCGCGCCGACATCGACCCGCTGGACCGGCCTCGGGCCGTCGTCCGCCAGGGCCTCGACCTGGACTACTTCGGTCTGGGGGAAGAACACCTCGATCGCGAGTTCTCTCCGGGCCGGCTGTTCGACCGGCCGCTCGTCTCACTCCGCGAGATCATCGCCAAGCTCCAGCGGACCTATTGCCGCCGTGTCGGGGTCGAGTATTGGGATCTGCACGACGTCAGCATGCGGAGCTGGCTGCGCGAGCGGATGGAAGCCTTCGAGAACGAGGTCGTGCCTCCGAAGGAAGAGCAACTCGAGCTGTGGCGCTCCCTCGCTCGCTGCGATGAGATCGACAACTTCCTGCACACCAAGTTCTTGGGCGCCAAGCGGTTCTCGATCGCCGGGGCCGAGAGCGTGCTCGCACTGCTGCACACGCTGATCGAAGCTGGCGGTGCCAAAGGCGTCGAAGAAGTCCTGATGGGCATGGCCCACCGCGGCCGCCTCTCGGTGATGATGAACATCCTCGGGCAGACGCCTTCTCAGATCTTCGAGAAGTTCGAGAGCGGCGACCCTTGGGCCAACCTCGGCTCCGGCGACGTGAAGTATCACCTCGGGTGTTACCGGGACTACGTCACGCGCGAGGGTCGAGAGATGTACCTGGCGTTGGCGTTCAACCCCAGCCACCTCGAAGCGATCACGCCGGTCATCGCGGGCCGCGTGCGTGCCAGCCAGGACAAGCTCGCACCCGGGGAAGAGACCAAGGTCCTCGGCGTCACGCTGCATGGCGACGCTGCGGTCATGGGTCAGGGTGTGTATGCGGAGACGCTCAACTTGTCCAAGCTGCAGGGCTACGGCAACCACGGCACCATTCGCGTCGTCATCAACAACCAGGTCGGCTTCACCACCGACCCGAGTGATTCGCGCTCGACGGTCTACCCGACCGCGGTCGCCGACATGCTCAACGCCCCGGTCTTCCACGTCAACGGTGACGACCCGGAAGCGGCCGCCTACGTGGCAAAACTCGCGGTCGAGTACCGTCAGAAGTTCGAGAGCGACGTCATCATCGACCTCGTCTGCTTCCGCAAGTTCGGCCACAACGAGGGCGACGAGCCCACGTTCACCCAGCCAGACATGTACCGACGCATCAAGGACCGCAAGGGGGTCCGCGAGCTGTACGAGCAGCAACTGCTCGCGCGCGGCACGGTCACCGAGCAGGACCTCGTCAACGAACGTGACGCCCTCAAGGCCGAGTTCGAAGGCGCGCTCGACAAGGTCCGCAGCAAGAACGGCAACGGCAACGGCCACGCGAAGTCCCCGATGCATGGCGTCTGGGAAAACTTCGCGGGCGGGCCCGATGCAGACGTCCCCGTCGCGGACACCTCCGTGCCAGCGAAGCGTCTCGACGAACTCTCGGAGCGCATCGTCGCCGTTCCCGAGACCTTCAAACTCCATCGCAAGCTCAAGCGCTTCGTCAAAGAGCTGGGCGAGATGACCCGCGGCGAGGCTCCTTTGAGCTGGGCCGCGGCCGAGCACATGGCGTACGCATCGCTGCTCACCGAGGGGCATAGCGTCCGCATCTCGGGTCAGGACGCAATCCGCGGCACGTTCACCCACCGCCATGTGGGCTGGACCGACACTGACAGCGGCGTGCGGTTCTTCGCGATGAAGAACCTCTCGGAAACCCAGGGCCGCTTCGACTGCTACAACAGTCCGCTGTCCGAGTTCGGCGTGCTCGGGTTCGAGTTCGGCTACAGCCTGGCCTCCCCAGACACGCTCCTGATCTGGGAAGCGCAGTTCGGTGACTTTGCGAACGGCGCCCAGGTCATCATCGACCAGTTCCTCAGTAGCTCCGAGGACAAGTGGAACCGGATCAGCGGGCTGGTCATGTTCTTGCCACACGGCTACGAGGGCCAAGGCCCCGAGCACAGCAGCGCCCGCCTCGAGCGGTTCCTGCAGCTGTGTGCCGAGGACAACATGCAGGTGTGCAACCTGACCACGCCCGCGCAGATGTTCCACGCGCTGCGACGTCAGATTCACCGCAAGTGGCGCAAGCCGCTCATCATCATGACGCCCAAGAGTCTGCTGCGGACCCGGCAGTCGTTCTCGCCCCGCGAGGAGCTGAGCGACGGAGGTTTCCAGCGGCTCATCGACGACAAGAGCATCGACGACAAGGGCGCGAAGAAGGTCCGCCGGGTGATGTTCTGCAGCGGCAAGGTCTACTACGACCTGCTCGCACACCGCGAAGAGCTCGGGCGCAACGACGTCGCGATCGTCCGGCTCGAGCAGTTCTATCCGTTCCCGACCGATGCCGCCAAGGCCGCGCTCACGCGGTACGCCAAGGCGACCGAAGTGCTCTGGGTTCAAGAAGAGCCCAAGAACATGGGTGGATGGTCCTTCGTGCGTCCCTTCTTTGAAGAGGTGGTCGGCAAGCTTCCCCTGCGGTACGCAGGTCGTGCCGCCAGTGCCTCCCCCGCGACCGGCTCCTCCGAGTCCCACAAGCTCGAGCAACAGATGAACATGCAAGGGGCCTTCGCCGACCTTGCCTGAGCTGGGGCATCCCCAGCTCCCCGCAACTCAACTCCCGCCAAGCAAAAGACAATGGCTATCGACATTTTGGTTCCACAAATGGGCGAGTCGGTCACCGAAGGTGTGATCGCCCAATGGCTGAAGAACGAAGGCGACACGGTTTCCGCCGACGAGCCCCTCGTTGAAATCGAGACGGACAAGATCACCGTGGAGGTGCCCGCCGCCTCCGCTGGCGTGCTGCTCAAGCAGGGCGCAGGCGAGGGCGACACCGTCAACGTCGGTGATGTGATCGGCTCGATCGACGGCAACGCC
>OJGU01000619.1_pt1 | contig 18913 bp, 13 predicted proteins | sample 1594741 | NCBI WGS metagenome assembly OJGU01 (sample SAMN05416841, study PRJEB24817) | seawater metagenome | isolation source: Sea water | place: Canada:Atlantic | collected 2013-07
ACGAGATGTAGAGAGGTCTCGTGGGCTCGGAGATGTGTATAAGAGACAGCGACAAAGAGGTTTCGATCACCGTTCAGCTCCGAGATGGGATCATTCTGCTGGTTGTAGTTGTTGGTGTAGCCGAGCTCGATTCGATGTGAGCTCGCTGGGAGTTCCACCGGAATCGTGTAGATTGCTGGCTTGGTATCGAATGCTGGAATGTCAATGATACTGGCATCCCTCCGGTTGATGCGGACGGACAGTTTGGCGGGCTCGGGGCCAGCCTGCTGCCCATAGGCGCGAATCTTGAGCTGATAGCTGCCCCCTTCTTCGACGCGAAAGAGCTTGGTCGCTGTTCCTTCGCGATAGAAGCCCATAACGCTGTCTTCTGCTCGAACGATATCTTCGGCCCGTGAGCGGAAGGTTTCAGCTTCGAGCTTTTGTTGAGGTGGCCAGACCGGGATATCGGTCACGATGGCTTTCATGACCACTTGCTCGGCTGCGCGGAGGTATTTCTCCATCAAGATCGGAGACAATGAAAGAACGTCTCCGATGTTGTCGAAGCCATATCCTACTTCGTCGAGGGGGAAATCAGCGGACGGCTTGAAATCAACCCCCATCAAGTCTCGAATTGTATTATCGTACTCAGCCCGATTCAGACGACGCATCGTGACTCTGCCCGGGCGGGAAATCTCGTCACAATCGAACTTCGCGAGTTCTTCATTGATAAATTGGACCAGTCTGACCCGCTCTTCCTCTGTCGGCTGAGCTTCGTCCTCTGGCGGCATTTCTCGTTCCGTGAGGAGGTCACGAACAGTCTCCCAGAGGTCTCGCTCTTTGTAGAGTTCAACCTGGTCGCCGTATTTTTCGAGATTGAGGTCGGCTTTCTGTTTCTCGAACCCGTGGCAGTCGAAACAGTATTTATTAAGGATTGGACTGGCGACACTGGTAAATTCCCCTGACGCAGCCGTGGCGTCGGGAGAGAGGCTACAAGCGAGGAGCGAAAGACCGAGCAAACAGCCTGAAAGCGAGGGTTTTAACCCAATATGTGCGATATTCCGCATAATCAAAACGGTCTTCCAAGCGCTATTGACCCGGAAGAGCTAAAAAAGTTACCTCAATTTAGTGGGTACACGTATTAAGTGTGCGATTTCTGTGTGGTTTTGCAAGGCTGAGCTCCGCGTATTTTCGGCTGTAGAAACAATTGTCGGGAGCGGATTAGTAGAGGCCGATGACAAGGAACTGGGGATTCCGCCTTGGAACGGGGGCATTTGGGATTAGGCTTTGGCACTATGAGGAATCGCTTCATCGTCTCTCTCCTATTTTTCATGAGTTTAGGGCTATGGGCCCAGCCGAGCTCGGTCATAAACTCGCCGCTTCAAACATTAGTGGGATTCAGTAGCACTGCCTCTCCAGGGCGCTCCATCGTTCAGCACCCAGCAGTTATCTTTGCTGCCGATTTTGAATCATCCGATTTCGCCGAGGATTGGGATGAAAAACGGGATCGTGACGGGGAGGTGCTGTCGCGGGTCGCGATCGCCGATCCCAAGCATGATTTTGGGCAAAGCTTGAAGGTTAAGGCGCGTCTCGGTCGAAATACTGGTGGCGGACTCACGAAGTGGTTTGATTCATCCGAGGAACTTTTTATTCGATTTTATACGCGCTTCGACGGTCAATGTGACTACGTCCACCATTTTGTGACCCTACGTGCCAATAAGGGACTCAAAGGAAAGGACCGGTGGAGTGGCTTTGGAGGGGCTGGTTTGAGACCCCGGGGAACGGAGCGTTTTTCTACGGCCCTTGAACCCTGGGGCAATTGGGGACGCGTTCCTGCTCCAGGAAAATGGAATTTTTACTCCTATTGGCACGAAATGAAGGCCAGTCCCGATGGCAAATTCTGGGGAAATGGGTTCCGCGTCGAGGGACAGGCCCCGATTCATAAGAATCGCTGGATCTGTTTGGAATTCATGTTGAAACACAACACCCCGAATCAATCGGATGGAGAACAGGCATTCTGGGTCGATGGGCAACTTATCGGGCACTGGCGCGGCTTTAACTGGCGAACGCACCCAAGCCTGAAAGCCAATGCGCTGACCTTGGAGAGCTACGTGACAGACCGCTGGACAAAGCAGGTTGAGAACACGGTCTATTTCGATAATCTGATCATTGCCCGTGAATATATCGGGCCTTTACCGACCGTCACTTCTTCAAAGCAGTAGACTGGCTTGATCGAGCGAATAATTTGTGCCTTCGCGTCGCGATAATACTCATAATGTCGCAAACAGACGTTGGGTTGACTGAGAATTCGGGCGCAGTTTGGGCTTGCCACCTGCATACTCGTTGTTTCTGATGAACCGAACCTAGAGACACTCTGCCGGTTGAGGGCGCATGGGAGACTCTCAATCGTAGCGGGTGTTGTATAGTCAGGCCAATCCTTGATGAACAAACCGCCAATCAATCGAACGGATGAGAATTGCGCCGAGCTGACGATCTCAAGCGTAGTCAACTTGATCAGTGGTCAGAATGCCTCGACGTCCGCTTGTATCCAAGCCAGTACTGCGGGATTGGTTCTTCATGATGGGGCAGGACGGGTCGTTGATGTTGATGAGCGCGCTTGCGAAGTATTCGGGAGGAAACGGAATGACTTGATCCAGAAATTGATGGCTGACCTTGATCTGGATTTCCCCAGGCCTTTTATCGAGAAGTTATGGCAAACACGTGCTGTTGAATCAGCAGCGATGCGCTACGGACGATTGAAATCGAGTGCCGGAGAACTCGTTCCGGTTCAGATTCGTCTCCTCTCATTCCGGCAGAATGATAATGGGTATTTTCTGCTGGGTTTGAGAATCGTCTCAGATCAGCAGCGGATAGAAGCGGTGCTTGCTTCCAGTGAGAACCAGTTGCGGGCCGTCGTTGATGCCGAGCCTGAGTGTGTAAAGTTGGTTTCTCGGGACGGGATCTTACTAGAGATGAATCCAGCTGGCTTGAAAATGGTCGAAGCTGATTCACCAGAGGATGCGATTGGCAAGGAGATCGCAGAGCTCGTTCACATCGACGATCGGGAAACCTTTGTCCAGGTCAACCAACGGGCATTTGAAGGTGAATCTGGCGTAGCGGAGTTTCGAATTACAGGGTTCAAAGGAACAAAACGTTGGATGGAAACCCATGTGTCTCCGCTTCGCGGTGATGATGGCGAAGTGACTGCTGCACTTAGTATCACGAGAGACATCACCGAGCGAAAGGAATCAGATGCGATTGTGCTGAAACTGCTCGAAGGAACGGCGGGAGCGCTGGGGAGAAATTTCTTTCGCGGGTTGGTTAAAGCGATGGCGGAGCTACTAGATGTCTCATTTGCCTTTGTCGGAGAGACCTTGGCTCAGCCCAATTCCGAAGAACATACAGCGCCCTCAATCCGTACAATCTGTTGCTGGAAGGATGGTGACTTTTGTGACGATTTTGATTACGCCGTTGCCGGAACGCCTTGTGAGTTCGTCTTTGACGGGGAGATGTGTCATTACGAATCAGGGATCGTTGAGATGTTTCCTGAGGATGTGATGTTGCGAGGGATGTCTGCGGAAAGTTACTTGGGGATACCCTTGCGCTGTGAGGCTGGAAATGTGATTGGAGCTCTGGTTGCTATCGATAGAAAACCAATGCCTCATCGAGACCGAAGCAAAGCGGTATTTCGAATTTTTGCTGCTCGTGCGAGTTCGGAGCTAAACCGAATCGTGACAAGTCGTCACGAAAAGGAACTAGAGAGGCAGCTGCATCAGGTCCAACGGATGGAATCCATCGGCACGCTGGCAGGAGGCATCGCTCATGATTTTAATAATATTGTCTGCGCGATTATGGCGAACGCTGAAATGGCTATGTTGGACCTGACTCCAGATCATCCAGCTCACGAATCCGTGGAGGGGATCGTTAAGTCGACCAAGCGTGCTAGTTCCTTGGTGTCGCAGATCATGATGTTCAGTCGGCATCAGACACCCGTGCGCGCGCCGGTGTCATTGTCGAGTACTGTGGTTGAAGCAACGAAGATGATGCGGTCCATGATCCCAGCGAATGTCGAGTTGAGCTGCGAGGTGGATTCAGAAGCTCACAATGTTTTGGCTGACACGAATCAAATTCATCAGGTCATTGTCAACCTCTGTACCAATGCTTGGCATGCCATTGGTTTAGAGAGTGGGAGTGTGAAGGTTTCGCTGAGTCGTGTTGAGGTTGAGCGACCGGTACTTACTGCCGGCCGACAGCTTCGCACGGGAAACTACGTTCTGTTGCAGGTGAGTGATGATGGCCAGGGAATGGATGAAGAGACCCAGCGGCGGATTTATGATCCGTTCTACACAACTAAGGAAGCCGGGCAAGGCATTGGTCTGGGGCTTTCAGTCGTGCACGGCATTGTCGATGTCCATGATGGTCGAATCGCGGTGACGTCTGAGGTTGGAGTGGGGTCGACGTTTTCAATCCATCTTCCGATCGTGTCCGATCTTGAATCGCTTACGCCTATATCGTCGATCAGAGAAATCAATGGAGCAGGGAGGCGGGTGCTTTGTATTGATGATGAAGCGTCGATTCTCGATGTTACTGAGCGAATGCTGAAGCGCTTTGGATTTAGTGTCACAAGTGTCTCTGATCCGGAACGCGCCGTTGACGGATTCGAACAAGCTCCCGGTGATTTTCACATGGTACTAGTTGACTATTTCATGCCGAGGATGACAGGGCTTGATGTGGTCCGGCGGATTCATGGGCTGCGAGGAGATATTCCGATTGTTCTTTCGTCTGGGAATATCGACGAGCGGACCAAGAGGGCGGCTCGAGAGGAAGGCGTCACTGGCTTTTTAGACAAACCCTATTCTACGGCCGAGCTAACGGATGTCGTTCGAAAGGTGTTGAAGCCATTGGCCTAGAGCTGGTCACTGAGGGCGAAGGGCTCTAACTCAAGATACCTGGCAACTCGCCATCGCTATCAGCGAAGGCCGACACTGGAGTTCCGAACGCTGCTAGCATGGAACGGTAGAGGTTCGAGAGCGGTGTGTTGCGATCATAGGTCACATGTCGTCCGGTCTGAATGCGACCACCGGCGCTCCCAGCGAGAACCAGGGGAAGGTTTCTTGGACTGTGCTTATTGCCGTCTCGGAGACCCGAGCCGAAAAGAATCATGGAGTTCTCCAGCACATTGCTTTCCCCTTCTGGCATAGATCGAAGTTTATTCAGCAGATAGGCGTATTGTTCGACATGCCATTGTGCGATGAGTTGGTATTGAGCGAGATTCTCTTCCTTTCGTTCATGATGCGAGAGGCTGTGATGACCACCGCTAACCCCATCCAAGAATGAAAAATTGGTGTTGCTCACCGCGTTTCCGAACATAAAGGTGCAAACTCGGGTCGTGTCTGTTTGAAACGCGAGTGCGATCATATCGAGCATGAGACGGACGTGCTCTTCATGTTCACCAGGAACGCCCTCAGGCTTAGTCAAGGGATCCATGTCCACCGCGGGTTGCCAACTGCGGCCTTCAGGCTTGCTGGCTTGTTCGACCCGTTTTTCGAGCGAACGAACAGACTCAAGGTAGTCATCGATCCGAGAGCCGTCTTCATAGCCGACCTGCTTCTTGAGCTGACGCGCATCGCCTAAGACACGGTCAAGAAGCAAGGAATCGTGCTGACTATTGGAACTCTGTGGATAGGCAGCTCGAAAAAGACGCTCGAAAACGAGCTTGGGATTGATCTCCCTCGCCAAGGGACGTGTTGGACGGCTCCACGCGATGTGGGATCCATAGACACGAGTGTAGCCTACATTCGTGTCGACTCCGATGCTCACAGGATTGATGGCTAACTCCAGGGAAGGAAGGGGAGTTTGACCTGCGGTTCTCGTTGCCGCGATCTGGTCCATGGAAATCCCGTTGCTGTTGATATCGAATCCCAGGGATTTACTGATGGTCTGACAGGTAAGAAATCCAGAGGTTTTGACGTAGTGTCCATCACCGATGTTGCTTGCTTGATTCCAAAGATTGGTCGGTACCAAGATCTGTTCTCGGAACGATTCCAGAGGGGTCAGGGTTTTGGAAAGCTCGAATGATTGTCCCTCACCCTCGGGCGTCCAGGAATCTTCCCGCACGCCGTTAGGCATGAAGAGTACGCCGAGTCGTGTTGGGCCTTTGCTGGATGCTGCGTTTGCCTGGCCCTTGGACATGGCTTCGAGCCAAGGCAGTGCGAGCGCCGCTCCGGCCCCCTGCAAGAGGCGTCGACGGGAGAGTGTAAAGCGTTGGAGACTCACGGCTTATTCTGATTGTCTTTGGTTCTCGGCCTACTGAACACCTGCCCTGGGGTCGGTGCCCGCTTTGTATCGAAACGGAACGCTGTTGATGATCCCCATCAGCAAGGCATGAGATTCGTAGCCCTGTTCTCTAAGATCTTCAACAATGTTCTCTACGGAACAATAGTCTTCATAGGTTAATCCTCGGGCGAGGGCATAACCGAGCATTTTTTTTGTCAGGTGCCGAACGATCTGGTCCTTCCGCTCTAACAGGAGCTGCTTGAGCTCTTCTGGGCCTTCGAATTCAGTGCCATCTGGGAGCGTGGCACTGGCATCGATCGGATGGCCGTCGTCCTCCTCTCGCCAACGGCCCAAGACATCGTAATTCTCCAAGCTAAATCCGAGCGGGTCGATGCGGTCATGACAGGTAGCACAAGTGGGATTCTCCCGATGGATCTCCAAACGTTCACGGAGCGATAGCGAAACCGTCGAGGTGCTGTCCTCCTCTAATTCCGGAACGTTGGGCGGAGGGGGCGGAGGGGGTTCCCCAATGAGTGTTTCTAGAATCCATTTCCCCCTCAAGACTGGGCTTGTTCGCTGAGGGTGCGATGAAATGGCGAGGATGGCGGCCATATTGAGAAGGCCGCCACGGTGGGGTTGATCGTCAATATCAACGCGTTTGGGTTGCTCGCGGAATTCGCCTTTGATCCGGTAATGCCGTGCCAGTCTTCGATTGGCATAGGTGTAGTCAGCATCAATGATATCGAGGAGAGGACGATTCTTAGTCAAGATCTCGTGAAAGAAAAAGACGGGCTCATATTTCATGCCGCCCTCGAGTTCTGAATCGTAGCCTTTGATCGATTTATCTGGCCTGAACTCTCGTCCCAAGGCCCGCGTGCCGAGCCATTGTTCGACAAAGACCTGAGCGAAGTTGTGAACCTTTCTTGAGTGCCGTTTTCCCAGCATTCGTTTCACTTGTTCTTCCAGGATGTCTGGTTCGTGCAAATGATCCTTTGCCGCGAGGGCGAGCAGTTCGTCATCGGGTGATGAGCCCCAGAGAAAATAGGCGAGCCGAGTGGCCAGTTCGTGATCGGTAATTGGAACCGGTTCCGATTGTTCATTCGGCGTCTCGACGATGAACAAGAATTTGGGAGAAACAAGCACGGCAGAGAGAGTGAGCTTTAGGGCCACAGCGAAGGAGGATTCTGCTTGGTAGATGGTTTCAAAGAGCTGATTGTATTCGGCTCTTTCATCGTCAGTGACCGGTCGACGGAAGGCTCGAGGAAGAAACTGATCTAGAATAGTTGCGGCTGCTTCCTGAGGACTTGTCTTGTCATCCGGTTGAGCGATCAAAAAGCGTTGATTTGATCGCGTGTCCCCAAATCCGTATTCCACAGCAGTCTGCGCGGCCTCGAGGTATTTCTCTGCGTGAATCGGGGAGATAAACAGTGTTTCGGCGGCATTGTCGAATCCTTCCCCGCCAGCCCCGTCACTTGGAAGGGCTTCTCCGGCATCGAAATGAATATCCAAGAGATGACGAACCGACGCGGAATACTCGCTCCGGTTTAAGCGCCGTATCATAGGTGGTCCTGGAGTCATGCCGTCGTTGCAAGCGGCCTCGCGAAGGCTCGTTTCAAGCCAGACGATGAAATCGGCCCGTTCCTCGTCGCTGGGCTGAGTAACATCCTCGTCGTCCGGCGGCATGTCCGCCTCTCGCACTCGGGCGAGATGTTGATCCCATTCCAGCGCATCCGTAATGATCCGATCAAGAGACCGATAAGCCGTCAGATCGAGTTTCGCCTTAGGTTTGGGTGGGCGGTGACATTCGGCACAATAATGCTGTATAAAGTCGATGCCCGTTTTTGGATCCCCTAGGACGGTCGTGAGCAATGAAACCCCCAGACATCCTGCTCCCCATGCGATCAACCGCGAGCGCAAATCGCGTTTAATCGGAATGATTTGTTCTGACGGTCTGACAAGCATCTTGCTTATCCATATTACCGAGATCTCACACGGTCAAGCCCGTCCTCCACCAAAGGGTAAGACGAGAGTCCGGGGAGCCATCTTCGACGAGGGGGCTTAGCCGCTTCGAACGGCATCTATCTATTGCAGGAGGTACTTGTTAGGGCTGGGTGGAAATTCGGGCTCTATTTTCACACTAGGTACTGCCGGATAGCGGAAAATGTGGAGTTCTTGGTAATAATAGAATTAAGATGTATAAAGAGTATTACTTCCAAAGGGAAGAAATGACAGCCATCGAGAAGATCGAGACAAAGTTGAAGCAGTGGCCCTCGCTTCGGTATTCGAAAGAGAGGGACACAATTACCGTCAACCAGGACACAGAGAATGGATTCAGCGTTTGGCTTACCGAGAACCTACCCGGATACACTGTCGGATTTGATGGATGGCACGAAAAGTTACACGAGGAAGAGGAAGCTCTGGCGGCATTTGCCTTCGGACTCAGCGATGACTGCCGTCTCAAAGTGATTCAACGGGGCTCCACGGATTGCGCCTGGATAGTCGAAAGTAAGGATAATGACGGGCAGTGGCGGGGTGACAGCACAACGGGCTTGCTTCTCACGCCTTTCTGGAGGAAGCGAAAGATCGTGTATCGTCAGAACAACGTAATAACTAGCAACGAACAAGGCTCTGCACCGTTTTCCTAAGCCTGCTCGAGTCAGTATGTCTTTGGGGTTCGTCGGGGTAACATGGGCATTGGGAATTCATATCGAAATCGAACAGATCGGTTCCCGCGAAATTGAAGACTCTTCTGCCTACGATCATGGGGAACGAATCCAATGTTCATCAAAGAACGGAAACAGGGCTCTAGTGCCTTTTACAAGCTAAGCCGTGGCGGTTTGGGACTCTTTGGTCAGAAACGGGTTGGGACATGCTCGGGGTGTGGTCGAGAACTTTGCTGCTGCCTACTGGTTTGGTTAAATATGACCACCGCTGGCTTTTTTGAGTCTGGTCGAGAACTAAGATACAGTCTGCCGGATTGTAGTATTGGTTCTTAATGACAGGCCCAGTCTTCTATTGCTGTGGGAGAAAAAGACACAACGCAAAGCCTCTAGAGACGGATCGAAGACGAGGGCAGGAGCGGTATAGTATGAATTGCATTCATCCTTAGGATGCTTACAGGCTCTTGTTCGGGCCACTTTCTAAGGAACTGATTGGGGGCTAGATCTATGCGGTGTTTCGTGAATGAGACTCCTCTGGCATGGTTGTTGCTTTTTGGGTTTTGCCTGTTCGTGTTTCATGAATGATTGCATGCAACGATCCGAATTCCCATTGATCTTTCTAGTGATGGAATTCGTGCTGACCGGTGCTCAGAAAAACGGTTGAGGCAATACGGGCGCGATGTGAGTAATATTTCTTCTCAAAAGCAATTGTTGGTGGTGACTGACTTGGATGGGTCCTTGTTGGATCATAGCTACTCGTGGGAAGACGCAGGTGTCGCCTTGTCCGCGCTGAGAGAGAGAGGCGCTCCTCTAATATTGAACTCAAGTAAGACGCTTGCCGAAATGAAAGGGCTGGCTGTTGACTTGGAGGTTCATGCTCCGTTGGTAGCTGAAAACGGAGGGGTCTTTGCCGTGCCTAATGACACCGGATTGACGGACCAGTGCGAGAACGTAGGACGATCAGGTGAATATTCTTTGGAGACCAACGGGTTGTCTCGGGATTTTATTCTGTCGATTGCCCATGGCTTGCGTGCCCGTCAGGGATATAAGTTCTCAGGTTTCGCCGATTGGGAGGCTGAGCAAGTGGCTGAGTACACGGGCTTATCCCTTTCCAAGGCCCGCCTCGCACAATCACGCTTTGCTACGGAACCGATTCTTTGGGGCGATAGCACATTGCGTTACGTGGAGTTTGAATCGGCCCTGGCCGTGAAGGGAATCCGTGCCCTTCGAGGTGGTCGCTTTATCCATTTGATGGGGGCTGCTGATAAGGCGGATGGATTGACCTCAGCGTTGACGCTCTATCAAAAGGCACAACCGAACGTGACGTGGGTGACTGTGGGGGTGGGAGATAGTGCCAACGATTTAGCAATGCTTGAGACCGCTGATATAGCCATCGTGATTCCGCACGCCGATGGGCCACACATTAGGCCCAACACGGCACGGGTAGTATACGCTCCATTGCCTGGCGCCAGGGGCTGGAATGAAGCCTTGCTGAAAGTAATAAACGAATACTACTAAGTTTTTCTATGGGAGATTTTCATCAACACGGACTGATCACGACGTTGCATCAATTAAATGATCGCCCCCTCGAGAAGTTGGAAGCGGACTTGATGCAATTTCGGAAGCGACGTCCTTTGGCGCTTGTGCTGCCATCTCTCTACTCAGAACTGCAGGGACCAGCGCTCTCATCAATCCTCAATGAAATCGCTGACGTGCCGTATCTGGATCAGATCGTCGTTGGTTTGGACCGGGCTAGTGAGGCTGAATATCGTCACGCTCTAGAGTTCTTTGGCCGTCTTCCTCAGAAGCCCCAAGTGCTTTGGAATGATGGGCCGCGCTTGCGAAAAATCGATGCCCAGCTCGCGGAATTGGGGCTCGCACCTAGGGAGGCAGGAAAGGGACGCAATGTTTGGTATATGTTCGGCTATGTGCTTGCTGCAGGTAAGGCGCAGGCCGTTGCTTTGCATGATTGTGATATCACAACCTACAAACGGGACATGTTAGCTCGATTAATCTATCCCGTCGCCAATCCTTCGTTCAGTTATAAATTTTGTAAGGGATACTATGCCCGCGTGGCCAACAACTCAATGAATGGTCGGGTTTGTCGACTGCTTGTGACCCCGCTTATTCGCGCCTTGAAAAAGGTGTGTGGTCCGAATGATTACCTCGATTATTTGGACAGTTTCCACTATCCGCTCGCCGGTGAGTTCTCGATGCAGAGGGATGTGATTGAGGACATTCGTATTCCATCCGACTGGGGGTTGGAGATGGGGGTTTTGTCGGAGATGCAGCGAAATTACTCAACGAATCAAATCTGTCAGGTGGATGTCGCAGACACTTACGATCACAAGCATCAAGACCTTTCGTTGAAGGACCGGACGCGCGGGTTGTCAAAGATGAGTTGTGATATAACGAAATCGCTCTATCGGAAGATGGCGACTCAGGGACAGGTCTTTTCCCGTGAGCATATTCGTACCTTGAAGGCGACTTATTACCGTATCGCCTTAGATTTGGTCGATAGCTATCACAGTGATGCGACAATCAATGGCTTGGAGTTCGATCGGCATACTGAAGGTTCCGCTGTCGAAGTATTTGCTGAGAATATTTTGAAAGCTGGTGAAGAGTTCTTAGATCCGACCACGTCAATGGATGCGCCATTCATGCCGAGTTGGAAGCGAGTGATTGCGGCAGTGCCCGATATCTTGCATCAGCTAAGCCAGGCCGTTGATGATGATTTTCACGAGTTCGGAGCGAATCTATCGACGACGGAGTTTCATACTAAGGCGCCAAGAGTTCGGCAACGTGTGGCGCTGCATGTCAATGAGATCTATGGCCCCGAAAGTGTTGAAGAGATTACTGATGAGATCTTCAGTGCTGCTAAAATGTCAGAATTGACCCCGCCGGCAGCTATGGGAGTGAGCAAATGGGACCAGTCGGATACGATCCTGATCACTTATGGTGACTCGATTGTCCGTGAAGGGCGGAGTCCGTTGAAAGAGTTGAAGAATTTTCTCATGCGGGATCTGAGAGATTCGTTCAGCTGTGTGCATCTCCTTCCGTTCTACCCCTATAGTTCGGATGATGGGTTCTCCGTGATTGATTACAATGAGGTCAATCCCACGTTAGGCTCCTGGGACGACGTGCAATCCATCGCTCAGGATTTCGATTTGATGAGTGACCTCGTGATCAACCATTGCTCGCGAGAGTCGCGATGGTTTCAGAATTATTTGGCAGGCAGAGATCCGGGGCGTGACTTTTTCATCGATGGCCTTGATTTCGAGGACTTGGCATCAGTAGTTCGACCCCGTAGCTCTCCCTTGTTGACAGAGGTTAAGACCGTCGATGGCGAGAAGCATGTTTGGTGTACCTTTGGAGAGGATCAAGTGGATTTAAACTTTCGAAATCCAATGGTTCTCTTGGAAATTATTAAGATCATTCGATTCTACATCGAGCAGGGAATTCGCTACTTTCGATTGGATGCCATCGGCTTCCTTTGGAAAGAGTCAGGGAAGTCTTGCGTTCATTTGCCCCAGACCCATGAGATAATCAAACTGATTCGGATTGTCATTGAGAACCTTGATCCGACCGCCATTATAGTCACGGAAACGAACGTGCCGAATCGCGAAAATCTGAGTTACTTTGGAAACGATAACGAAGCACATTTGATTTATAACTTTTCGTTGGCTCCTTTGCTATTGAATGCAGTGCTGAGTGGGAACTGCCGACATCTAAAAACTTGGATGATGTCGATGCCACCTGCACGCCGTGGTCGAGCGTACTTGAATTTTGTCGCCTCGCACGACGGTATTGGTCTGCGTCCGGCCGAAGGGCTGCTATCTCCGGCAGAGTTGGATGGGCTACTTGATACGATCCGGGCGTCTGGTGGTGAGATATCGATGCGTCGCGTGCCTGGAGGGAAACTAAAACCCTACGAGGCGAATATTTCGCTCTTTAGTGCGATGGCTCGAACGATCGGTGGGGATGAGGATAGTATGCAGGTAAGTCGCTTTCTTTGTGCTCATACTATCATGCTTGCCCTGGAGGGCTTGCCGGCTATCTACATTCATAGTTTGTTGGGCACTGAGAACGATCTTGAAGGAATGGCTCATACGGGGCGGGCGCGATCGATTAACCGCTACCAATGGCCCGCCGAACGATTGGATGCCGTGCTCGCTGACGATACGTGTCATCATCGGACTGTTTTCGAAGAGATGAAGCGATTGATTGAAATTCGTCGAAAACAGGCGGCGTTTCACCCCAATGCAACGCAGTATACCTTGCACTTTACCAATCAGATATTCGCTTTTTGGCGCGAAAGTTTAAATCGAGATCAGAGTATTTTTGCCCTGCACAATGTCTCAGCCCAATCGCAAACAGTTTCGTTGGTTGAGTTAAATCTTATAGCAACCGAATCGTGGAGTGACTTGTTAAGCGGCACTCGCTATGAAGACCTTGAAGGTGTGATTGAGTTAGAGCCTTATGGGTGCGTGTGGATTACTAATAAAGCATGAATTAGAGTTGCGGGGACAGGCTTTATTGGCGGCATCCTTAGGTGGGGCTTCGGTGCTTGCCCATCGGTTCTCCAATTGGGTTCTAAAAAAAGACTCCATCGGGTTGTGCCGATGGAGTCTTGATTCAAGCTTGCTTGGGACGCGAGTTATTCGTCTTCGCTCAAACGGTAGAAGTTTGCTCCGGTAATGTTTGTCTCAATAATGAGGCTCATTTCTCCCTCATCTTCCATGATTTGGTCGGTCGGTACTTCGGTCCAGTTATCGGTTCCGAGTGCGGAATTCATCTCGAGAACATAGGAATCGTCTGGCGCTTCCCAAGAGAGACGAATGCTTCCACCCTCGACTCTTGTTGCTTCTAGGATCGGAGCTGAATCTTCCGAAGTGTCTTCTTCGTCGTCGGTCAACTCAATGATCTCATCGATTGTTCCGTCGCCAAACCAGTCGACTTGGAGTTCCAAAGTATCTTGATCGCCTTCCCAGTCTTCGTATTCAAGAAGAATGGTGTCCTTAGGTTCGAGTTCGATCTCATCGTGATAAAACTCCTGCTCTGACTCATCGTCATATCGAACGATCGCAAGCGCGTAGAAGGCATTCTGAGTGTTCCCTTCAGAAGAGAGCTTGATGGTTCCTGATTTTTCGTCGAGATCGAAGTTCATCGTGGCGCCGGGATCCGTTTCCAGTCCCGCCATTGTGAATTCGAAGTCAGCTTCATCGGTGACGAAACCGAGTGTGATATCGGGAGATTCGCCCGAATCGGAGGTGTAGGAAACGCCGGTTCCATCTGGAGTGAATTCGAGGGTATCGATTTCTCCTGCTTCAAGATAGATGTCCTCAACCGCGATTGCAAAACCGTCACCAATCAGTGTCACCGCCGTCTCCGTCACTTCTTCAAGCGTGGATCCGTCCAATTGTAGTTGGAAGGCCTCATCTTCGGGGATGTAATAGACGGGGGACGGGGTGTCTTCCCAGAGCTCGGCGTTGGATTTAATATATCGATGGGTGACATTGGGGATTTCAGTAAGGAATTCGTCGTCTTGCCAGCCATAGCGCCGGCCTTCGGCGTCGGTAATAAGGAGGCGCACCCCATTGCCATCGACGTAGATTTCGCTTGCGTCGAGTGCGTCTTCGAAATTGCGTCTTTCAACGCCACTCGATTCGCAGAAGGTGCAATTCTGTAGTAACATTCGTGGCGCAGAGGGCACCAATTCGAAGGTCTTGGTGTTGGCATCACCGAACCAGGGCTTCTCCGCAACTCCTGGATTGATGGACAACAAGAGTTCCCATCGGTTTCTGGCTCGATCAACGATCAATCGCCGGGTCTTGCCCGGATGATTGTTATCGTAGACAAGCACATGGAAGATGTTGTTATCGATGTTTTCAACGGCGAACGGTGTCACCGCGTGGCCACCGCCCACTCCTGGAGGCGCATAGACTCCGACAGTGTAGGTATCTGGGGCACCGGGTTTCAGGACTTCAATCAGTTTATCAAGCATCTCATTGGGAGTGCCGCGAATGATGCCATCAGCGGCGGGTGAGGTTGCTTGGGTGACAAACCAATAGGCAATCTCTGACTGGAGGGTCGTGTTGTTTTGCTGCAAGGCTTGGACTGAGGCCGATCCGAAGGGGGCCAGGTCGACTTGTTTTGCGTGAAAAAGCGCGCTCAGGACGGCCAGTCCTTCACAATGCCCTCCGTTCATGCCGGCGGATTGTTTTTCCATCCACTTTCTCGCTGGAGGCGTTAGGATAATCCGCTGTCCGTCGAGTCGAGCAACAACTCGATCTCCGAACATTCGGCGCATTTCGTCAGGGGTCAAGTTGGTCGGCATATTCTCGTTGCCGTAGTTCGCGAAGTTGAAGCCGTCTTTTTCAGGTCGGAATCCGGTGTCGGCGACGATTCCTAGCGGAAGTGGAGCGGGCGTATCACGAATCAGCTCGACCTGATCGATGAATCCGGCGTCGAGGCCAGCCGTCGTGTCGCCATCTTTGGAATAGGACCATATAAGCTCCCACTTACCGGCTCCGAGATCGATGCTGTATTTAGTCCAATCTTTCTCTCCAGTGATAGACTCCTGAGCTTCTCCATCGATGTAAAAGGTGAGGACATCCCCGTTCAATTCACTCGACGTGCGCCAATTGAATTGCAGCGTTACGGGGCCGTCGACAATCAAACCAAGATCGGACGTTTGGTTATGATCAATGAGTCCGCTGACGAGCGCGTCTTGCCCGTCTGAACTCACATCAGTCGTCAAGGCCCACCCGCCTTGATTGTTCCACGGAAGGCCGCTGGTGTCGGTCGCGAGATCAATATTTGATTGTGCGTTGGCTGCCATCGCTGAGAAAAGCAAGGCGCAACAAGTGGCTCTTAGGCCCTGAGAGTATTTCATTTGTGGGGCGATTCTAGTTGGGTGAAAGACGGGGTCCAGAACTCTTTGGTAGGGTGCTTAAATTTTGTCTAAGTACGGGAAGATTTTTTCGCAAAGACGACCTCTGGGTTCTGAGTTCAGCCTGCTTCTAGGATCTCATTGATAGAGAGCCTGTCCCTCATGTTTTCTGGCAGATTTCTGCCTAGTTGACGGCGATCGAATTCGCATGAATGATCTGAGCCAAAGTTGAAATGAGGGGAACGTGGATCTAGAGGAGAGATGATGCAAGGCTACCGGATTAGGAACTTGAATCAGAACGAGCTTACATTGGCCATCGATTGGGCCGCCGCCGAAGGGTGGAACCCTGGTTTGAATGATGCCGACCTGTTCTACTTTGGAGATGCGAATGGATTCTTCGCTGGAGAGATCGATGGACGTATTGTCGCGGTGGGCAGTGCCGTGTGTTACGATGATCACTATGCGTTTTGTGGCCTCTACATCGTTGACCCTCAATTTAGAGGGCGTGGACTCGGGCTGGCGTTGACGAAAGCGCGGCTTGAGTATTGTGGGGATCGGAACGTCGGAATCGATGGGGTATTGGAGAACGTGGCAATTTATCAACGGGTGGGGTATCGGCCCTTCTATATGAACCACCGCTTTCAGACTCAGGCGCAAGAACGGGGATTTGATGATCGATGTCTCAGATCGATTAGGGAAGAGCACATGGACGATATTTTGGCTTATGACCGGCGCTGTTTTCCAGCCTCTCGGGAACTCTTTCTAAGGGCATGGATCCGGCAAGCTGAGGGCAAGTCTATTGTGTTTGAGTCTGAGAATCAAATCCGCGGGTTCGCGGTTCGAAGACGATGTCGAGAGGGTTACAAGATTGGGCCCTTGTTTGCCGATGATAGTCATGTTGCTCGGGAACTGCTCAATGCTTTACAGTCAGATATCCTGGGGGCAACGCTATACCTCGATGTTCCCGAGAATAATCCTGCGGCTTTGGATATGGTGCGTGAATACTCGATGCAAGAAGTGTTTGCGACGATGCGAATGTACCGGGACGGTCTCCCGGAAATGGAGCATAGGAAGGTTTTTGGTATCACAACTTTCGAGCTCGGATAATCTCCTGAACACTTGGCTCATGCGGATTCCGTAAATGCACGAATTCAAAGAAATTTTTTCGTGGGTTGGAGTTCTTCCTATGGTGAATGTCAATAAGTGCAAGGATGGTGGCAAGCCTGGTTCAGGGTGATGGTGAGGGCGATGTCTATCTAGGAATCGGGAGATTCATTCGAGACACACGGACATCAATCGATCGGGCAGCCAATGCGAACAATGGTTTATAGGAGGATGAAGACGCACGAGCTGAATTTTTACGTGGCGATCGATCGGCGTTGGATCGGGAGTTACTTCTTGCTTATCGCGGTTGTCTTTTTGATTGGCTGCGGTCAGCTGAGTGAAGAGGAGAGGCAGATTCGTCGTGATTTCCCGTCGATCCCTTCTGACATGCCGGTGAAGGACTTGGGCGTGGTCGAGTTCGTCTCTGGGAGTTCTCGAGAGTTTGAGGTCGACTCGAACAAGCAACTATCGGTGACGGCGACCGAGATGGACGACGGACAAATGGAGGTGAAGTTCGACTATCAATCGACGTCCGGCAATCCGAATGGGTGGCACTACGAAAGATTCACTCAATGTAGTCAGTTCCGTCTTCGTTCAGGAATGCGATGTGCCCCGAAAATGGGTGATGATGTTGCTGTTGTTATTCGGCCAGTCATTGTGGCATCGCTCTCGATTCAAACGCCTCAATGATTGTACCCGTCTCGTAGTTCGAGGCGGGCCTTGGTTAATCAGAGATTGTTGACTCGGTGTTTCCGTAGTGAAACAATGATTCTAAATGAAACCAAGGCTTGCTCGTGTTGTTTCGTATCATTGTTTCAATAGGGCGGGCACCTAACATTCAAGACACGTATGGATCGGTCACTCATGCAGCGATGGCTCGTTACTCTTCTGCCCAAATCATGGGCGGAAAGTATGGAGAAGGAATCAAAGGAGTGGAAAGTGATTTGTCCCTGTGGCGCCAAAGACACCATTTGGGATATCGGGGGGATTCGTTGGAAAGCTCGCGCGCACAAGAAGACGAGTTATGTTGTTTGTCGTACTTGCGGGGAAGGGGCTTGGATGATAGTTAAACGAGAATTCCAGGACGAATAGTCGACAGCAGCTGAGTCGACGGACTTTGTCCTTCGACGCTTTCTTGCCCTGGGGCATCGTCTCGATTCGGGAATCCCTTATTTTGATGGCGTTTCATGGATCGATGCTCTTATCTTGATTTGTTCTCGAGACGTTGACTGCTCGCTTGAATCATTAGCTATATGAAGACTTTTCTTACGATCTCTCTCATGGCGTTCTGGAGTCTATCCAGCGCCACCTTCGCCCAATCTGCGGGCGATAAAGCGAAAGCAAGCGTAAGTGTCGATCTTCCAAATTACGTTATCCCTCCGACACATGCAGATCAAAAGTATGGACTTCATCCGCGTCAGGTTTTTGACATTTGGCTTGCGCCGGTGAAACAAGCGACTCCAGTGTTTCTCTCGATTCACGGAGGTGGTTTTCGAGGTGGGAGGCGTTCCGTTAGTTCGAAAGTTCTCAGAGAGTGTCTTGCAAATGGTATCTCGGTTGCGGCGCTAACTTATCGCTTCTCTAGCGATGAGATCCAGCCTGTGTCCTTCGTTGATGTCGCTCGTGCGGTTCAAACGATTCGCTCGAAGGCGACCGAATGGAATCTCGACAAAACTCGCTTTGCATCATCAGGTGGCTCTGCTGGTGCGGGGCTTTCGCTCTGGCTTGCTTTTCACGACGATCTGGCCGATCCTGACAGCCCTGATTTGATTGCCCGTCAATCAACACGGCTCCTTGGGGCCTACGTCTCCAATGGTCAATGCACTTACGATCCTCGAACGATTCGCAAGATGTTTCCAGGCAAGAATACCTGGCGCCACTCGGCGCTCGCTCTCATGTTTGGAATTGATATGGATGAGCTAGATTCACTGCCTCAGCCCAAGTATGACCTCATGGCTGTCTCTTATACACATCTCCGAGCCCACGAGACCTCTCTACATCTCGT
>OJGU01000620.1_pt1 | contig 18880 bp, 18 predicted proteins | sample 1594741 | NCBI WGS metagenome assembly OJGU01 (sample SAMN05416841, study PRJEB24817) | seawater metagenome | isolation source: Sea water | place: Canada:Atlantic | collected 2013-07
TCTACACTAGATCGCTCGTCGGCAGCGTCAGATGTGTATAAGAGACAGGAAGATGGCTGTTCATCGTTTTCGAGGCAGTACGCGTTTGACTTGCGCTCTCTTATTCCCCTATCTAGAGGAAATGAGTCTTCGATGTAGCTGCCTCCTTCTTGCCTTGTTCTGGGGATCCATTGCCGTCGCCCATGACGGTCCAAGCCCGCTGTTTCATTGGAGCTTCCAATCGAAGTTCCAATCCGAAGACGCTCTTGAGGCTCAAATTGGTCCCGGGGTGCCCTTGGATAAAGAGAATTCGATGCCCACACCAAGGGGGCTGGCGTTGCTAGAACGAACCAAATCTTCGGCATTTCCAGTAAGGGACTTGGATCTTCCAGCAACAGATTTGACAGTATCTGCCTGGTTCAGTGTTCATGAACCCTTGGTCTATGGGGCTGTTGTGGGCGCTCAGGAGGACAATGGGAACGCTGAGACCGGTTGGCTTCTCGGTTATGATCGAGAGCGATTCTATTTCGGGCTTTCGACAGAAGATACCAATGACGGGGATGGCCGCCTGGTCTTTCTACGTTCAAGGACCCGTTATTCCAAGGATGTCCTGTATCATGTAGCGGCGACATACGACGGCGAAAAGGCAGTGCTCTATGTCAATGGGAAACCAGAGACCCTGAGTGACGAAGTCGGTGGGCCCATCGTTTACGAGGAAGGAACGCTCTTGGCGGTCGGTGGCTATCGTGATCGCAACGAGGATTATCCTCACGTTGGAGAGGTGGTGTCGATCCAGGTTTATGACGTGGCGGCGAAGCAGACGTGGATCAAACAGGAGTTTTCTCATAATGCTGAGTTAACTCGGGCGGAACCCTTCGATATTGATGCCCACAAGCCGTTCGAATTCTTGGTCTTGCCGTATCTTCAGTTTGGCACGAGGACAGGAATGACGGTTATGTGGGAGACGTCCAAGCTATCCATGGGGGAAGTTCAGTTTGGCGAGACGAGCGCATGCTCCCAATCATTTGGTGCCACGGCATTCGCAACCATTCACGAGCTTCGCTTGGAAGGGCTAAAACCAGGGTCACAATACTTCTATCGAACCGTTTCTACTGCGAAGGGAGCTCCGGGAAATCAGCCCCTTGTTTCCGAGGTGAAGACCTTTCAAACTGATTCCGGTTCCGGAGCTGCCTTTGCGTTCGCGATCATTAGTGATACTCAAGGGAACCCTGAAGTCGCGGGAGCCTTGGCGGAAATGGCATGGGGGCACCGTCCCAATTTCTTGTTGCTCCCTGGGGATCTCGTTTCAACGGGCGGCGTTAAGAGTCAATGGGTGAATGAGTTTTTCGCAAGCATGGAGCCCCTCGTTTCTCGAGTGCCGTTCTTTCCTGTGCTTGGGAACCATGAGCAAAATGCATCGAACTACTACAATTATGCCTCTCTGCCTGAGCCTGAGTACTACTATACCTTTAGCTACGGTAATGCCCAGTTCTTCATGGTCGACACCAATAAAAAGTGCGATCCGAAGTCAGAGCAATATCTATGGCTGGACAAGGAATTGGCTCAATCCTCGGCGCAATGGAAATTCGTTTGCCATCATCATCCTCCGTACTCATCGGATGAGAACGATTACGGCGACCTATGGAGCAACAATAAGAGTAGCCGTGGGGATCTTAATGCTCGCCACATGTCCATGCTCTATGACAAACACCAGGTGGATGTGGTTTGGAATGGTCACATTCATTCTTATGAGCGTACTTGGAGAATTAAGAATGGGCGACCTGTCGAAGAAGGGGGGCCGATCTATATGGTTACAGGAGGAGGGGGAGGGCCTCTTGAGACACCTGGCCCGTTCCGCACGCCATTTTCGAATCTGGTTAGGCGCGGTCACCACTACGCGATGGTCTGGATGAATGGAGGGCACTTCGAGTTCAAGGCCTATGATCTCGACGGGCGACTCTTCGATACGTTTTCGATAAGGAAATAGGAGCTACGTTTATCCGGTGAGAGAGACAACGATGCCAATGGTGAGTTTTCTGGGCTCTTCGATCCAGGGGCTTCTGCGTTTCGGTGGTTTTTCTACCCTCACGGCTAATTTGAGGGACGATGTCTAGGACATTGAAAAAAACGCAACAGGCAACACCTGTCATCGGGATTCGAATTCCGAAGTGGGCGAGTTTTACCCGTGAGGTGAACCAAGGAATCATCGAGTTCTTGCAAAGTGCTTCGATGAAGTGGCGTTTGGATATCGATTCGGAATCAACCAATGAGTTGCCTTCCGTCTCGATCAATTCGAGATGGAAGGGAGATGGCCTAATCACGTTTCGACTCAGCAGACAGGAACAGTCGGCGTTTCGTCGACGCGGCATCCCAGTTGTCAATATCAGTTCAGAATCATCTACCAACCCAGAGGTGCATAGTGTCCTGCCCAATAACTATCAGGCGGGTGTGCTCGCTGCGAGATATCTTGCGGACTTAGGGATGCCAAACTTTGCGTTCTGGGGGAATCAGAAAAGGAACTACTCCCGAGTCAGACAGTTGGGGTTCATGGAGGAACTAGGCCGGATGGGGAAGACCTGTGAGATCTATGACTGCGATGTGTATGCCTTGCCCTTCAAGGAACGGTGGACGTTCTTAGGACGGGAGATGAGGAAAGTGATTCGCAAATTCCGAAAACCCGTGGCCCTCTTTGTGAAAGATGATCTCGCTGCTCGGACAATCGTTCAACAGTGTGAGAACTTAGGCGTTAAGGTTCCCGAGGAAGTGGCGATTCTTGGAGTCAATGATGATCTCGTTTTTTGCCACGCTTCTTATCCGCCACTCAGCAGTCTGTCCTATCCTGGGAGACGAATCGGCTTTGTTGCTGCCTCGGTGCTTTCGCGACTCATGGGTGGGGATTCGGCTGATCTTCCGATCGTCACTGAGGTGAATATCGTCAATCTCATCAAGCGTGAGTCAACCAATACTTTGGGCTTTGAGGACGAAATAGTCGCAAGAGCGATCAAGATTATCCGGGAAGAGGCCTGCCATCGTTCTTTGATGGTTTCGCAGATCACAAAGCGATTGGGAGTTTCGCGATCCTTGTTGCAGGCGAGGATGAATCGAGTGATGGGCAGGTCTCCCAAACAGCTTATCGATGAAGCCAGAGAGCTGAGACTGAAGGGATTGTTGGAAACAACGGATCTACCGGTCAAAGCGATTTCTTACGAGATGGGATTTAGCTCATCAGAAGAACTCTGTCGATTCTTCAAGCGGAGCACAGGGGTATCCCCGGGAAAGTATCGAATTGAGCAACGATATCGTTAAGAACTCATGTCACAGAATGGCAGAAGTGCTATTTTGATGTGCATTATTGATTTAGTGGAGAATTGGGAATTGAATTGTCATTTGTGCCTGGAATAGGGTCGCTCTGTGACGACTAATAATCCGATTTCTTGCGCGCCATTCGAGGCCAATGGACGGCAGTATTCACCATCGGCCCGGCCAATTGCAGTGATCTGTATTGATGGCTGTGGTGACGAGTACCTATCCGTATCCCTTGCGGCGGGACGAATGCCAAATCTAGCAACGATGATCGGGAGCGGTTACCGAGGTCTTGTGAGAGGTGCCTTGCCATCGTTCACCAATGTGAACAATTCTGCTATCGTCACAGGGATGCCACCCTCGGTGACGGGGATTTGTGGGAACTTCTTTCTCAATCCAGATACGGGCGAAGAGGTGATGATGAATTCACCTGAGTATTTAAGATGTGGCACGCTCTTACATGCGGCGGCCAAGTCAGGGCGTCGTGTTGCCTTTATCACCGCGAAGGAAAAGCTACGAACGGTGCTGGGAGAAGGTATCGTTGAAAACGGAGGGATTGTTTTCTCATCTGAGAAGGTGGATGAAGCGAAATTGGCAAGTCATGGTGTGGATGATGCGGAGAGCATCATTGGACGGCCCCGGCCTGATATCTATTCTGGAGATGCTTCCGTCTATGTGTTGGAGGCGGGGGCGGCCTTGGTTGAGCAGGGGAGAGCTGATTTTCTCTACCTTTCTTTGACGGATTTCATGCAGCACAAATTTGCGCCCGAGGAATCTGAGAGTTTGGATTTCCACGGTCGGATTGATGCACAGATTGGTCGACTCCTTGACGCGGGCTGCGTGGTTGCTGCGACAGCGGATCACGGAATGAATGCCAAGAACGATTCGGAGGGAAATCCCAAGGTGATTTACGTCGAAACCCTCTTGAAGTCGGCCTTTGGCGAGGGCTTGAGAGTAATTTGCCCGATCACCGATCCTTATGTCGTTCATCATGGGGCTCTGGGTTCGTTTGTGATGGTCCATGTCGATGAGCCTTCGAAAATTCCGGAAATGGCGGCGTTCCTCCTAGATCAAAGTGGGATCACAGAAGTAATGGACCGTGAAATGGCCGCGAAGAAACTCGAGTTGGCCCCGGATCGAATTGGTGATCTCTGCGTGCTCTCGGCTCGCGATACGGTCGTTGGTAAAACCCCACAAGATCATGATCTTAGCGTGCTGAAGGGAGGATTACGGTCCCATGGGGGACGTTATGAGGAAATGGTTCCCTTGCTACTTTCGGAGCCACTTAACGAAACCTATCGGAGGAAGGCACAGTGCGACCCGAGGAACTTTGATGTCTTCGATTTCGCCTGTAACGGTAGTCTCTAGAGATTCAATAAGCGATGAACTTAGAACTTCCTTCATACATTGCTGGCGAAGCGATTAGAACGGGTGACACACTCGATGTCTTCTATCCGTGGGATGGATCGCGTTCAGGTTCGGTGGTCAAGATAAATCGGAAGCACCTTGAGCAGGCAATCGGAGCAGCGCTCGAGGGACAGAAAAACCCCCTAAGCCGATACGAACGACATGCGATACTACGGAAAGCCTCTGTTCTCTTGGCGGAACGTAAGGAGGAATTCGCGAATACGATTCGACTCGAATCAGGATTATGCATGCGTGATACTTCCTATGAAACTGGGCGGTGTTGTGATGTAATTGAATTTGCTGCCGCTGAAGCGCTCAAGGATGATGGGCAGGTTTTTTCGTGCGATATTTCCCCTCAAGGGAAAGCGCGGAAGATTGCCACCTTCAGGCAACCAGTACAGTTGGTTGCTGCGATTACGCCGTTCAATCACCCTTTAAACCAAGTGGCTCACAAGGTTGCCCCGGCAATTGCGGCGGGTGCTCCTATCCTGCTAAAGCCATCGGAAAAAACGCCTCTCACGGCCATCAAATTTGCCGAACTGCTCTACGATGCCGGCTTGCCGGGATGGATGTTGAGCGCGTTTGTTGGCGATCTTGATGAGGTGGTTTCCCCAATGATCGTTCATGATGATGTCGAACTCGTATCCTTTACCGGGTCGGTGGAAATTGGAAAGCACATCGCCCGTACCGCTGGTTACAAGAAGCTGTGTCTTGAGCTGGGAGGAAACTCGCCGCTCATCATTCTTGATGATGCAGACTTGGACCTGGCCGTAAGGTTAGCTGCTGAGGGAAGTTTTCGGAATTCTGGGCAACGTTGTACGGCGGTCAAACGAATCTTGGTTCAAGAGGGAATCCTCTCTGAATTTACTCAGCGTTTTGTCGAAATGGCGAAAGAGTATCGTGCAGGTGATCCGAATAGTCTGGAAACAAGGGTTGGAACCGTTATCGATGAAGCAGCAGCCAAGACATTGGAAACCCGGGTTCAGACCGCGGTTTCAGATGGTGCGGAAGTGCTCCTTGGGGGGCAGAGACACGGGGCTCTGATGGAGCCGACGGTGATTGCGAATGTGTCCAGGGAGACGCCTATGGTCGCCGAAGAATCGTTTGGACCCCTGGCCCCCATATTGAAGATCCGAGATCTTGATGATGCGATTGCTTACTACAACGGGGGGCGCTTCGGTCTTTCTTCGGGAATCGTGACGAATGATATGCAGGCGGCTTTTCGAGCTGCGAAAGAACTACGGACAGGTTCTACAAATATTAACGAAGTTCCGGGTTATCGAATCGAATCCAGTCCCTTCGGTGGCATTAAGGACTCTGGTCTTGGGATCAAAGAGGGTGTGATTGAATCGATTAAGTTTATGAGCAACATCAAGACCTTTTCGTTTGCCTGGTAAGCTGCTTGGAAGGGCGGAAATTTAGCTATGAACCAATCAGAGCGACGACCTGACCTTGAATGCGAGAATCCGTATATTCTGCTTACTCCCGGACCGCTTTCGACGAGTGTGACAGTGAGACGGGCGATGCTCCGTGACTGGTGCACTTGGGATGATGACTACAATGGAGACATTGTGACCCCGATACGAGAAGGGCTTGTGAAGCTGGCCTCGTCTGTCCGGCCGGAAGATTACACCTGTGTTCTCATGCAAGGGAGTGGGACCTTTTCTGTCGAGTCGATGATCGGATCGGTATTGCCGACGGACGGGAGGCTATTGATTCTAAGTAATGGTGGATACGGGGCACGGCTTGTTGAGATTGCCAAACGACTTAGGATAGATCATGTCGTTCATGATACGGGCGAACTTGCTCCGCCCGACCTCGTTCGATTGGAAGAGACGCTCGAGACGGACGGAAGCATTTCTCACGTCGTCATGGTGCATAATGAGACAACGACGGGCATGATGAATCCGTTGACGGACGTTGCTAGAATCGTGAAGGCCGCTCAGAAGGTTTTTCTTGTCGATTCGATGAGTGCCTTTGGCGGTGTTCCGTTTGACTTAGGAGAGCTTGGAATTGATTTTCTAGTGTCGTCGGCGAACAAGTGCATTCAGGGGGTTCCCGGATTCGGTTTCGTTCTCGCGAAGCGTGATGAGTTGATAAAGACAAAGGGTTTCGCTCGGTCTCTCTCGCTGGATCTTTATAGCCAATGGCAGACCTTGGAAGAGGGGGGCGGTAAATGGCGCTATACCAGTCCCACGCACGTCGTCCGTGCGTTTGCTCAAGCGATGGTTGAGCTAGAAGAGGAAGGAGGAGTCCCAGCGCGTTTCGCGCGATATACGGAGAATCAACGAATTCTTGTAGAAGGAATGGAACGCCTAGGGTTCCGAACGGTTCTGCCCCGAGAACTTCAGAGCCCGATTATCACGGGGTTCTATGATCCTGAAAGTGATCAATACGAATTCAAGCGATTCTATTCCCTTTTGAAGGAAAAAGGATTCGTGATTTACCCAGGCAAAGTGACTGGGATCAGCTCATTCCGAATCGGAACCATTGGTCATGTGTTTCCGGAAGACTTTCGACGGTTAATCAACGTGATCGGGGAATCGATGTATTGGAAAAGATGAGAACTGACCGTAGATCGAATAGCAATCAGCTCGGGAACCCGATCTCGGGCAACATGGAACCTACTACTATGAAATGGAATGATATGTCTTGGAAGAAAACGACGAGGCAAGATGCGTTGGGATTTACCCTAATCGAGCTTCTCGTTGTGATTGCCATTATCGCCATTCTTGCCGGAATGCTCTTGCCGGCGCTGTCCCAGGCGAAGGAAAAAGGGAAGAGCGCTCGATGCATGAGCAATCTAAAGCAGATTAGCTTGGCGACGACGATGTATGCTGATGACAATGAGGGGGAATATTTTAACCGTGGGGGGAGTTTCCCCAATCATGGGATGTGGTTTGCTAGTCCGCGTTCAGATGTTCAATTGGACAAGGATGATTCGCTTGCCTATTGGGCGATCGGTTACAAAGATTACTTTGGCAACACCCGCGAACTATTTCGTTGTCCCAGTGCGAAAGTCGTCGACGAGTGGCGCGAAAACGGGCTGAAATTCCCACATAGCTTTTGGCTGACATCAACCTATGGGATCAATGGTGTGCTGACGGCCAATGGCAAGCGTCCCAAAGTAGAAGCTTACCAGAGTCCTAGTACGACTATCCTTGCCCAAGATGCCGCTGAGCAAAGAATGGACGGGGCCACCGACACCTTAGGGCTTTTTCCGGGAAGTAGCGAAATCCTCACTCAATGGCGAGTTGGACTGGCCGGCCTCTATCCTGAGCGGAAGATGGAGCTTGAGTGGTATCGCCACAATAATATCTGCAATACCCTGTGGCTTCCTGGGCATGTCTCAACGATCAAGTTTAACGGCTTTGACCGTGGGGTTGACTATCGATGGTATACCGGTGAAACCCCGGTATCCCAACCCTAATTGGCCCTCTTAAAAGGTCATCTGATCTGGTAGCGATGACGTGGTATCATTGAGACTCCGCTTATTGCGTGCACGCCCAATAATTGGCGGAGGCAGAATTACTTCAACGGAAAGTGGACGGTCGTGAGCAGCTCGTTCGCAGGGGTCTCGCCCGGATCGTTCTCGTAGACCTCGAAACAGTCGAGTTTCTTATTCTGAGTAAATACCTTGTTGCGGGCCCGAAACATTCCCGCTGCCCAGGCATTGCCTAGGTGATGGTAAGGGCCGGTGTGCTGGATGGCGAAGGTCTTTGTGGCAGGGCGTTGGGCAACGATGAATCCTTCCGGGGGGGATGAAGGGGCTGATTCGATGGGGATTCCAGCGGTGAAATTTGTTATTTGACTTACCATATCGAAGCGATGCGTAATTGAGAATGGGGCGCCCGTTGCTTTGGTGTTTGTCTCCTTGAGCCAATTTGCGAGCTTTGTGAAATCTCTACTAGTCGTCGTTCCCAAGTCTTCCAGTCGGCTCTCTGTGGTGATCCCGATGTATTGGCAGGCTGCTTGAGTTGTTTCTCCTGTGAACGAGAGTCTTGAAGGATTACTGCCGGATTCAATATACGGTTTGAGCATGGCGAGACCGCGCTGATAGTCCATGCCGATCATGGCTACCGTCATTTTTTTCATCCAGAATAGGAAGACTGGCAGGGATCCGGCCATTGTCCAGGTCGCTTTAGTCTGATCGCCTTCGGGTTCGAATCGAAACTCCACCTGGGACGTTGATTTCCAAGGTTTCAAGAAGGTGAGTTGGTAGGTGATTTGGTTCGGCGATTCTTCGCTGATGATCTCCATTTCGCCACTACCAATGACCTGGCCTTCCCAGCTATAGCTCTTCCCGTCGGGATTGTATTCGAGTGTGCAGTCGGGCTCTGCGTTTAGCCATGGAGACCACTTCGGCCACTGCTTGAAATCTCTGACCGTGTTGAACACTTGCTCTTGCGGTGCTGCGATCGTGATCGATTTTTCAACGTTGAATTTTGGCATGATCGTTTTCCTTAATCTTATTTCTGCAAGAAATCGCCGATGAGTCAAGGGAATGGATTAGAAGAGAAGTATTATAGCTTGGTGAAAGTGGTTTTTAAGGCGCATTTTGTTCCTAGAATGTCGCATGTTTTTCAGTGGTTAGATGGGTTCACTCCTCGGAGAGGCATGTCTGAAATGTCCGTCTTGAGGTTGGTGAATCAGGAAACTTAGCTTGCTCGGATTTCTGTGCATCCTCTCGGGCACTGCGTTTATTGTTGGGATGGACTATGATCGAAGCGGCGCTTTTGCTGGAGATTCACTCTGCTGCGTGATCGAATAGGGTATTGGAGATGGGCAATTGGCTAGAATTAGGCAAAGCTCGTCTCAATTCATATTGCACGGCGATGAAATCCACTAAGGGATCATTTAGTTACAGATGGGTGGTGGCATGGGGTGGCTGCTTGTCTGCCCTGATGCTGTCGGGTGTTGCTGCTGATGTTGAGACCGAGTTTATTGAGCGAGTGAGGCCGGTGCTCGAGGAGTTTTGTTGGGACTGTCATGATCCGGCTGATTCTGAAGGCGGCGTTTTGTTTCTTGATGCTGAGACGGCTGCTGGGATTGGCGCCCATCGTTCAAATTGGAGGAGTGCGGGCACTCAATTATTGAATCGAACGATGCCCCCCTCTCGGAAACCGCAGCCAAGCGATGAACAACGGGTTGAGATCGCGGCATGGATCGATGCCTACCTCCGGTTGACGGCTTGCGATGAAGGTGACTACGCAGGATATGTGACTGCTCGACGCCTCAATCGTGTTGAATATAACCACACTGTTCGGGATCTTATGGGGGTTGATCTCCGTTTTTCGGAAACGTTGCCCGCCGATGGCGGCGGCGGAGAGGGCTTCGATAATAACGGGCAATCGCTTTTCCTTCCTCCGATGCTGCTCGAACGCTATCTGGAATCTGCGCAGGCGATTGTTGATGCAGCGATCATTACTCCGCCCATCAATTATCGTCTCGATCAGAAGGATTTTATTGCGACGACTACTGCGGGCGCGATGGGGAAGCTTGGAGAAGGCGATGAGGTGTCAGTGCTAGTGCCCATTTATGTCGGGGATAGTTACCGAGTCGAGCTTCAGCTTATGGGGGAGTTAAGGGATGAAAGCCTAGTTGTCAGAGTGGATGGAATTGAAGCGACTCATTTGGATTTGGAGGCGAACAGCTCAGGTATTGTGGCCTTTGATATGAGACTTGCTCGTGGGGTTCATGCGGTATCCTTTCAAGTTGAAGCCCGGAATGCGATCGCAATAGATCATGTGCGCATTCATCAGCGAGTCTCTCCTCCGAACTCCCGTCGTGCGGCAACACACGTTCGTCTATTGGGGATTAATGTTGGCGAGGAGCCTGATTCACCGCGAGTCTGGGCCAAGACGGTCTTGCAGCGTTTGCTTCCTCTCGCGTTTCGGCGTCCTGTGGAAGATGAAGAACTCACGCCTTATCTAACACTCGTTGAACGCTCTCTTCGTCGGGGAGATCCATTTGAGGAGTCGATGAAACTGGCTTTTAGAGGGATACTGGTTTCTCCTGACTTCCTGTTTCGTATCGAGAAAGAAGCCGAATCTGTTGAGCCCGCCGCGCTTCGCAGCCATGAACTGGCTGTTCGGCTTTCGTATTTTCTCTGGTCGACCATGCCTGATGAGGAGCTTCGATTGCTCGCTGATCTAGGACGTCTTGAGGATGGAGCTGTACTGCATCAACAAGTTGATCGGATGCTGAGAGACGTTCGTTCGTGGCGATTCAGTCAATCCTTTATCGGACAGTGGTTAGGCACCAAAGACGTTGGGGGGCGAGTGGCGCCAAGCCACAATGAGATTCAGAAATTCTATACCCCTGAGGTGGCCGCTGACATGAGGGCTGAGGCAGTATGGCTGTGGGCTCATATGCTTGAAGAGGACCGAAGTGTTTTGGAGTTTATCGATGCTGACTACACGTTCCTGAGTGAACGCTTGGCCAAGTTTTACGGATACTCAGAGCGGTATCCTGAGTTGCCCGCAGAGGGATTGAGGAAGGTCGAATTAAAAGACGATCGCCGCGGCGGTCTCCTAGGACTTGGGGCCGTCCTTGCAATGACTTCTCACTTCAAAGAAAAGAGTCCTGTCCTCCGGGGGGCTTGGGTGTTCGACACGATGTTTGGGACCCCGGTTCCACCTCCCCCCGCTGATGTTCCCTCGTTACAGTCCGCGAAGAAGATGGCCGGGAAGGGACGGACGCCTAGAGAAATTATTGAGCAGCATCGCGAGCATCCTTCGTGTCGTGCCTGTCATAATTTGATCGATCCGATTGGATTTGCGCTCAATAATTTTGATTACTTGGGGCGCTGGGAAGATACTGAGCGAGGGAAGCGGATCGACGCGCGAGGGCATCTGCCTACGGGCGAATCCTTCGATGGACCGCGAGAGCTCAAAGCTGCTCTCCTTGAGCGGAAGGCTGATTTTCTCAGGCAACTTTCCCGCAAGTTACTAGGGTATGCTCTGGGGCGTGGACTTGATGATCAAGATGAGTGCACGATTGTTCAATTGGTCGAAAGCCTAGAACGGAACGACTATCGTGCCCGTTCCCTCGTACACGCTATCGTGCAGAGTGCTCCATTCCGAAACCGGCAACTGCTTGATGGGAAATAGCTTCGCGGTCCTTTGCCAGGGCGCCCTGGTCAGCCGACGAATTCAAGTTCTTGGCGGTGCGGAATCAATCCTGCCTCGTGGGCTTGTCCGAGAAAGCGTCGAATCGTCTCTCTCCCTTTATCGCCGTAGTCAAGCGTCCAATGATTGACGTACATGCCGACAAATTCATCAGCCAGTTCTGCCCCCATATCACGGGCGAAGTTTAGGGCGTATTGCACTGCCTCAGGGCGGTGATCGAGGCTATATTGAATGCTCTGGGTAAGGAGATCTGAGATCACCTTGCGTTCTTCTGCGGGAAAGCGTTTTGCGATGACGTTGGCACCTAGAGGGAGGGGCAGTCCGTCGTTTTCGCGTCCCCACCAGACGCCGAGATCTTCGCAAAGGCTGAGCCCTTCATTCTTATAGGTTAATTGCCCTTCGTGAATGATGAGCCCAACATCGGCTTCATCTTTCTTAACCGTTTCGAAAATCGCATCGAAGGGAACGACCTTGTAGTTGATTTCGCTGGCAGGTTTTCCGAGCCAAAGCTGTAGTGCGAGAAATGCGCTGGTCATTTCGCCAGGGACCGCAATCGTCTTGGTTGCGATTTGCTCCTTGGTATAAGTTTGCTTAGCTACCAACATCGGGCCGTAACCGTCTCCCATGCTTGCCCCGCTTGGAAGAATGGCGTAGTTGTCGCTGACGAACGCATAGGCGTGAACGCTGATTGCTGTGATATCTAGCTCGCTGCGAGTCGCCCGCTCATTCAAGGTTTGGATATCTTGAAGGATATGTTCAAAGGCGTAGCCATGGGTCGGGATAAGATCCTTGGCTAAAGCATAGAACATGAATGCATCGTCGGGATCAGGCGAGTGTCCTAGTGTTAGATTTCGATTGCTCATCAACGGTTTTTGGGTTCCCTGGGTATGTCACCAAAAGACAGGGAGGGCCTTTCAAAGTCTCTGGGAGAGAGCATGACGTATCCATCGGTCGGGGTCAACAATCGGGACTGATTTTGCCGCTTGATGAGCGTTTTTCGTTGTATCCCAGTGAGAATGAAAAAGACGACCGAATCGTGGATGGCTCGGTTTCGTTGTGAGGCGAATCCCAAATTTCGAATCTAATTTTTGAGACCCCCTCCTTGCCCCAAGAGCCACTTTTGGCTAGTGTCGCGATTTCTCTCCCATTGAGAATCATTGTCTTAGCTGTGAGAGGCCGGAAAGAATCGACCTATGTCTGAATCATATATTCAAAATTTATTTGCCGAGCGAATCGGCGGAAATCAATACGGTAAGTCCACTGCCATCTACAAATTTGAGAAGATTAAGAGGGCAAAACTGGCCGCACTGGAAGCTAATCCAGGCGGCGAGATTATTGATATGGGCGTTGGCGAGCCGGATGAAATGGCGTTTCCAGAAGTTGTTCGAGTGCTTTCTGAGGAAGCGGCAAAACCGGGAAACCGAGGTTACGCCGACAATGGCGATCAGGTGTTTAAGGATGCTGCGGCCGATTACCTCAAGAATGTTTGTGGGGTAGGTGGAATTGATCCAAAGACGGAGGTGCTTCATTCGATCGGAAGCAAAGCCGCACTCTCAATCTTGCCGGCAGCGCTAATCAACCCTGGTGATTACGTCATTATGACTACGCCGGGATACCCAGTTTTTGCGACCCATGCAAAGTTTTACGGAGGACTGGTTCATAATCTCCCCATCAATCAGGAGAACCAATTTCTGCCCGATCTAAACGCGATTCCAGCCGATGTGCTTGAAAAGGCGAAGGTGCTCGTGCTCAACTATCCCAACAATCCCACGGGCGCCAGCGCGACGCCCGAGTTTTTTGCTGACGTGGTGGCTTTTGCGAAAGCAAACAATATTGTCGTGGTCCATGACGCGGCCTACACGGCGCTTGTTTTCGAAGGAAGTCCGTTGAGTTTCTTATCGGTTCCAGGGGCCAAAGATGTCGGTGTTGAGCTTCATTCGACGAGCAAGTCTTTTAACATGACTGGCTGGCGTTGCGGATTCGTTGCAGGGAATTCGCTGCTTGTGAAAGCTTATGGCGATGTGAAAGACAACACGGATTCAGGGCAGTTTTTGGCGATTCAACATGCGGCAGCCTATTGCTTGGATCATCCTGAAATCACGGAGGAGATTGCCGCGAAATATTCACGACGTATGGATGGCCTGGTTGAGGTGCTAGGGACATTGGGATTCAATGCCAAGAAGCCTAAGGGGTCATTCTTCCTCTATGTCCCATCTCCCAAAGCGGTGGTTCAAGAAGACGGACAGCGCGTGGCGTTTCAGAACGGAGAAGAAGCCTCTCAATGGCTTATTCGGCAGAAGTTGATTTCGACCGTCCCTTGGGACGAGTCAGGGGCATTTCTTCGGTTTAGCGTGACCTTTGCCGGGAAAGGCGAGGCCGCTGAACAGGCCGTCCTGACAGAAATCAAGAACCGTTTGGGCAGCGTGACCTTTGAATTTTAGGCGGCGTTTTGCTGTAGCCTGAATTCGGGATCATGCCGCTGCCAGCTTGGTTGACTGCTCGTGCGGAGGGGGAGCTTACTCTCTCCGTGCGTCTTCAGCCTCGGGCGTCCCGAAACGAGATTCTTTATAGCGAGGCGGGGCCGCTGCGAGTTCGAGTAATGGCGCCTCCGGTTGATCATGCAGCCAATGCGGCGCTAATCAAGTTTCTCGCCTCTGCTTGGGGGCTTCGGAAGTCTTCTGTTCGAATCACCGCTGGCCTTAAGTCTCGAAACAAGACCGTAAGCTTGTTTGGGCTCACAGCCACTGATCTTATTTCGAGATTTCCAGCCGACCTTGGAAACGATTCTCCCGATTGACCTAGTCTTGAGAGCGGAATTTCCGTGAAAGGACTCGTGCCCGCGTCTTGAGCTGCTGGAAGTGCTCTGGCCGTTCGGTTCTTAAATTGTGCCGTTCGTAGGGATCTTGATCGAGATTGAATAGCCATTCCCCATCCTGAGGGGTCTGGACGTATTTCCAGCCGCCTACCCTCAGGGCGAGCCATTGTCCCCGTTGTAGTTCGGCGTGGCGTCCTAGTTCCCAGAATAGTTCTCTGTTTGCAACGGCTCGTTTGGCAAGGATGACTTCGCTGATATCCTGACCGTCAAGCCCATCAGGCGTGGCGACTCCAGCCAACTTGGTGAGAGTGGGGAAGATGTCTAAGGCACTCGTCACGTCGCTGCAACTTGTGCTAGGCTTGATTTTTCCTGTCCAACGCATGAGGCAGGGTACGCGGATCCCTCCTTCGAAGAGTGTCGCTTTACCATCGCGGTAGGGAAGGTTGCTACCGCCATAGTTTGAGTCGCCTCCGTGATCAGTCATGAAGATCACGAGTGTTGATTCTGCGAGCCCGTTGGCCTCTAGGGTGGCGAGGACTTTACCGATTCCATCGTCCAATGCTGCGACTTTCGCTGCAAACTTTCTGCGGGTTGGATCGTTGATGTGTTGGAATTTGGCGAGATCTCGCGGATGTGGTTGCAGGAGGTTGACGGGTTTGTTTTCGCCATCATTCCAGCCTTTACCGAAGTGAGGTGCATTGAAGGCGAGGTGGAGAAAGAATGGCTTGCCCTTCTCTCGTTCGTTTAGAAATGAGACCGCTTCCTCAGTAATTAAGTCCGTGGCGTAACCACTCTGTTGGATTGAGTCACCGTTTCGATACCAGTCCGGCGTGTTGCCGTAGCTCATCGTATAGAAATCGATACAGCCTGCGGTATGCCCATAGGAATGCTCGAAGCCGTGTTGCTGCGGCAAGAGGGATGGCTGTCCATGGCCGAGATGCCACTTCCCGATCAGGGCCGTTTGATATCCAGCTTGAGAGAGGGTCGTTGCAATGGTTGTTTCATCCGGATGGAGTCCTCTGGCCGCATCGAGGGGATCCAGAAACATTAGAGCTCCAAGCAGGGCGTCCTTGGAGCGACTAGGGTTTCGGCCGGTGAGTAGGCCGAAACGTGATGGAGTACAGATGGACGAGGCGACGTACCAGGAATCAAATTTGAGGCCATCTTGAGCTAGGGAATCGATGTGGGGAGTCGGAATCTCGCTTCCATAGCACCCGACGTCGTTCATTCCCTGATCGTCAGTGAAAATCAGCAGAAAGTTTGGCCGAGCGGGGGCACTTTCTGAAGTCGATCCGACAGCCGCTGAGTCAATAATGAGAGCGATGAGAGCGAGTCTAATATAGCTTCCGGTCATGATCCTAGGGGACGATAGTAGTCGATTGAGAGCGCGCGCATGGTAACTTCGCGAAGCTTCCATGCAAGAACCATTGCTCTCTGCCTTGGGGGGATATGAATTCTCCGCGTTTCTTCTTGATGCGGTCCTCTATTGAAAGGCGTCTTTTTGTGTTGGTGGGAGCATTAATACGACATTAGATGTGTTTTTTTTGGAATCGGATTAATAAGCATTCGACGCCCGAGAAATGCGTATTATTCTTGGCTTCCGAGTTTAGTAGGTTCGCTAGTCGATTATTTTCCAGAGGCAGCTACCGAAACGATATTCGGAATTTGATTTAGCTTATGCTAGAAGGGTACGATAAACAGAAAATCGCGGGGTGCTTTGGGTTTGGGTGTCTTTTGATGATTGGACTCTTTGCCTTGGGGGGCTTCGGGGCGTACTACGGCATCAAGACCTTTGTGCAGAGTGCTGTGTTCAAATACACGGAACCGGTGCAGGTAATCTTGCCTCGTGACACGCTGTCTGCTCAAGAATCCCTCGTTGTGAACGAGAAGCTCGAGCGTTTCTCGAAATCGTTGACGGATGGAACGTCCAGTGAGCCGCTCGAGTTGACTGCGAAAGATGTCAACTATTTGATCAGTTCTAGTCCAGAGCCCATCTTCAGAGAGCTAAAGGACAAAGTCTATGTGAAGTTCAAGAATGGGAAAATCGAGAGTGAATTGAGTGTGCCCTTGGAGCGGACTGGGCTCCGTGATTTACGTGGACGCTATCTCAACGGAAAGGCGAACATTTCCTTAGGAATGAAGAATGGAGAGATGGATTTCAATATTAGCTCCCTCAATGCGAACGGCTTCCCAGTTCCTGCGAATGTGCTGCAAGTCCTTCAGAAACGCACTGATATGCTTGACCGCGTTTTCAGCCACCCTCGCTTTCTCAAGTATTCGAAATACCTTGAGAACGTTGAGATTGTTGGAGATAGAGTACGAATCGTGCTTAAGGAAGGGCAATCGCTTGAAGCGTTACAAAGAGAAATGGCTGGTGATGCCGGTCTTTAGCTTAGAGGCGGTAGTGATTCGTCGGCAAGATTGAACTCTCTCGCTTGTTCGTAGACGTAACGGTCAGTCATGCCGGCGAGATAGTCACAAATCACACGCTTTTTTTGCGAGCGTTCCCAGCGGATCTTCGCTTGGGATCCCATCTTCTCCGGAGAATTCAGAAAAAACAAAAAGAGAGACTTGAGCGTTCTTACCGCACGGAGATTCGGTTCGTGAACCTCCGGGTGGTAGTAGAGGTTTTTGTATAGATAGTCTCTGAGTTCGCGGTTGGCAGCGGCTAGAGATTCTGAATAGCCGACGACGGTGTCATTAGCCTGACGGATGTCATCCGGAGACCTTGGCTTGATCTTTGCCAGATTCTTTTCAGTGGTGTTAACGACGTTATTAACCTCGCGATCGATGATACAGCGGATGATGAAATAGCGTCGGGACTCATCGCTCGCGTTTGGATACGCTTTCTTGACCGTCGAAGCGGCCGTCGCCCAAATTTCAATATTCTGTTGGAGCTCTTTTTCGAGGAGTAATCCTGATTCTAACCCATCATCTAGGTCATGACTATAGTAGGTAATCTCATCGGCCAGGTTTGATACTTGAGCTTCCAGGCTGGGGGAATTGAAATCGAAGCCCGCTAGGTCTTCGGGCATATCGTAGCTCGTTTGGTGCTTTGCCAGACCTTCTCTCACTTCCCAGCTAAGATTGAGGCCTGGAAAATCAGGATATTTTTGCTCAAGGAGTTCAACAACACGAAGGCTCTGCTGATTGTGCTCAAACCCTCCGCAATCTTCCATGAGTTCGTTCAATGCGTCCTCGCCTTTGTGACCAAAGGGGGAGTGCCCAAGGTCGTGTGCAAGGGAGATGGCTTCAGTAAGGTCTTCGTTGAGATTGAGTGCCCGAGCGATATTCCTTGAGATCGCTGCAACCTCCATGGTGTGGGTCAAGCGAGTACGCAGATGATCACCGCTCCCATTGAGAAACACTTGCGTCTTGTATTCGAGTCTTCGAAAAGCCCGAGAATGAATGATTCTATCTCGATCCCTTTGGTAACGGGTGCGCCAGCCGTCCTCCTCCTGTGGGTATCTTCGACCGCGCGAAACACAGCTCTTCTGGGCGTATGGGGCGAGCTGTTGGGACTCTCGTTCTTCGAGTTCCTGATGGGAGAGTGCCATCTACCTAGTGCGAAAATTGAATCGTCGTTGTCCTAATCAGGCTACGACGCTGTTGGCTCAGGAATGAATTCGTCGACCGAAAGTCCTTTGAGCTCAAAGAGGCGTTTGATCGCGTCTTCGATCAGATTGTTTGGACAACTGGCTCCGGCTGTAATCCCGATTGTTAGCGGCTTGTTGGGAAGCCAATCGGCAGTTTCGACTTCGGTATTCTGGTGCTGGTCGTAGTGAACGATCTTGTCGCGTGAGCTCATTTTCCCTGCATTCTTAATGAAGAAGGTGGGAAGTTTTTCCTCTCCCATCTCGGCCAAATGGGAGGTGTTGGAAGAATTGTAGCCTCCGACGACGATCAGGAGATCCATAGGGCGTGCCAGTAAGGTCTGGAGGGCATCTTGGCGCTCTTGCGTGGCCCCGCAGATAGTGTCGAAAAATCGAAAGTGCTGATCAACATTGTCGAGTCCGAATCGTTTGATCATCGCCCGCTTCAAGCGGCGCTGAACTTCCTCTGTTTCCCCGCGAAGCATTGTCGTTTGATTGGCCACTCCGATGGCTTCGAGGTGAAGGTCGGGGTCGAATCCTTCGGAATGAGCTCCGTTGAAGCGTTCGAGAAACTGCGCTCGATCACCGCCATCCGTGATGTAAGTGCTGTCTCTTATACACATCTCCGAGCCCACGAGACCTCTCTACATCTC
>OJGU01000621.1_pt1 | contig 18869 bp, 15 predicted proteins | sample 1594741 | NCBI WGS metagenome assembly OJGU01 (sample SAMN05416841, study PRJEB24817) | seawater metagenome | isolation source: Sea water | place: Canada:Atlantic | collected 2013-07
CTCGTGGGCTCGGAGATGTGTATAAGAGACAGCCCCATGCCCGCCCCTTGGAACGCTCCTCCCCCGCTCGCCTTCCGCCTCTTCGCGGGTCTCCTAGGACTGCTGCTTGGACTCTCGACTCTCTTGTGCTGCCTAGGGTTGCTCTCGATCTTCGGGCTGGGTGAAGACTTGGAGGGCGGTTCCGGGACGCTGTTTGTTGTCGTTGCCGTATGCACGCCGATGGTCCTCGTGCTGGCGGGGGCGACGTCCGCGTTGTTCGTGTTTGCATTCACGGGGCGTCGCGGGCCCCTGATTCATCAAGGGTCGCTCAGGGTTCTCATTGTGGTCGTCGGTACAGGTCTTTCGGTCGTGCTCGTCGGCAGCCTCCTGGCAGGAGACTGGTTCGCGGCCCTGAGGCTCCTGGGAATCGGCGTCGAACTGGCGGGCCTTTTCTTCCTGGGTTCTGCGTTCGAGACGCGCAGACGTTCTCGCGAGGCCTGAGAGTGCGCCCACGAGGGACCGTGCCCACAGCGGTGGCCGCGCGTCCCTCATCCGACTCTGTCGATCCGCCAATGAGTCCTCATCCATCCCACCCCGCGGCGTTCGAGCTGCGGGTCCAGCTCCTGTCGACTATCCTCGAGCGGTGCTCGTCTCGCTGTCGACCGTCGCTCTGCTGGCGCTGTCCCCAACGTCCCTGGACTCCGAGCCGGTCGAGCCCGTTCCACACATCTACGAGGGCACCGAGACCGACGGCTGCCAGTTCCCGACCACGCTGATGATGGGTGGCTGCACCGCCACGCTGGTGAGCCCACACGTGGTCATCACCGCCGGGCACTGCATGGGCAATAACGACGGCCCGCCCGACTTCCGGATGGGCAACGTCGTCAACGCCCCCACCCAGCTCCTGCCCACCGACTACTGCCGACGCAACCCCGACTACGACCCGAACTTCAACAACGGGGTCAACGGCCAGGACATCACCTACTGCGTGCTCGAGAGCCCCGTCTACGACGTCCCGTTCACCCCGATCATCTACGGCTGCGAGACCGAGATCATCTCGACCGGTCGAGAGGCGTGGATCGTCGGCATCGGGAACAACAACTTCGACGGCGACAACGACGTCGGGTTCGGCATCAAGCGCTATCGACAAACCACGATCGCCGGCATGCCCGGAGACTCCCTGTCCGACGGAATCTACGTGGGGTCGTTTCAAGACGCTGCATGTGGCGGAGACTCGGGCGGGCCGGCCTACATTCAGTACCCCGACGGCAGCTGGCATGTGTTTGGCGTCGTCTCCGGCGGCCCGCCCCCATGCGGCGGCGGTGCCGACCTCTACGCCGTCATGAGCGAGTGGGTCCCGTGGATCGAGGAGGACTCGGGACTCGACATCACCCCGTGCCACGACACCGACGGCACTTGGAACCCCACCGGCATGTGTCAGGGCTTCGAGATGGACCCGCTCGATCCCGACCGCGAGTGGAGCAACTTCTGCCTCGGCGAGGTCAGCCCGCCCAGCGAGAGCTGTGGCCCCGCGTTCGACAGCGAACCCGACGAGGACGCGCCCGCGGTCAGCATCACCAACCCGATGACCGAGAGCACCGTGGACGACGCGCCGTCCCAGCTGCAGATCGACATCGAAGCCGACGACGGAGACGGCTATGGCGTTCGAGCCGTGCGCCTGGCCATCAACGGGCAGGAGCAACCCGCCGAGCTTCGCGAGCCCCCCTTCGGCTTCAGTGCCGAGTTCCCCGCTGGCGTCTACGAGCTGACCGCCATCGCGGAGGATTGGGGCGGCAACATCGGCGAGTCCGAGGTTGTCCGGGTCGCGATCGGGACCGAGTTGCCACCGCTTCCACAAGCCAGCACCGGGGCCGCCGACGCCAGCACGGGCGATGGAACATCCGTGGGCGAGGTCGGCACCGGTGTCGAGTCCAGCTCCGGTGGCGGTGTCACGAGCGACGGCGAAACCTCCGGAGCGCCCGCCGACGGCGGTGAGTCCGGTTGCGGCTGTCGCAGCGATGGATCTGGGCGCGGAAGTTGGCTGTTGCTGGGTCTGCTCGGGTTTCTACGCCGGCGGCGGTTTTAGCAGCCCGTCCCGCCCACGACGCCATAGACCTCGAACGCCAGGTCGCCGGAGAACGTAGTTCCGCTGGGGCAATCCTCCACTGATCCCCACTCCAGACAGGCCTCAACAAACGGTGGGACCAGGTCTGTCTTGACCCGCACGGGGTCTCCCGAAGGTGTCTCTGCGTGGTGCCACCCGAACGACGAGTTTTGGATACTCGGGACCGTCGGCATCACGCTCAACCAATGCGTGCCGGCGCCAACGACGATGGTCATCGAGAGGGCAATGTCGAGACCCCCGTCCACAGCCTCGGGCGTCCCCGAAGCAACCGCTGTCGGAGGCTCGATCGGCGCCGCATTCCCCCCCTCGTAGACCGCGACCTCTGCGAGTTCCGAGGTTGGCGCGTTCATCACGGCACCAGAAGCCACCACCCGGCTGATGCACCAACAGCCATCTTCCTCCGGCACCACGAAGTCGTCGGCCGCCCGATAAAAGTTGTTGTCGCCGATCGCTGAAGGAGTGAGGTCGGTGACCATCTTGGGCGTGGCTTGGCCCACGAGCAGTGAGTCGGGCGCACCACAAGGCTGTGTTTGACCCGTCTCGTCCGAGTTCGTCGTGGCAGAGCTGGTGCCCCCGGTGGTCGTCTCCTCCGCCGAACCCGAGGAGGACGTCGTCGATGTGCCCGACGCGGTCGTCGTGGGCCCAGAGCTTGCCACCGTCGCGGTCGTTGAGCCGGCCGACGAGGTTCCAGCCGAAGCATCGTCCGAGCCAGCGCCATCATCTTCCGAGCAGCCGGCGAGCATGCACAGACCCACCAGAACCCCGGGCCATACGCAGCGTGCTGGAGACATGCTCAAATTGTAGCGCCCGAAGGCAGCGGGCGTCTAGCCACGCACTCGGACACGAACGCCGCGGCGGTGCTCGTCATGTCGCGGAGCCGCCAAAGCCAGATCGCCCAGGGCTCGCCGCGCAGTTCAGATCTGCTCTAGACTCCCCGCGTGTCGGGCAAACCCCTTGGAGAGCGGAACTATGAGCAGTTCGCGACCCGCTACGCGAAGTACGCTGAGGTCAAGCCTCACAACGCGATGTACGAGCGGCCAGCGACGCTCTCACTGCTGCCCGATGTGAAGGGCAAGCGGGTGCTTGATGGTGGCTGTGGGCCCGGCCTCTATGCCGAGGTGCTTCTCGAGCGAGGTGCCGAGGTCGTCGCCGCCGACGTCACTCCGGCCATGGTGGAGATCGCTCGGAAGCGCGTGAAGAACAAGGCCGAGTTTCACGTGGCCGACTTTGCCAAGCCGCTGACCTTCGCCGAAGACGCATCGTTCGACGTCGTCGTGTGTCCGCTGATGCTCGACTACATCGAGGACTGGGACCCGGTGTTCTTGGAGTTCGCCCGAGTGCTTCGATCCGGCGGGCACCTGATCTACTCCCACGCCCACCCGATGAGCGACTACAAGCTCGTCCAGACCAAGCACAACCCGGACGCTCGCTATCGCGACCGCGAGAAGTTCTCCTCCGACTGGGGCGGCTTCGGAAGCCCGCGCCCCCGCGTCGAGACCTATCGTAGACCGCTGGAGCAGATGCTGAATCCGCTGGGCCTGGGCGGCTTCATCCTCGAGCGTGTACTCGAGCCCGAGCCCGCCAAAGCCATGGCGCGCGTGAACCCCAACCTGCACGCCACGCTCACCCGCGAGCCGTGTTTTTTGTGCGTCCGCGCCCGCAAGCCGTAGCAGCCCGTCCCCGTATTCGGGGGTATGCAGAACGCCGTAAGCGGGCCGCGTGACAAGGCGCGAGGATGGAGCTTGTCGGGTACAAGGGACTGACGAGCACGCCGTCATGCGGCTCGGGGGCGGTGTTATGCACTGCGGCCGAATACGGGGACAGCCTGCTAGGGCTCACACGCTGTTGCAGTCGATGAACTCGGGTTCGAGTTCCTTCGACAACGAGCCGATCAGCGTCTTGAGCCCCGTGCTGATCTCGCTACACAGTGCTCGCTTGAGGGCCATCGTTGCCTTGCTCTCTTTCGCCGAGCTGTTGTCGCCGACCTTGTGCGTATAGCTGGCGGTACCGGAGGACTCGACCTTGAACGGCGAATGACAGATCGGGTCCGGCTCGCCCTTCTTGAAGATGACGAGTTGAGCTTCGAGCGCACCACCTCGTCCCACCACTCCGCCCGCGACAGCATTGGCCTGGCGCTCCTGGAGCGGCACCACGACGCCGACGTATTCGACGAACTCCCACATCCGCATCAACTGCTTGACGTTGCGTTCCTTGCCGACGTCAAACTTCGCCCGTGGTGGGTAGCGCAGGTTCGACCGTGTCATGAATCGCACCAGGCTGTTGTTCCCATCCCAAGGCTCACCAAGCGTGTGGCGAAGGCTCTGATACGCGAGGAACGACACCTCGTTCTTCTTGGCCCCCCACTTCTTGATGTCATCGTCGGGACAGGTCATCGGGGGCGCCGCGGGGTCCGGCAGGTTGTCGTGGAACTGCCGGAACGTCGCGTAGACCTCGTCGACCCGGGCGTCGACCTGCTCCTGGGTGTACTGCGGTCCCTTGGCGGCCGGGGGCTTGTCGCCGCCATCGCAGGCAGTGAGCGAGAGAAGCACTGCCAGGGAGACCGCGGTCTTCATCAGGCCAAGAGTAGACGCAGGACTGCAAGGGGAACAACGACGCATGCATGCGGGTTCAACGACCATGCACCCGTCCCTCGGACCGCACGGCGACGCCCAAAGGGGCCCCGTCGATCCGTTTCGGGGGGTGAGCCGGGCCAAAGTTCCCGTTCGCTACGCGAGCCCGCGCGAACGAGCGCTGGCCGAGACAACCGTGCCACAGTGGCGCGACTTGGCCGCGGAGCCAGTCTATGAGGCTCCGTCTCCGGAGGAGCTGCTGTGCCGCGGAGTCAGCTGCGTATCCAGAGTGGTCACAGGCCTGCTGATCTTGCCCGTGCTGTTTGCTCTCGCTGTCGTCGTAGGCGGGTTCGCCGGGAGCCTCATGGCGCTGGAGTTCCTGCACGCCTACGTATTCGCGACCGCGACGTTCCTCCTGTTTCATCTGCTCGCCGGCCTCCTCCGGTGGACGGTCCAGGCCCCGCCGATCGCCTGAACGCCAGCCCCTCGCCGTCACTCCGCTCAGTCGTACATTAGCGCCGGGATCGTCAGGAACCACAGGACCAGGCAGATCAGAATCCCCGAGACGACCCAGAAGACCGTTCGCGAGCGGCTCGTCTGCGACTTCGCGTCCTCCATCGCTGATTCTCCGATTCGAATGTTCCGCCGCCCCATCTGATCTCGAACCTGCCATCCCTCGAGTCGGCGGGCGAGCGGGATGACGCGGGAGGGACAGGTCGACGAGCGCGGCTCCCGATCTGAAGCCTCCGAGGTTCTCAGATCGGGAAGTTCGTTGTGGGCCGAGGCCGAGAACGCCTGGTGTTGCGCGCTGGAACGGATCTTGCTCAGTTCTCCGTCCTCATGTCCGCGCGCTTCCAGCTTTCGGTTCTACTCGTCGCGGCGGCTCTCATCGAGGTTGGCTGTAACTGCGGAAGCGCCTCCTTGGACGGCGCCACGGACTCGGGCAGTGGAGGCGCAGCGGAGGCCGGAGATGACGCTTCCGACTCAGAGGTGGAGAGTGAATCCGCGACCGACACCGACTCTGGCGGGGGCGATGACAGCACGGGGGACGACACCGGTCCGGAGAACTGCGGCTACGTCCCTGGAGGTGCGCTGGCCTCGGTACCGATTGGCTACACGCAGAGCATCGCGATGGGCGACCTCGACGGCGACGGGGTGTCCGACCTGGTCGTCGCCCGAACCAACCACGACCAACCGGGCGCGGTCTCGGTCTTGCTCGCCGAGGCCCCCGGTGAGTTCTTGCCGCCCGTCGACACGGTGGAGGACGTGGCGCAGGTTGTCGCCTTGGGCGACTTTGATGAGGACGGTGCGTTGGATGTGCTCAGTGTCAGCTACCCATCCACCACGTATCTCTTTCGCCACGCAGGTGATGGCGAGCTCGAGCTGATCTCGGAGACCCCCTCCGGAAACAATTGCAAGGACGTCGAAGTCGGCGACATCGATGCCGACGGCCACCTCGACTTCGCGATCATGTGTGTGGGGGCGGAAACCAACCCGACCTCTGGCGGGGTGAGCCTGTTCCGCGGGCTCGGTGACGGAACGTTCGAGCCACTAGGAGGCATGGGTGTCGAAAAACCCAACGGCATGCACCTTGTCGACCTGACGGGCGACGGACGGCTCGACGTGCTGGCCAGCGCCTTCGCCCCGCAAGGTGATCCCGAGCTTCTCGTCTATCAGAACACCGATGAAGGGTTTGTCTTGAGCCAGTCGTTTCCGGTCACTTGGAGTGCCGATGCGATCTCCGGAGACTTCGACGAGGACGGCGACCTCGACGTCGCGCTGGCCCAAGAGTGGGACTCCGAACTCAAGGGCTCGATGCTGTACTTCGAGAACGTCGCCGGCGAACTGGCCGAGCCCGTACAGTTCGACACCGTTCAATCTCCGTTCCGAATCGGCGCCGCCGATTTCGACCTCGACGGACACCTCGACATCACCCTGGGGGGTGAGGGCCTGGTCTCCGTGATGCTCGGCGATGGCACAGGTTCGTTTGTGGAGTCCGCCGTGCACCCCTCCGGCGCCGCGCGAAGACTCTTGGTGACCGACGTCGACGACGATGGACGCATGGACATCGCCTACTCTGCGGCCGGGGGCGTTGTCATCCGGGGCGGTGAGGAGGCCTTGTTCACCGAACTCGAGGCCTTCGACGCCGCGCTCGGCGCTCAGCAGATCGAGCTTGTCGACCTCGATGACGATGGACACCTCGACGTGGCGTCGATGGGAGAGGCGTCACTCGACGTTCGGCTTGGAGACGGCGCAGGAGGATTCTCAGCGTCGTGGGCCGTCGAACTCGAGTGGGCCGAGACCCGGGGCATCACGGCGGGCGACGTGGACGGAGATGGGCAGCTCGACCTCGTGACGGCGCGGGAGGACGGCGTGCAGTGGTACGCGGGGTCCGGCGACGGAACCTTCGCAGCCGCCCAGTCCCTCTCGAGCGGCGCGGCCACCGGTGTGCCGCGATTCGCCGACCTCGACGCAGACGGGGTGGACGACGTCATCGTCCCCCGAAGCAACGGGGTCCTCATCGCGCTGGCCAGCGGCGAGGATGTTCCGTTCAACACCGTGTCCGGCGTCGTCGCGCCAATGGACGTCGATGGAGACGGGACCGTCGATCTGATCGCCGCAGGAGGCACGCTGCGGGTTTCCCTCGGCACAGGTTCCGCCGCATTCGCCGACTCGACCGAGGTCGAGGCCGAAGACAGCATCGCAGACCTGGTGTTGGCCGACCTCGACGGCGATGGGGACCTCGACGCGGTCTCTGTCGGCCCCCACGTTCAAGCGGGCGCCACGTTCCGTGGACTGACCGCGTTCGAGAACAACGACGGTGACTTCTCGCCCAGCATCACAACACTTCCGGTAGGTATCGACATCCACGGTCTCGCCGCTGCAGACCTCAACGCCGACGGCTACGACGACATCGTGACGTATGAGCACAAGAGCACCGCGTTGAGCGTGTGGCTGGGGCCGGACCTGGAACACGCGGGCGTGTTTCCGATCGGAGGTTTTCCGAAGGCCGCTGCCACGAACCTGTCGGCGTCACGAGATGGGATCACAGTAGGCGACGTGGATGAGGACGGGGTCGAGGATGTGTTGGTGGCAGACCCATACCGGAGCCGAGTGGTTGTGCTGCGCGGCGCGTTGGTGACAGGAGAGGCCTGCGAGTCGTGACGGAGGGGCGCCGCAGACGGTGTCATCTGGCTGCGGCGAGGCTGACAACGACTGCTCCTGCTCCCGGGCGATGCAGACTTTGCGGAACAGATGCGGCGGGTCTCCGAGCCCAGCCGGGAGTACGAACGGCTCACCGATCGCCCCGCGCTTCACTCCGAAGAAGGGCAGTCACCGGCGTTGCCGTCGTAGAACATGGTCGCCACAGGAGACGCCGAACGCCCCGTAGGGGTCAGCTTCGCGCCGCCGAGGCCCGAAGCGGCCCGCAGCGGTCCGCTCGCAGCCGACAAAGGTGTTGATGCCTCCACTCCGGGCTGGTAAGACCCGATTTCCTCAACGATTGCGCGACGATGACTACAGACCTCTACTCGAAGTACCTCACCGAAATCGAAAAGCGCCAAGGCTGGGGGCTTCACGCCAAGCCGATCGAGGATGCGGAGTTCGTTGAGGTCTTGATCGAACAGATCAAGGACGTCGGGCACGAGCACCGAGCCGAGTCGTTGCGGTTCTTCGTCTACGGCGTGCTGCCAGGCACGACCAGCGCTGCCGGGGTCAAGGCCAAGTTCCTCAAGGAGATCCTGCTCGGGACGCAGGTCGTCGCGGAGATCACCCGCGAGCTCGCGTTCGAATACCTCTCGCACATGAAGGGCGGCCCGTCGGTTGAGGTCCTCCTCGACCTAGCCCTCGGAGATGACGAGGCGCTTGCCCTCGATGCTGCGAAGGTTCTCAAGACGCAGACTTTCTTGTACGAGGCGGACACCGACCGGCTCGAGGCAGCGCACAAGAGCGGCCACGCGATCGCGACCGACCTCCTGAAGAGCTACGCCAACGCCGAGTTCTTCACCCAGCTTCCTCCCGTCGACGAGACGATTCAGGTCGTCACGTATGTCACCGCGATCGGCGATGTCTCCACCGACCTGCTGTCGCCGGGAAGTGATGCCCACTCGCGGGCGGACCGCGAGCTTCATGGGCAGTGCCTCTTCGAGCACAACAAAGAAGCGCAAGGCGTTCTACTTGCGCTCAAGGAAAAGCATCCCGACAAGCGGGTCATGCTCGTGGCCGACAAGGGCACCATGGGCGTGGGCTCGTCGCGCATGTCCGGCGTCAACAACGTCGCGCTGTGGACCGGCACGCAAGCCAGCCCCTACGTTCCGTTCATCAACATCGCCCCGATCGTCGGCGGCACCAATGGCATCTCCCCCATCTTTCTGACCACCGTGGGTGTGACCGGCGGCATCGGGCTCGATCTGAAGAACTGGGTCAAGAAGCTCGACGACAAGGGTGAGGTCGTTTTGGAGGAGGATGGCGACGCTGTCCTCGACCAGGTGTTCTCGATCGACACGGGCACCGTCCTGACGATCAACACCACGACCAAGAAGCTCTACAACGAGGACGGCAGCAAGGAGCTCTCCGACATCTCCTCCGCGCTCACGCCCCAGAAGCTGGAGTTCATCCGTGCCAAAGGCTCGTACGCGGTCGTGTTTGGAAAGAAGCTCCAGAGCACCGCGGCGGGCATTCTGGGCATCGAGGCCCCGCAGGTCTACGCGGCTTCCAAGGAAATCTCGCACGAGGGACAAGGGCTCACCGCGGTCGAGAAGATCTTCAACAAGAACGCCGTCGGCACCACGCCGGGCAAGGTCCTGCACGCCGGCTCTGATGTCCGGGTGAAGGTCGACATCGTGGGCTCGCAAGACACGACGGGCCTGATGACCTCGCAAGAGCTCGAGATGATGGCCGCGACCGTCATCTCGCCCACCGTCCACGGCGCATACCAGTCCGGGTGCCACACCGCGTCGGTCTGGGACCTCAAGTCGCGGCAGAACATTCCGAAGCTGATGAGCTTCATGAACAAGTTCGGCCTGATCACCGCCCGCGATCCCGGCAACGGCTACAAGCCGATGACCGACGTCATCCACAAGGTGCTCAACGACATCACCGTGGACGATCGCGCCGTGATCGTCGGCGGCGACTCCCACACCCGCATGTCCAAGGGTGTTGCCTTCGGTGCCGACTCCGGCACCGTCGCACTCGCACTCGCCACGGGTGAGGCCACCATGCCCATCCCGCAGTCCGTCAAGGTCACCTTCAAGGGCACCCTGAAAGACCACATGGACTTCCGCGACGTCGTCCATGGCACCCAAGCCCAGATGCTGGAAAAGTTCGGCGAGAACGTCTTCCAGGGCAAGGTCATCGAAGTGCACATCGGCACCCTTCTGGCCGACCAAGCCTTCACCTTCACCGACTGGACCGCAGAGATGAAGGCCAAGGCCTCGATCTGCATCTCCGAGCCCGAGACGCTCATCGAGTCCCTGCAGATCTCGATTGGCCGGATCCAGACCATGATCGACAAGGGCATGGACAACGACCGGAAGCTCTTGCAAGGCCTGCTCGACAGGGCCGAGGCACGGATCGCTGACCTGCGGTCGGGCAACAACCCCGCCCTCACCCCCGACGCCAACGCCAAGTACTCCGCCGAGTTCGTCGTCGACCTGGATCAGCTCGTGGAGCCCATGATCGCCGACCCCGACGTCAACAACGACGACGTCTCCAAGCGCTACACCCACGACACCATCCGGCCCATCTCCTTCTACGAGGGCACCAAGAAGGTCGACCTGGGCTTCGTCGGCTCCTGCATGGTCCACAAGGGCGACATGCAGATCCTCGCGCAGATGCTTCGCAACATCGAGAAGCAAAACGGCACGGTCACATTCAAGGCACCGCTGGTCGTTGCCCCGCCGACCTACAACATCGTCAACGAGCTCAAGGAAGAGGGCGACTGGGCCGTGCTCACCAAGTACGCCGGCTTCGAGTTCGACGACGTGTCTCCCAAGGACACGGCGCGTACGAAGTACGAGAACATCATGTACCTGGAGCGCCCCGGCTGTAACTTGTGCATGGGCAACCAGGAGAAGGCGGCAAAGGGCGACACCGTGATGGCCACCTCGACGCGCCTCTTCCAAGGACGTGTTGTGGCGGACAGTGACGAGAAGAAGGGCGAGTCGCTGTTGGCTTCGACCCCGGTTGTCGTGCTGTCGACGATCCTGGGTCGCACACCGACGCTCGATGAGTACACGTCGGCGGTCGATGGCATCAAGCTGACAAGCTACGCGCCTCCGGTGAACTGAGGCTGATTTGCAGTCGGCTCGGTCGCATGCGGCCGAGCTTTCGCGTCGACATCTCCGTGTGTACCCGCTGCAGCGGGCCCATGCGTGTCTCTCGGGCCGTCACCACAGCCGTTTTCACGCACGCACGGTCTGCGCCGGCCGTTGTCATGAGCCAACGCTGACGCCAGGTCGGTGCCGAGCCAACTTTGGACACAGGCGAGCCCACCCGGACCCGTCCGACACTGGGAGCCCCCAGCTACGTCGGGGTGGGGACCTCATCCCAGCCCATCGAGCCAAGGCCGATGAGCCACGACAGCGCCACCCGTCGTTCGTAGACGACCCCCGCTTGGACGGGCGGCTGGACGCCACGCTGCTGATGGTCGACGGCGAGCCAATGCAAGCGATAGTGCTCGTCGATCGTGTCCGCGATTTCACTCGGCGAGCGGGCGATGGCGTTGGGCACCTTGCGCTCGAACATGCGGCCCGCAACCGAGGGGACATCGCAGATCGCTGTGGGCGGCGCCAGATCCCCAGCGCCCAAAGCCCACTGCAGCAAGTTGAGCGACTCGTACTTCCACGTGAACTCGGGCAGCGCCTCGCGCGGGACGTTTGATGCGGCGAGAAATGCCTCGTCACGCTCGGTGAGCAGGACCGGCTCCAAGCGCGAGCGCACCGCTGAGACCTCGAGCGGATCCCCGCTTGCGCGTGCTTCGGCGACGACGGCGACCAACATGAGTCCGGCCGCGCGCGCCAGGACCTCCTCTCCACTGCGAAGCACGATCTCCGCCTCGCAGGGGGACGGCGGTAGGAACTCCGGGGTGACAAACCCGTTGCCGGCCAAGCGCGTCCGCGTCTCCTCGCGCCGCTGCAGCGCGCGCGGCAGGTAGGGCACATCGGCTCCGGCGGCGCCCGGACCGACGATGACGTTGCCTTCGGGATCACGCAGCGTCGAGTCGGGCATGAACACGACGGCGTTGGAGGCTCGCGCGAACGCGGCCAGTCGATCTTCGCCACCCGCCGGTACGTCGAACGAGTAGTGGTTGTGCACCCGCCACGTATGCTCGGCGGCGTGCGCCTGTGCGGGCGTCGGAGGCCCGTCGCCGGCGTGGGAAAGGATCCACCCGCAAAGGCCGTCCAGATGCTCCGCGAGTTGGGGGTCCGAGCGATCGCGGTGCCCGATCGGGGGCACCGGCGGGGCTGGAGGCGCCGCAACCGTGGCGTACAGATTCACCGGAGGCACGCGCACCAGCGTACCCATGCGAAGCGATCGGCGCCAGGGTGGGTAGCTTCGCGCCCGGATTCACCGTCTTCCCCGGAGCACCAAAGCTGGTCGAGGACAGGCCGGCAGTCAGCAGGAGGGCAGCAGCGATGGCGAAGCTCTTCAATGTTGGTGGGAACGAACGCCGCAGTCCGCTCGGCGTTGCCCTTCCGGGTTGGGCCCGGACGCCGCGAAAGGACCGCGTGTTTTCTTCTCTTGTGCCGCCCCTGACGCTCGTCGAGGTTGCGACAGAAACGCGAAGGGGGTCGTGCACAAGGCACATCTAATCGCTCGACAGGATGACCCTCAGGGCGTCCTCAGCCCAGTTTGACAGTCATCGCGCTCCATCCCGTGACGCCTCGAAATCGGCCGTGGTTGCTAAACTTGACGCATGAAAATGGCCGTATTTGTCGACGTGGAATCCGCGTTCTACGAAGGCGTGCGTGGCCCAGTCATCGTGCATCTGCGTGGACTCGATCTGAAGCGCTGCGAGCTCTTCGCGTGGAGCGGGAAGGGGTCGGAGGACGCGCGAGTGCGAGCCGTGGAGGCCGGGGTCGAGAGCTTGTTCAGCGGCTTCCTGACCAAGCCGCACGTGATCCTGGACGAACACGAGCCTCGCCGCTGGCCAGGTCTAACCGTGCAGCACCCGGCACGCGTGGAGGACACGACAGAGGCCGACTACAGGGCGGCAGCGTTCCCGGACATTCGCGTCCTCGAAGGACTCGAGGCCATTCGCAGGCGGCCCAGCATGTACGTCGGTACCACCGAGAACGCGACGCACATGCTGCACTGGGCGTTGCGCGACCGCCTGGGGCACATTGAAGAGACGGCAGGCGCCCGTGCCGTGTCGGTGCGAATGCTGCCCGGCGACGAATTGGAGCTCGTCGACGATTGGAGTCGCTATCCCGTGAGTGCGGAAGGCCTGGACAAAGCGTGCGCCCATCTGGGACAGAACTTCGAGCTTCCGATCCTCAACGCCCTCTCGCGCCGGTTCGAGGCCGAGGTCTGGGCCGACGGAATCTGGGTCCGAGCGGAGTACGAGCGGGGCCGTTTGGTGCGCGGCCCCTTCGAGTCCAAGGGTCCGCTCGGAACTGGCACGCGACTGCGGTTCACCCCCGACCCGCAGGTCTTCGACAACACCCGCATCGACCCGGCCTGGCTCGCCGCTCGGCTCGAGGAACTCGCGGTACTCGGCGCCGGGGTGACTCTGACGCTCGAGACTGGCGACCAGACACAGCGCTTCTTCGCCCGCAACGGCTTGGGAGACTGGGTCGGGGCGCGTGGGGACAAGGACGCGTCGGTGCGTCGTGGGCTGGTCCGTGCCGGAGAACAGCGGTGCGAAGTTGCCTGGACGTGGACACAGAACGCGGAGGCGCAGGTTCGCGGGTGGGTGAACGGGGTGCGCACCCGCGATGGCGGGTCGCATGTCGAAGCACTGCAGCGGTCAGTGGCTGAGCACGCGCCTTCCTCCAAACAACGTCTCGTGGCCGCGGTGCATGTGAACATGCCGCGCCCGCGCTACAAGGCACCGATCAAGGATCACCTCGACAGTCCAGAGATTGCACCGTTGGTACGGTTGGCTGTTGAGGCGGCGCTGTTTGAGTCCGAACGTCCGGGATGATTGCGTGGCGTTGACGCGCCACGGTTGCTGCTAGTCGCTCGCTAGGCGCTGTTCGAGACACGACGCTCCGGTTCCTTGGGCTCGCAGGGGTCCTCCCGCTGGTCGTGTTTCTGCTCAGCCTCATGGTGCTGTGAGTCGGGCGTTTTTGCGTCTTCGCTCGCGCGTAGGACCCGCTGTGGCAGGGACGCTGCCAAATTCCTACCCTCCTTCCCCAGACAGGTCTCGTCCTTCCCGTCCGCTTGCGTGATCGATCATGTGGGATGAAGCACTACCAGAGCATGATGGGTTCGCTGGCTATGTCCCTCCTTCTCGCCGCAATGGCGCCGGCTCCCGTTGCCCAACCGCTCGGACAAGCGCCCGAGCATGAGGGCGTGGGTCAGCTTTCGATGGGGGCCTTGTTCGGCGCCGGCTGGCTGACGACCAAGATCATGGTGACGATCGCCGATCCATTCGCCGTCCAGGATCCGAACTTCGACGAGCGCAGCTGCGACGAGAGCTGCCTCAACGGTCCGCTGCTCCACACGCTGGGTGCGCCGGTGCTCGTTGGCACGATGGGGTTCCTCGGCGGCGGGATGCGGACGTACAGCCGACATCGAGTCCGCTCGGGACAGGCGCTGCGATGGCGACCCGACGCCGATCCCCGTCGAATCATGACGCTCGGCGGTTCGCTGATCGCCGGCGGTGCTGTCGTTCTGGGGACAGGCCTCGGTGTTGCCTACGGTACGCGCATCGAATCCCGCGGCCGTGTCGCGCTCGTCGAAGGAATGTGGTGGACCACCGCCGGGCTGGGCATCAGCGGCGCGATGCTCCTTGGCATCGGTCACGGCCGGAAGCGTGGGCGTGCAGATCGGAGAACCATGCTCGCACCCGTGGCGACCGGATCCTTCACGGGTGTGTCCATATCGGGCACATTCTGACGCCGCGCGACGCGGATCCGCCGCTGTTCATCGCGTTCGGGCTGTCGATCGCCGCGTGCTTCGCGGATCCAAACGCAGACGAGACGGTGTGGGCGTTGCCAAATCACCCGCGGATCTGCGCCACGTACGGGACGGGGAACCCAAGAGGAACCGGGCGCCACGTACGGATGGGGAACGCAACGGGAACCCGGGAGCACGCGCTCTTGAGCTGCCCGCCATCACGACCCTGCCCGAGGCTCAGCTCCGTGATGCCGCTCCCTCTCGCCCGCCTTGGATGAGGCTCGAGCCGCCACCAACGTCCGGGTCGAGGTCTCAGACCACACTCCCGGGTACGGATGGCAAGGTCGAGCGAAGTGTCTTGAGCATCAGCACATCTTCCTGCCCGCCGTGGAGGTGAACCAGCCCTCGGGGGCAGGCGCCGGGTCGGATGACTTGGCTCGAGCCCGAACTTCCGTAGATCTGGAGGTCGCTGCTCGAGACGTTGAACACGGTGCGGTACTGAAACAAGCCGTCGACTCCGGCTCCGTCGGGGACGACGAGCCCCTCGTACGTCCCTCAGAATCCCATCCGCCCCTCCGCGAGCCCGCGTCCACGTTTTCACAGCGAGTTCCCTTCAGCGCTGAACACCTCGAACCGAGATCACGGCTCTGAATCACGCATGGCGAGCATCTACCCGACGTTCGAAATCAGGCGTCCACGTTCCATCGCTCGCGACTGGGGCACGTGATCGTGGTTGGGTTGAACTTGGCTCCCGCGATGTCGTTGCCGGCGTTGAGAGCCTGGTTTATGGCCCTCACCTCGGGACCGTGAAGCGCGGCGCGTTCGAACAGTTCACGGGGACCGCTGTGAAAGATCTGAACTGCGAGCTGCAGCGCACAAAGGAACACGGGCTCATCTTGGAGTGAACGCTCCTCGCTCTCCGAGACGTCGCTCGAGAGCACAAAGGTCTTTGGAGGGTCGACCACATTCATGTGCGCCAGCAGCACGCGTCCGAACGCGAGTGGCACAAGGGTCGCGACCTTCCATGGGTCTATCCGGGTGTTGGTTGACCGCTCGAACGCCGCGACCATCGTCTCATCGGTCACCTCAGCAAGATTCCCGACAACCTCGAGTATCTGCCGGACTGCCCTCTCCTGCTCTTCGCTCCATTGCGTCATTGCGATGCCCGATCTTCTCGAGCGCTCATGCGCCCAATACACCAGCCTCAGCTGCGACCTCCGGCAGCTTAACTGGCCTGAACTCGAAGCCGCAACCGTCTGTCAGCGGGGCCAACGGAACCACAGCGCGGCCCGATCAGGCATCTGCCCAGGAGGCGCCAGCCCAAGCCATCGCAGCGGTCCCTACACCCCAGGCCGACAAGCACTGGGCTGCTCGGGCTGACCGCTCCGAAGTCGAACGAGCGATCGGGTTGTGGACTGAAGCCGCGGAGCGACATCCCGACGACGCAAGGGTTGCTGTGATGCTGACCCGCGCTCATGTCTACGTGCTCGACGCGTTCGAGCCCGGCAACCCCGGAGGAAAGCTCCTCAGGGATACGGTTCGCTGGGGCGAGAGTGCGGTCTCACGGGTCTCGCCCGTGTTCGCCGACGCAGCAAAGCGCCTCGCGCTGGAGCTCTCCGCCGTGGTTGATGAGCTATTCTGACGAACACTGAGCGTCCCCGTCCGTACGTGGCGCAAAGCTCATCGCCCGCGTCTTTCGCGTCGACACCTCCGTCTGTACGCGCTGTAGCGGACCCATGCGCGCCAAACGGTGGCGTGGCGACGGGCGTGGGCGAGCAACTCGAACCAGCTCACCAACGAACAGGAAATCGGAACGCCTGCTCACCCACGGACGGGGAATCGCCCCTGCAGGGAATCGGGGTGGCCTACTGAAAGTGCGCGGCCATTGCCGAGTACCCCGCTCCGGCCGCATTCCGGCGCCAGCTCGCGACCGCAGTACCGCTTGGGTGCACTTCGACCTGGGGGCTCGCATCATCAACGCCGTTTTCGGAAGCGATGACCAGCTCTCCACCCCATGTGTCGGAGGTCGGATCGTAATGGCTCGCCAGAATCTCGTTGGCTGAGGCGGCGTCGTTGAACTGAAACCACACGGCGATGCCGTTGCCAGCGTTGTTCTGATCAACGCGCGGCGTACTGGCGACGCCGTCCCCACTGTCCAGGAGTACGGTCCGCGCCCAGGTGTCTGACGTGGCGTCGTAGCGACGCGCAAAGACATCGCGGGAGAGAGGTGATTGGCGGTGCCATACCGCGATCGCATTCCCACTGGGCGATACCGAGAGGTCGGAGAACCGGGCGTCACCAACGTCGTCGGGGTCGAGCAGCATGGGGGCCCCCCACGCATCGGCGACCGCGTCGTAGCGATTGGTGTAGATATTCCACTGGGCGGGGGCGACCCCATCCCGTTGGGACCATGTTGCGATGGCGTTGCCGTTGTCGTCGATGCCCACGGATACCTCGAACGCATCGGCCGGATTCAGCGCCTCGATCGGCACTGGAACGCCCCAGGCGTCGGCATCCGCGTCGTAGTGGCTGGCAAAGATGTCCCTGGGTTGGCTCTGACCTGGCGTCGTTTCACTGGTCCACACGGCAAAAGCCGAGCCGCTTGCATTGACCGCAAGCTTGGAGCCCTGGACGGAGACATCTCCCGACTCCAGGCCGACGGAGCCTTGCCACGTCCCCGTCGCGGCGTCTCGTCTGACCGCGAAGAGGTCGGTTGTCGAGCCATCGGGCAGGGGCACGAGGACGGTCGCGTTGTCGGCGGCGTCGAACGCTACCGGAAACGCAGAAAACCCGCCGCCATCGGGGAGAATGACCGTGATGGGCTCCCACGTTCCGGTGGCCACGTCGTAGCGCCGCGCCACTGCAGCGATCGGCGCGTTGCCAGGGGTCGTGTCGCCCCACACCGCGATGGCGTTGCCTACGGTGTCCATCGCGATACTTGGGATACCGGCGCTGTCCGTAGCTGCATCGAGTTGCGTCGCCTCGCCCCAGGTGTCGGTGGCGATGTCGTAGCGTTGGGAACGGACGCCGTGCGCGAAAGATCCGGCGTCCGAACGCCACACGACGATGGCGTTTCCGCTTGGGTCCGTCGCCAGCTGCGGAGCACCGATGAGCTCCGGGCCACCGTTCTCGAGCAAGCGCGGCATGCCCCATTGCGCCAAGGTGCAGTCTCCGCTGCACACACCGTTCTTTGCAACGCCATCGCACTCTTCCCCTTCACTCGGTTGCACCACCCCGTCGCCGCACGCCGGGAACCGACAAGCGTCGGTGCAGCCGTCGTCCTCATCGCCGTTGCGGCCGTCATCGCAGTCCTCCCCCGCGGCCTGGTTGATGACCGCGTCCCCACATCCGGCCGCCGTGCAGTCGGCGTTGCAGGTCGCGGACTCGCCCCCAGCGTCGCAGTCCTCCCCAGGTTGCACGGTGCCGTCCCCACACTCCCCAGCAAGATCACCACTGCTCAACCCCGAGTCTGACTCGCTCCCCGTTGTGGGGCCCTGGGTCTCGAGCCCTGTCGATTCGGTGGCACCCATCGTTTGTGCGGTGGCTGTGGCCGGTCCCCCTGTCCCGGTGGTCGTGGTGGAGTCGGTGTCTTGCCCGGTGACGCCCCCCGAAGAGCCGCACGCAGCAAGCAAACAAATCCACGCCAAGCATGCGCGCTCCCCCATCGTTCCCAAAGTCATACTCAACCAACGAACTCCGCCCGAAAGCGGACGAACTCAGCCTATCGAGGAGGAGCTCATCTTCCAAGGGCCGTCTGTCGCCGCACAGCCACTTGTGGTGAACGGCCGTAGGGGTCCTTCGGCTCCGCTGTAGCGCAACGAGTCACCGGACGGGAGCGTTGAGCTCGATCGCGCGTGCGCGGACGCGCTTGTGGTCGCGAGCCTCGCCTCGGGCGCGGTTGGCCTGACGCCGCTTGGCGCTGGGACCTTTGAGAGCGGCGCTCACCGCAGGACAGGTCGACCAGCAAGCGAGCTTGTTGCGAAAAAACTGTCGTGTGCGGCCGACGCTTGGCGAACGGCCCGGTCCGGCGGCTCGGCCCTAGATCCAGGAGAACGGAGACCCTACGTCCGGTGCCCACTCCGGTGCCTGTCTCTTATACACATCTGACGCTGCCGACGAGCGATCTAGTGTAG
>OJGU01000622.1_pt1 | contig 18859 bp, 30 predicted proteins | sample 1594741 | NCBI WGS metagenome assembly OJGU01 (sample SAMN05416841, study PRJEB24817) | seawater metagenome | isolation source: Sea water | place: Canada:Atlantic | collected 2013-07
CGCACAGGCGGCGGCACCGGCAGATACCCGGGAGTGACCTTCGGCTTTGGAGGCGACATGAGGCAGATTGAGAAGCCTCCGACCGAGAAGCAACTCGGCGTGCTCCAGCACATCCGAGCGTTCCGGCTCGCTCACGGCTACTCGCCGAGCTTCCGGGAGATTGCGGACCACTTTGGCTGGGCCTCCACGATGGCACCTGCCACGCACATCGAAGGTCTGGAGAGACGGGGCCTGCTGTCCCGGGTCTACGGAGTCGCGAGGACAACCCAACTCACGGAGAAGGGGGAGGCGCTGTGTTCACCATGATCGCGTTTACCTGGGCGGCCGCGCTGGCCGGCAGCCTCATCCTCGCCGACCGCCGGTCAAAACAGCACCGCCGGACCGTCCACGACTTCGCCGAGAGCATGGCGACCAGCCGGCGAGTCGAACTGGCACGACGCGAACGCCTGAGGCGCTGGAATCGTCGAAGTGCCTCGGTGGCCGGGGAGTTCGAGGCATGACCGCGTACGCTCTCACGATCCACCAGCCGTGGGCTTGGGCCATCGTGGCCGGCCACAAGCCGGTGGAGAATCGCAAGTGGATCCCGCCGCGGGAGTTCGTGGGCCAATGGCTCTTCATCCACGCGGGCAAGACGTTGGACATGCCCGCCGTGGAGAAGGTCCGTGCCGAAGTCGGCGGCCCCGCTCTGCTCAACCCTGAGCGCGACCTCGCCACCGGGGCGATCTTGGGGTGCGCTCGATACGTGGGGACCGCGACCGAGGACCCGCAGTTCCGGGTGCCTGGAGTGGAAGTGTCGGACCCAGAGCCGCACCTTGAGTCCCCCTGGTACGTCGGCCCGTTTGGCTGGGTTCTCGCGACCCCCGTGAAGTTCAAAGACCCCGTCCCCGCACGCGGGATGCAGAAGTTGTGGAAGCCACGAGAGGACGTCCTCGCGGAGTGCCGAGAGCAATGGAGACAGTCACGATGAACGACACCAGAATGACGCCTGACCGCCTGGTCATCCTTGAGTCCCCCTACGCTGGGGAGGTCACCACGAACGAGGACTACGCGCGGGACTGCATGCGTGACTCCCTGCTCCGCGGCGAGGCCCCGTACGCGTCACACCTGCTCTACACGCAGCCCGGCGTCCTCGACGACGACGTGCCCAACGAACGCTCTCTGGGCATCGCGGCTGGGTTCGCCTGGCGGCGAGTCGCTCAGGCCACAGTCGTCTACACCGATCTTGGGATCAGCCACGGGATGGAGCTCGGAATCGCTGACGCGAAGACCCGCGGCGTTCCGGTGGAGTTTCGTCAGCTTGCAGACTGGGCGCCGATGCGCGGGCCGGAGGTGTCCGATGCCTAGCTCCAAGAAAGACCTGGAACGGCTGCTCCGCAAGAAGTTCACCGTCGCGGACATCGCCGACGTCTACGGGGTCAAGAGCGCCACGGTCCGCCGGTGGCTGAAGGCTCACGGGCTCAAGGTCGCCGCCAGGCCGACGCCGGACGAGCTGCTCGAAGAAGTGAGGAGACGAGGGTCCTGCCGCGCTGCCGCCGACCACCTGGGCCTCAGCTACCAGGCGGTGGCCCAGAGGCTCAAGCGGCACTTCCCCCACTGGTCCGGATCCACGAGTGGGGTCCGATACTCGGCCGCCGACCGCTCACGCGCGATGTCCCTCTACATCGATGGGGTTGAGATCGACGAGATCTGCGCACGAATCGGCTGCTCCCGCACGACGGTCACCGACTGGGCGCGGGAGGACAAGGTCGGTCGAGGCGTTGGCCGACGGCGCACGTACGAACCCAAAGAGGCGGTCGAGCTCTACGAGAAGCTGGGCTCGCAACAGGCTGTTGCCGAGGTCCTCGGCGTGTCACCGACGTCGGTGTGGCGAGCCCTGCGGGAGGCCGCATGTTCGACCTGAGTCTCGCCGACAGCGCGATCACAGCGGCCGCGACTGTTGTCGTCGCGTGGGTCACAGCGAATGCGGGGCAGGCGAACAAGCGCATCGCAAATCTGACGGGACGTGTCGAGGAACTCGAAAGGTGGCGAGACGAAGAGGAGGACGCCGATGTTGACGGCTGAGCAGCTGCAGCAAGAGAAGGCGTCGAAGCCGAGGCCCGACCTCTTCCCCGCATCCGTCCGCGCGGCGATTGGTCGTGTCCTCGGTCGCTCGATGGCGAAGCACGGCCACCCAGACGATTCCGCCCGGAACCCCCAGCACCCGAACGGAACCATCGAGGCGCACGTCGCTTCGATCGAGCGCCACTGGCTCGCCTACCTCAGCGGCGAGACGACCGACCCAGGCAGCGGTGAGCACCCTCTTGTTCACGCCATTGCCCGGATGGCGTTCATCGCCGAACGGGACCCATTGCTCTCATCGCAAACCCACGGAGAAGACTGATGCCAACCAAGAAGCGATCAAAGGGAAGAACAGCCAAGCCAACGAAGGTCAGCCCTGCTGCCCTCATCGGAGACCTTGTGAGTGCAAAGGGAGCGCCCCCTCCCGCCACGCTCGATGGCGAGGCGCGGGAGTTCGTCGAGGGCGTTCTCGCTCACAATGACGTGAACCCTCGCAACCTAAGGATCTCTCGCAAGCGAACGGTCGACACGCTCGAGGAGAAACTTGGCACCACGATCTCGGGTGTCGCTCTTGAGAACTTCGTGCAGCGCGAGCTGGGGAGGTCTTCATGGGGAAGAAAGTAGACAGCCTGGTCAGCGGTCTCGCGAAGGAGACCGAGCAGGACGCGGAGCGGGAGCTGAACCTCAAGCTGCGTCGGAAGCTCGCCAAGTCCGAGCATGCTCGGAAGATGGCCGAGTCTCGCTCGTCGGACGCAGAACGGCGACTCGAGGACGCCCAGCATGCACTCGACATCTCGCTCGCCACATCGGAGCCGCGCGAGTCGGTCTACAAGATCGAGAGCCGGGAGCCCAGCGAGCCGCACGAAGCAACGGCCGTGCTGCTGGCTTCAGATCTGCACCCTGAAGAAACGGTGAGCCCGGAAACTGTCTCGGGGCTCAACGAGTTCAATCTCTCGATCGCCCAGGAGCGGATGACCCGGCTCTTCGTCGGTGCAAAGTGGATGGTCGATGCGCTCCAAGAGAAGGGCGGCCCGGGGTTCGTGATCCGGGACTTCATTCTCGGGATCCTTGGCGACCTCATCACCAACACGATTCACCCGGAACTGCTGGAGAGCAACGCGCTGGGGCCGGCGGACGCGACGATCTACGTGACCGAACTACTGCGGGGCGGTATCGACTACTTGCTCGCTGAGACCGAGCTCGAGCGCATCTACTGCCCGTGCGTCCACGGCAACCACGACCGGATGACGCCGAAGATGCGACATTCGACGAAGGCCGCGAACTCGCTCGCCACGATCGTCTACCACCAGCTCGCGCAACTCTACGCGGACGAGCCGCGGGTTGAGTTCGACGTCGCCCGAGGGTCGCTGCTCTACACGGAGATCTACGGGCACACCATCCGGTGGACCCACGGGGACGACATCCGGTACTGGGGCGGCGTTGGAGGCATCACCATCCCGCTGCGAAAAGCCATCGACAGTTGGGACAAGAGCCGGCAGGCGCACCTCACCTGCCTCGGACACTTCCACCAGGTCACCGACCACCGGGACTTCGTCGTGAACGGGTCTCTCATCGGCTACAGCGCGTTCGCCCAGGCCATCAAGGCGCGCTTCGAGCCGGCGGCGCAGGCGTTCTTCCTGCTCGACCGGCGCCGAGGCAAGCGGATGTTCTCGCCCATCCAGGTGCAAGACACGGGAGGGTGGTCATGACCGCTTGGTACGACGACTACCCGTTCCGGCGGTTCGCGAAGCTCCTGTGGCCAGCCGAGTTCGACCTGGCAGTCCAGCTCGAGGACGGCAGGCACCGGCAGAAGGGCGCCAAGGCGGCGAGCCGAATCATGGCCGAGCGACAACGCGGATTCCGTGCTGCGCTTGAGCTCGCCAATCTGGCAAAGGATGTCGAGGCGTTGCAGGCCGAGATGGCCAGGAGGGTTTCATGAGCCTCCGTCGACGCACCCCGCTCAAGCGCTCGGGCGGGCTGAAGCGGAAGGCCAGGCTCCCTCGAGCAAACGCCCAGCGGGCGGCTAAGCGACGGGCCGACGCGTTTGGCCCTCAGGCCGAGTGGTGCCGCAAGGCTCCGTGCTGCGCCTGTAGCTCGATCGGTGTGGTGCTGTCCTTCGGCAAGGCTGAGGCTTTCGCGATTCAGTCGGACCCGCACCACGTGCGGAGCCGAGGAGCCGGGGGCACCGACAAGGACTGCGTGCCCCTCTGCCGCGAGCACCACCAGGAGGTTCACCGCATCGGGCGCGACACCTTCGACGCGAAGCACGGAATCAGTCTACGCAAGGTCGCGGACGCAATACACGGATCGCTGACCGGAGAGAAAGGCGAGAGCGAATGACGAAGCAAGCAAACATCATCGGCAAGCCCCCCGAGCAGAAGCGGGGGGCGGTGTTCGGAGACGTGCCGGCTGGACAGGGGAAAGAATCCGTGTTCCGGAGGCAGTGCGGAACTTGGTGTGCCCGCATGAGAGCCACCATCCCGAGCGCTCGGAAGGCGTATCAGCTGGACGACCTGGTCATCGTCTACCCGGACGAGGACGAGCCCGTTACCCTGCTCGCAGGGCCCCCGCCAGACCCTGCGGTGACGACGTACGGGGAGCTGGAGGCCGGCGAGTGGCGCTTCGATGACGAAGGCGAGCTGACGCTGTGTGGTCAAACGGTCGATGTGTCCATTAGCGGGCTGGCCGTGGACCACGCGTTCCATGACGACCTCGTTCGCCGCGTCTCCCCCATCGAAGCCGCAGCCCACGTGCTCGGCCCGGACGCAGGGGCGTCCGTCGTGGTGCACGAGGAGCCGGGGGCCGAGCTCCGGGAGGCACAAGCGCTGTTCATGCAGTTCGGACTGCGGCTCGTGGATATCGTCCGGCAAGGCGCCACACTGCTCAGCACACGCGAGCCCGCGACCGCCGACCCGGAGCCCAGCACGTGGTACGAGAGCGAGGCCCGCAAGAACGGCCACGCGGAGGGCTGTGCCCGAACGAAGTGGGACACGAACCCTTGCACGTGCCCGGAGCTCGCGGAGGACCGGACCAAGCCGGCGCCAGGGTGGAAGGTGAGCAGGGCTGCAAGCTGCGATTACACCCTACGCCGGCCAGACGGCGTCGTCTGGGCATACGATATCAACTCAAAGGCTGCCGCGGTCGCCATGTCGTGGGAGCGATGGGACGCCGAGCAGGCACGGAAGGCCGGTGGCGAGTCGTGAGCGGGCCAGCGACATGCCACAAGTGCGGCCGCATCCACTACGGCCGATGGACTGAGCCGTGCAAGCACTGTGGGTGGCCATGGGACACCACTCGCGCAGCCTCTGCGGGGTGCGTGGGGACGGGGGATGTCGACGCACGTTGCATCCCGTTCGTCGCATGGCTGAGACAAATGGGGTTCCCGCACTACGAGCTGTCGGCCAAAGGCTGCACAGCAGACGAAGCCCTCCGAGCGGAGGTGAGCTGATGAGCATGGACGAACTGCTTGGCTCCGACGGCCCGGACACGTTCCGCCTGACAGCGGCCGGCGAGGGGCGGAAGCGCGAGGCGACCCGGCTCCGCGCTGAGGTGGAGCGCCTCCGGTCGGGCATCGCAGACCTGCGCGCTGGCCTCATGCGGGGTTGCAATGGGGGCCGATGCGACCCTTTGGACATGACGCCGCTGGCCCCAACGCTCGCCTGCCTGGACGCCCTCACCCGAGAGGACGGTGAGGGGTAGTGGTTCACGGAAGAGGAAACCCGTGGGAAGAGGAGGAAGACGACCGGTGCCCCGCATGCCTGGTCTCGCTCTCTTGTGGCTGCGGCTGCGCAGAGGCTGCTTCGGCCGAACGGCTGCGCATCGCCGCCACTTGGACCGACGGCCCCGACTCCGAGTCAGCACGTGCAGCACGTGGGGAGGGGACGAACACTCCGATGCTCCGGGCGACAGTGCTCCGCTGGATGGCCGACCGGTTCGAGTTTGAGGCCAATCTCCCAGAGGTATCCGGTCAAACCTTCGCGTTTGGTCATCTGCGAACGGCCTCGATGCAGGGCGCGAACCTATGGGCCGCCCGGAAGCTTCGAGAGCTTGCCGACTCAGACCTGCTCAAACGCTGGCCCGAAAAGGCCAACCCCAGGCCCGACCCCGCTCACGTTCCGGCAGTCCGCCGGGTGGTGGCGTGGGTGCCGGCGAGCGAGAGTGACTCGGACATTCTGGATGACCCGTTCGACGCGTACAGCATTGAGGCGTCAAACCGCATTGAGGCGATGTTGAACCACGGGCGCGGCACCGACTACTGGACATGGCGCTCAGAGGTCGGCGAGGCGTACGCCGTGAGGGTCCAGGACCGATACGCCGCCTGGCTCCGCCACCGGGACGAGAAGGCGGGGTGCCTGTGAGCGCGATCGAGGCCGTCTCCGCTCGCGTCTTCAAGGGTGGAGGGCGGCGGTTCTTCTCGCGCGCTGCAGCGTACAGAGCGGAAGCAAAGGCCCGAATGTTTGCGCAGCGCCCTTGCGACTGCGACCCGGGCTCACCTGAGCACTACGGGGCGGATGGCAACGCCTGCGAGCTTCACGACATGGACACGGTTCGGTTCGCCCGCCTCCGCGACCGCTACGCCAGAATGCTCGCTTGGAAGGATCGCCGATGAGCCGCAACCCCCGCCAAGACCTCGCCCGCAAGCGCCGGCTCCGACGACGTAACGAGGCGTGGGAGGTCTTCGAGCAGGTGTTGGCAGAGATAGACGAGCGCTTGAACCACGAGTCTTACCAGGACGACTTGGAGCGCTGGTCCTATGGGCCCGGGATGTTCGACTACTAGCCACCTCCTAACTCCCCTCCGATTAGTAGGAGCCACCCCGCCGCAAGGCCCAGCCCGCACCCCAACAGGGGCCGGGCCTGAGGCCGTGTGTCCAGGCAACCAACGGTCCTTCACATGTTCGCCGGTTCCGGAGGCGGCGCCCTTGGCTTCCATCGAGCCGGCTTTCGAGGGTTGGGGGCCCTCGACTTCAACGCGGCCGCGTGTCGAGACCTTGAGCGACTCACCGGAGAGTCTGCCCACGTCGAGGACATTGGCGCGATGGAGACCCCGGCCGCCCTGGCCGCACTCTGCCCTGAGAGCCCCGACGTCGTCTTCGCGAGCCCGCCGTGCAAGGGGTTCTCCGGCTGCCTCCCAGAAGCGAACGCTAGGCTCGACAAGTATCAGCGGCTCAACTCGCTGGCATTCCACGGGCTCTGGCTTGCTCTCGAGGCCTGGCGCCGTCGCCCCCGACTGATCCTGCTCGAGAACGTGCCCCGCATCCAGTCGCGGGGTCGGGAGTGGCTCGCTCGGCTGGTTGGACTGCTCCAGAAGTACGGCTACGCCGTCGACACGTCGGTCCACGACTGCGGCGAGATCGGAGGCCTGGCGCAACGGCGCAAGCGGTTCTTGCTGGTGGCCAGGCACATGCCTCAGGTCGAGTCCTTCCTGCGTCTCCCTTCAGAGAAACGGGTTCGTTCGATCGGCGAGGTGCTCGGCGAGCTTCCAGTGCCGGCACCCGGCTCAACTGCCGGCGGTGCCATGCACACCCTCCCCCGTTTGAGCGCGCTCAACTGGGTCCGGCTGGCCCTCATCCCTGCGGGGAAGGACTGGCGCGCCATCCCGGCCGCTGTACGCCTCGCAGACCGCAAGGGCCGCCCCAACGGACCCTACGGAGTCGAACCGTGGGAGTGCTCGTCCCATGCCGTCCTGGGCCACACCACGAGCCGCGACACATGGGGAAGCGTCTCCGACCCCCGCGTCCGCTGCAAGCGTCGAGAGGGCGGTCACGGTGTGCGGCCGTGGGACGGCCAGAGCGCCGCGGTGATCGGCCACCCGAGCATCGACAACTTCCCCGCCCAGATCGCTGACCCACGCATCGACTACCAACCGCACCGGGGCTGCATCGGTGTCGCGAAGTGGGAGTCGCCATCGGGAACCATCAAGGGGGCGCACAATGTCAGCAACGCCACGGGATCGCTTGCGGACCCTCGAACGGTGGATGCGTCTCACCGAGTGGAGGCATCGGCCGATCCACACGCCATCCTGGGAGACCACCTCGACCTCGCATCGAAGAAGCCCCGCCACGTCGTGATCGTTGCGGCCGATGGCAGCTGGCACCGGCCAATGACAACGCTCGAACTCGCGGCGCTACAGGGCTTCCCCACCACCCTCAACGGTGAGCCGCTGGTCCTCGACGGCAAGAACCACGGCGATTGGCGTGAGAGGATCGGCAACGCCGTCCCGCCACCCGCCGCGTTCGCGATCGCCCAGGAGTGCGCCGCAACTCTCGCCGCCGCCGCTTCGGGTACGTGGACGTTGGGCGAGAACCCTATCTGGGTCCGCGAGAGATTGCGCCGACATGACGGGCGCCCATGGTCCGAGGTGGCGGCATGAACTACCAATGGAGGGCCGACCGTCGCCCCGCACGTCACGGCGCCAAGGCGACAGGCCCGAAGATCGATCGCCTCGAGTACACGCGGTGCCCGTCGTGCCACAAGGGCGTCATCTTCGATGCACTCTCGAGGTCGACGCCAAGATGCCCGCACTGCGACGAGGCCGTGGGGTAGCTACGCCCGCGCTGGCTCTCCAAGAACGATGGCGACCGCTTCGACGTAGGGCTCGACGTGCTCCGGTCGCTCGTCTCGCACCCAGCGCTCCGCGAAGTCGATGAGCCCCAACACCTCACCGGGAGAGCGCGTGATCCATGGGACGCCGGGCCCGACAAGTCGCTTCGAAGAGTCCATCGATTCCCTGGTCGACCGCCCCGGCGATCCGTTGCACGGTTTCGGAAGAACACCCCGATAAACGCCCTTCGTGGGCTCCCTATACTGGTCGGCGGACTTGCCATGCCCGCATCTACGACCGAACTCGACCTGATCCTCAACCGGATGCGCGGCATCGCGGCCCCCGCCTTCGATGCGCAGATTGCCCTGTACAACGGGGATCCTCTAGGCGCGGGCACCGAGCTTTCGGGCAACGGATACGGCAGGTACGACCCCGCAGACGCAGACTGGACCGCGCCCGCAGCTGGTACCCCCAACGGCCGAATGATCGAGAACGACGGCGAGTGGCTCTTCGGGGAAGCCACCGCCGACTGGATTGCCGCCGACTACTTCGCGGTCGTCGATGGCTCCGGCGCTGTCCGCTACAGCGACACGCTGAGTTCCGCGATCACGGTGCTCAGCGGCAACCGAGCCCGCATCCCGGCCGGGGCTATCCGTATCCGCATCGGCGACGCCGCGTAGGCAGTAGGCACCCGTGCCCGCGCTGCAGCCCTACACCACGGAGGGGTCGCCCAGCGGCACCACGTCCGACGTCTGGGAGGACGCACCGACAACCCCGTTCGCGGGGACCTCGGCGACACTCCCAGACGCCACGGAGATGCTGGTCGTCGCCATCGGCCAAGCCCGGAACGACGGCGGCACACACCAAGCCGAGCTCGAGGCACGCGTCGGCAGCACCCGCATCGGGATGGTGGGGCATCGCCAGACGTTCTCGGGTGGCAACGGTGCGACGAGCGGCGGTCAGCTCTTCGCGGTTCGACGCATCACCACCGGCATCGGTGACGCGCTCAACTTCCGGCGCCGGTCGAGCTCAAGCGGGGCCGGCACTCTTCTTGATGGCCTCCAGGCAGTCGCGTGGCCGCTCGCAGACATCCCCACGACGCTCCGCCACCACAGCGAGAGCGCAAACGACGATGCCATCGCATCCCAGCCGCCCGACGTTGCGGGCTGGGTGCCGGTTGGAGTCGAGGGGGCTGGCCAGCTTCGGTTCACCGCCGCGGAGACCGGCAACTACCAGGTCCTTGCGTCCTGCGAGCTGTTCCCCCTGACGGGGATGCCCGCAGCCCGGTCGCTCACCGCTCGGCTGGCGTATCGCGAAGTCGGCACCCCAACGTGGACCTTCGTTGACACCAACGACTACTTTTTCCGCGACCCCGACCCGTCCCTCGACACGAGCCGAGTCTGCCAGGGCTTCTCGGAGCCGATCGCACTCACGACCGGCACCGAGTACGTCATTGCGATCCTCTGCGAAGGCGACGAGTCGAACGGGCTCATGGGCGTCGGGCGAATCGGCGTGCATGCGTTCGCCCCAAGTGCCTACGAGTCGATCGACACAGGTGTCGCGGGAACGACAGCTGTGGGTGGTTCGGCCACCGTGGACGTTGCCGCGGCAGCGGTGATGGCTGCACCCGGCGCTGGGACTCGAAGCTTCCTTTGCCTGACGACGTTCGCGGCGTCCGGCGGAGGCATCGGCTTCTGGACGGACCACTTCGTTCGGAGCGACGAGGGGACCCCCGGTGACGCTGGAGACGACGACTCGGGCTACGCGTACAGCTACGGCGGCGACAACTTCGACGCCGACCAGAACCTGCGCATCATGGCGATGCGATTCCTGAACGGGATTTCCGCTGACACCATCGTCACGCCGAGGATCACCACTCTCGGCGGCGCAGGGAACAACTACGACCGCATCGTCTCATCGACGTTCTCGCTCTACGCTCCGGACCCCTCAGGTTCGTTCGTCGACCTTGCGGGAGAGGCTGACGCTGACGTCAGCGCAAGCGGAGCGCTCGCGGTCGACCAGGCGCTCAGCGGCGAAGCCGACGCGGGAGTCGACGCATCGGCATCGATCTCAACCGCAACCACGACCGTCGAGGTATCCGGGCAGGCGGCGGCTATCGTCGAGGTCTCAGCGGCAGCGTCCGTAGACCAGGCCCTCTCCGGAGGGGCGTCGGCCGGCGCCGAGGCATCTGCGTCGGCCGCCCTTGACCTCGGAGTAGCTGGCGAAGCCGAGGCGGGCGTCGCTTCAAGCGGGACTGTTCAGCTCGACATCGCCGTCGGCGGCGAGGCGTCAGCGTCGGTCTACGTGTCCGGCTCTGCGGTCGAGGCTATCGAGGGGGTGATCGACATCAGCGGCGAGACTGTGGTCGTCGTCGAAACGGTTGCCTCGCTGGCGCTGGACCAGGCGGTCGTTGGCGAAGCCGCGGTTGAGGTCACCTCGTCGGCCGCTGTCGCGGTCGACCAGTCCATCGCTGGCGAAGCTGACGTGGTGGTCGACGTCTCCGGAAGCGTGCTCGGACCCAGCACCATCGACACGGACTGGGTCGAATCGATCCTTTCCGACTCAGACCCCTTCACCTCGAGGACACCGTAGATGGCCAAGCCTGATCACATGCGCGTAGGAGACTTCGCTCCCGTCATTCGCCGCGAGGTTCTCCGCGGCGGATCCGTCGTCCCTCTACCGGACGGGACCCTCGTGACCCTCAGGGCGCGGCGAGACGGCGAGTCCCTCGTTCAAACCTTCGTCGGCGAAGTCGAGGACGCTGCCGCCGGACTGGTCCGATACCCGTGGGCCGAGGGCGAACCGATCGCGGATGCTGAGGAGTCGGTGACCTTCTGGGTCACCTTCGAGGTCGAGGTCCCGGACGTCGGCCGCATCACGATTCCCACCATCGGCGAGGACGCTCTCGTCGTCCACCCGAGAGGTCCGTGATGCTCATCCTCCCCACGAACGCCAGCGTCCTTGAGTACGTCCGTTCCCGCTTCGGCCTCATCACCAGCAAGCTCGCCAAGCTCGACGCCGAGCGGGAGAGATTGCTCGACGCGGACGGCGACGGGGTGCCCGATGCGTGGGTCGACCTCAGAGGGCAGCCACGGTCGTGGAAACAACGCCGAGGGCGCCCATTGGGGACGAGGCCCATCACCGACGTGAAGGCCATCCTCGTCCACCAGGCGGCGGCCGTCATCCCGGCGGACGACCCTCGCCTGCTTTCCGTGCCCGCCCACGACTGGGTGGACCTCGAGGGGCTCGTAGCGCTTCTCAACTACGCCACCGACTACATGGCCCACGCCCATGCCGCCAACCGGTTCACCGTCGGGCTGGAGTGCGGATGCCGGGACAGCGGGCTCATCGACGAGGAGAAGAGCTTCTGGCTGTCCAAGAAGGAGCAGCGGCGTGGGCTGACGATGGCAGACCTCATCCGGCCTCCGACTCCAGCGCTCATCGACTCCGCCATCCATGTGGCGGAGTGGCGCATCGATCGAGTCGGCGAGCTCGGCGGAGAGATCTCCGAGGTATGGACCCATCGGCAGGGGCACAGCAGTAGGGTCGGTGACCCTGGCGAACGGCTCTACCGACTGGTCGTTCAACACCTTGTCGCCAAACATGGATTCCGCCCGGTGATTCTTGCCACTGTGGGAACGGGAAAAGCAGTACCCGACCGGTGGAGCGGTTCGGCAAATGGGCAGCGATACTCGTGGCGGGTCGCATAGGGCCAGTGACAGCGCGCAATGCGCGAGCCCCGTCCCGTTAACCGAAAAAGTGCGTCAGGTCAAAAAACAGCAGACTTTTTCTTCGAAACTCCATAAAATCAAGCACTTGGGAAACCCAGTTTTGGTCCCAAAAACCGTTCTAGATCTTGACAGGAGGGCACAGACAACACATGTTCTAACCAGCTCATCCACCATGCTGTGGAAGGAGTTCAGGGGGCGTCACTAGGGCACACGAGGCCCGAAGGCGCCCCCGGCTTTATTCAGGAGAACTGTTCCCAGCGGCTGCGAAGCTTGCGACGGCTGTGCAACTTCGCAACGAAGTACGCGGTCCATGGCAACACGTACTCTCCGCGGTCTGTCAGCACGACGAGGTAGTCGAACGAAGGTGTGGCCAGGTGGATCCTCTCCTGCCGACCACGTCGCTCCAACCACCGCCGAACTTGTGTTGGCTCTCGTTCTGCCTTCTCAATGAGGGGCCTGATCCAGCCGATACGCTCGGCGCGCGCAAGGTCCAGAGTCCTTGACGCCTCCTCCGTTCCGTTCGTCGTCAGGTGGTAGAATGTTGCTTCTCGGCCGTTTCGAAGCGGATGCGCCTTCAGCCCAACGCGCTTGCCCTCCCAGTGCCAGGTGGGGCCAAGAAAATCCCGCCGAAACCGCTCGTACAGCGCATCTTCGAACTCGGGGTCTGAGCCGTAGTGTGCGCGTTCGATCAGCGTGGAGCTAGCAGCCGGCGGTCCATCCGGCACGGCCGCGCCCCCCTTCCCAGTGGAGAATGTTGAACTTACGCGCCCGCAGGAGAGTGCTCTGCTTCAGCGAATAACCCGACAGCGCTCTCAGATGATCGACGACCTCCGCCTTCGCCCCAGTAGAGCCCGGGTGGCGGTTGGCATACCCTAGAGCACCAGAGAGGAAGTCGGCAAGTTGGACGAGGACCACATCAGACGAGCGCACTGTTTCGACCGTCTTGATGATATCTCGATTGAAGTCCTGGTGACTGTTGCAGAGGACCTCGTGGAGCTTCCGAGTCTTCGGAACTCCACGCGTATCTTTTTCGTCCAGGAAGACGCGAAACGCTCGGTCGGGATAGAGAATCCACTTCAACATGTCGAAGTAGATCTTGTAGTACCAGTCGTCGTGGGTCTGTCCGAATGACTTGTGATCAAGTTGCCGCTTGTCCACAACCATAGCCCGGAAGTTCAGGCCTTCTGTGTCCCAAAACAGGTCCACAAGTTGCTTGAAGTAGTCGAGCTTTGAGTTCGAGACCCGGGTCCACTTCAGCTCAGCCAGTCGGTGAATGCCGTGTCGTGTTCGAAGCGCCCTGATCTGTCGAGCCGCCCGACGAGCCACCGTCTTCTCGCACCACACGGCCCCTAGAACCATATGGGTCAGTCCATCGTTCTCTAGATGAGCGCTCTCGTCAGCGTAGATATGGTAGGTGTCGAGCATTCGACCTCGGAGCGAATTGCGCAGACTGCGCTGCCCAAGTAGGCAGGGCGCACCAGCGTACCCAGAGGTAATCATGGGACCTGGATCTGTCAACCCCGGCCCCGCTCGCTTTTTTTCGATCCGCCCTTTTATCACATGTCCATCGCGGACACATGAACAAGAGAGCAGTCCGCGAGGCGCACGGGCAGGTCGCGCAAGCGGAGGACATGACTCTCAGGGCCACATGAACGCTTGACCAGGAACAAGTCGTCCATCACGCTTCTTGGAGTGGAAACCGTCCCGCACAGCCGTCTTCCTGAACTGATCGAGCGTGTCGAACATTGGGAGAGGAGGGTTGCGCTCCTCAAACAGCCTATTCGCGAGAAAGAAGCCTTGCAGCGCCTAGCCGGCCAACACTCGCGGGCGCGGGAGCTCACCCACACAACCCTAAAGCGGCTGGCCGTTGAGGTCGAGACGGCCGAGCGAAGTGCCGAGGCTGAGCGACAGAACCTGAGAGTAGAACTTGCGGAGTCGCTCGGCTACAGCGAACCGGAGGATGTTGCTGACTACGGTGAGTTTCGCGAACTCAAGGGTAAGAACTTGTACAGGCTCTTGGATGCTGCACTACAACTCCGCGACTTCAGAGAAAACCGCTAGGAGGCCATCGCCGCCAGGCTCCCAAGCGGGTCGTCATCGTCGACCAACAGCTCGGTCACCGCGTAGACCGCCGCATCGAGACGGTCGTCGTGGTCCTTCGGGTCGTTGAGGTCGACGCTCACCATCTGCCGCTCCATCTCCGCGAACGGGTAGATCTCGCTGTTCGCGGCTGGGCTGAGCGCGTCGTCGAGGTCCCACACGTGGTGGACAAGGCCCTGCTCGTACAGTGTGGACACCGGCTCCGCGCGGGTCCGCTTGCCCTTCTTCGCGTGGATCCGCCGCACCGGAAGGTGGGCGTTCGCGGAGCGCAGGGTGCTCTCCACCATGTCCCCGCCGTTGTTGGTCTCTGCGACCACGAGGTTCGCGCTCCACTTCCGGTATGCGTTGCTCACGACGCGCGCCCACTCGTGGGGTTGGCCCCGGAGCGAGAGGTCGTCGAGGATGTAGGCGTGACCGTCGGCGCCGAGGCCCGCGACCACGATGCCAGTCTCGTCGGACTTCGGGCCGTAGCTCGCGGCCGGGTCGACAGCAACCACGATGCGCACCATCTCGGGGAGGTCGCGCCGGCTTCGGCGAAGGCGAAGGATGGTCTCGTGCCTCCACTGCGCCGCGGGGTTGTCGGTGAGGATCTTGCCGAGAAGCTCCTGGTCTCCGACGCGGGTCCCCAGGTACTTCTTGCGCAGCTTCGCCAGCGCCTTCGGACTCAGGTTGTCCGAGTTCTCGAAGGTCGACCCCTGGGTGTCGACGGTGTCGTCCTCTGCGGAGATCTCCCTGCAGAGCTTCGTGGGCAGAGGCGTGCACGGGATGACGACGCGAATGTCGCCTTTCTCCCGCATGCCGAACATGAGGTTGTCGTAGGCCGCTTCGGCGTGCCCCCAGTGGAAGAGTTCGTCGAGGATAGCACCGCCCCCCTCGAAGCCTCGAAAGCCGTTGGGAGCATCCCCGTACCGAATCACGCCGACGACCCCGTTGGGCCAGATGATCTGCCGATTCGATGGCTCGTACTTCGGCCGAAACCATGGCGGGCTCGTCGCGAGGATGCCGCTTGGGCCCTCGATGAGAACCGAGCGGACGTCCCCCGCGGTTCGGCCCGCGATCAGGATCTGCTTGAACTTCTTCGCCCGCGCCCACTTGTTGGCCGTCTCAGCCCCTGTGCGGGTCTTGCCGAACCCTCGCCCAGCGCGAATCAGCCAGGTGAACCAGTCGCCCTCGGGCTCGAGCTGCTTGTCTCGGGCCCAGAACTCCCAGTCCCAGAGGATGCGCTCGGCCTCATCCGGGCTCAGGCCGAGGATCACCCTCTTCCGCTGCCCCATCGGGAGCGACCGAAGATAGTCGGCTGAGTAGCACCTTGCGGGCATCGATCTCCACTTCGAGGGGTCCACCTTCTCTGCCGGTCAGCTCAACACGCATCGCGCCCTTGCCGTACCGTTTCGGGTGCCGACGCTCGAGGAACCACCGCTTGTCTTCCGGGCGAGCATCCTCGTCGAACACCAGGCTGCGCACGAGGCCGCTCTCGACGTTGGCCTCGGTCTTCTCGACCTTCCGAAGAAACACCGCGTAGGGGCCGAGCTTGGATTCGTCGAGGTCGTCGTCAGGCCCGACGTCAGCCTCAGCCGCCTCCAGCTCCTTGCGCCCTTCGGCGAGCCACCGACGCAGCGTCCGATCGGTGATCCCGGCGCGCTTGCATGCGGCCTCGCGGAAGTTCCCCATCGCGAGCCACTCCAAGACATCATCGCAGACCTTCGGCCCGAACCGCTTGTTGTGGACCTGCCGACTGCTCTTGCCCCTACCCATCGGCGTGCTCTCTCAGCATTCCTCGGACGAGGCCCCGCATCACCGACGCGGGGTTGGAGCCCATCTTGAAGCACAGGTGATCGAACTGGTTCCGCTCGGCAGCGGTGATCGTCGTGTGGGTCCGAGCGAGCTTCCCGTCCCCCGGGTAGAGGTCCTCTTCGGCCACGCCCGCACGCCCGAGGAATCGCGTCAGCGCCTGGCGCTGCTGTGGGTTCGCGTTCGGGTCGACGGAGTGCCGAGGCATGCGGTTATCGTGACGTCGTGACGTCGCCCGCGAAAGTAGACAGGCGGCCACTGAGTGCTCGCCTAGTAGACACCGTCGCACCGGAGGCTGGCCTCACGGATACTGACCGACCCCGAGGCGGCTGCCGCTGACGCGTAGCGCAGCAGGAATGTCCGAGCACCAGCCGCAGGCAGGGTGTAGTTCGTCTCGATGGTGATGTCTCTCGGCTGGCCAGCCTGAAACTCGATGGTTCGAGACTCGACGACGACGCCGGCGGTGCTGTCGTAGATATCCAGGACCCCAGACGTCGCGGTCGTTTTCTCCATCTCGGCGACCGCACGAAGCCGGACGATCCCCGCTCGCTTCGGGGCGTAGCTCCCGAACGAGGCGGTGATCTTTGTGGACTCCGCCGAGGATGCCGTCGAACTCGTGGACCTCGACTCACCGAGAAAGCTGGCGAACCCGCCCGCGGACGCGTGGACGCCTCGAGTCTGGGCTCGTTCGCGGAGGTACATTCCGCCCTCATCGTCCCCGACTGTGGAGCGTGTCCAGACGTCGCCGTCCTGCAGCGTTGCTGGGTCTGATGAGACGCCGCGAACGTAGAGGGGCGCACGCTCAGGGTTGGATGGGCTGAGGAGCTCGCACGCGTACCCGTCACCGACGATCACCGCACGCATTGCCGTCGCTGCAGAGCCCGACGCGCTCCCACCGCTTGCGAAAAGCCCGGCTCCTGCTGTCGTGCCTGCAGTCGCGGCCTCGGCATACATTGCAGTACCTCCCGCCGCGGCACTGCTTGAGTAGAGGCCGTAGGTCCCGACAGGGGCGTCAGCGTCGGTCGTTGTCCGAATGCCGTGTGCGTCAGCCTCGTCCGACGATGACGCAAGGATCCCCGGGCGCCCGTTGCCGCCAAGCGCGTCGATTCCGGGGGCGGAGCCGACCGCCTCCACGGAGATCCCTGGCCCGGTGCCGTTGCCACGAGCCCGAATCGCGGGCTGGTTCAGGCCAGCGTCGGCGAAGATCGCGACGTCGCTCGTCGAACCGTTGACCACGAGCGTCGGCGCTGCCCCGCCGCCGCTGAACTCTGCCGCCGACCCCGTGGCGTTGGTGACGTTCATCGCCGCGTCCGGGGATGCGGTGTCGCTGTCGATCTCCAGGAACAGGCACGAGATCTGCCCGGACGAATCGGTCTCGACGATGTGTGCCGTGGCATCAGCGTCGCTAGTGCCGTCGTTGACCCACACACACCACTCGTACGTGAGGTTCGTACGCCAGTTCTCATAGCTCGAAGACGGGGCGGCGTTGGCTGCGTGGCCAGCCTGCTGAATGCCAGCTGGCGGGGTGATCCGGTTGTCGCCGGCGGTGTTCCAGGCGGGAAGTGTGGATGGTTTCGGCATGGCTCAGGTCTCCAGGGTGTACGCGTAGAGGCCCTGGTCGTAGCCGGGGCCGATGTCGAATCGGAAAGCGTTCGCGCTGTCCTCAAGGACGAGGGTCTGCATGCGGACCCCTTCAGGCTTCGCCGTGCGCAGCAAGGACTCCCACCGGCTCGCCGTCGCCGCTGCGATGTCTTCGAGCGTGTACTCGTAGGCGGCTGGGGGCCACTCTTGGTAGGAGCCCGTAGTGTCGTTTCCTGCGAGCAGAAGCGTCAGCAGGTCGAGCGCGAGGGGTGGCGTCCGGCTCCGGAACAGGGCCGCGAACTTGACCTGAAGCTCGACCCGGTACTCATCGTCGGACAGCCCAGCTCGTGGCAGGAGCAGGCCGCGACCGTGCTTGTCGAGCGACTCCCCCTCCCCCACGGCGAGGGCAGCGGAGGCTGCACTTGTCACGGCCACGTGTGCTTCTGCCAGCTGCTCAGCGAGCCACTGCGTTAGGGCGCGAACCTGGGGGCGATCGCGGAGGACGGTTGGCGTCCGTTGGCGCAACAGCGCTGCGAGTTCGCCCATCTTGCCCGACGCGGTCAACGTCAGGGCCGCAGGGTCAACGCCGAGCGGTGACAGCGGCCAATCCTCGACGGTGGGGGCGAGCCCCGGCGTCCCATGGTGATCGTGCAGGATGAGAGGGACGTTCGGGTGGAGGAGGAACGAGCACGTCTCCACATCGACTGTGTTGGTCGAGACGATAGGCTCGTCGCCATCCGGCGGTTCCCAGTCCCCCGCATCGTCCGGGAAGGAGTTGTTGTCGACGACGGCCGCGAGCCAGGCTCGCTCAATGCGACAGCGACGGACGATGCAGTTCGCTACGCTGAGGTCGAAGTGCGCGCCGATCTTGTAGGCCTGCAGCGTGCAGTCCTCAACGATGATTCCCTGGTTCCGCGGAACCAGCGTGTTGAGGTAGGGGTTCGCGCTGTCGCCGTTCCACTCGCAGTTGACGGAGATCTTCGTCTCGGCCCCGATTCTGCAGCGGCGGATCACGACGTCGCGACTGTGTTCGCAGTAGACCCCTACCCCACCAG
>OJGU01000623.1_pt1 | contig 18837 bp, 15 predicted proteins | sample 1594741 | NCBI WGS metagenome assembly OJGU01 (sample SAMN05416841, study PRJEB24817) | seawater metagenome | isolation source: Sea water | place: Canada:Atlantic | collected 2013-07
TCGTCGGCAGCGTCAGATGTGTATAAGAGACAGACGAGGGGCTTGGACATGACAGGTGCGGTTGCCGGGGCCGCGGCCGCCCGGGCGGGTTGGGACATCGAGGCGATGCGTGGACGCTCGACTCGTGCCGGTTTCAGGTTCGCGCCGCAGATCGGCGTCCGCAGGGTGGGCTTCCCCGCTGCAGGGAGCTCCGGAAGATCGGGGTCCCAAGCGTGCAGGTCGACGGGATGCCCCCAGGCCGCAAGGGCTCCCAGCGCACACGCGAGATCGAGCAAGCCAGAGCGCTTCCCGGACGACGCATCGATGGCGCAGGTCTGGGCTCGGTCACCGGCGATGGCGGCCACCAGCCCGGACAGGCGACGGCCGGGGCCAATCTCCACGAACGTGTCGATGCCGTCGGCGAGCATCGCCTCGATGCATCCGACGAACTCGACCGGCGCGGCGATCTGACGGGCCAGCGTCGCCCGCATTTCGGCCTCGGTCCCTGCATATGGGGCGCCCGAAACGTTGGCGAACACGGGAAGGTCCGGCTCCGCGAAGCGGACGAAGCTGAGCGACTCGGCGAACGGAGCCTGTGCACCAGCGACCAGCGGGCTGTGAAATGCAGCCGCAACGTCGAGCCGACGCACCCGCACGCCCTTGGCTTCGAGTGATGTCGCGGCGGCTTCGATGTCGGCGGTGCTGCCGGAGCAGACCATCTGCGTGGGGCTGTTGCGGTTCGCGATGACAACCTCGGACAGGCCGGCTTCGCTCAGATGCGTCTGAACCTGCTCCAGCGAAGCGGCGACGGCGAGCATGGTGCCGCGGTCCCCTGCCCCATCGGCCATCAGCTCACCGCGGCTGCGCGAGACCCTGCCGAGTGCTTCGATCGGGAGCGTGCCGGCGGCACACAGCGCACTGAGCTCGCCATAGCTGTGCCCAACCGCGGCGTCGAAGACCACATCGAACCCGCGCAGCACCTCGAGCGCGCCCATGCTGACGGCCCCAAGCGCCGGCTGAGCGTTTTCGGTGGCCGTGATCGCTGCGCCCTGGGCCGCGCGAGCGTCGTCGGTCCAGGCGTGCGGGGGATACAAGGCGCCTGCGACCTCGGGAAGATCGGCCAGCACGTGCTCGACCGTCTCTCGCATCCGTGGGAAGAAGCAGGCCAAGTCGCTGAGCATGTGGACGGACTGCGCCCCTTGCCCGGGGAACAGCGCGGCCAGCGGACCTCGTGCCTCGCCCTCGCCAAACGCGGCGCCCTGCGGTGTGGTGAACCGCCTACGGCTGTCCGAGGTCACCGCCGTTGCGACCTGGCCGAGCACAGCATCGACATCGTCTCCCCGGGTCAACGGGACCACGACCCGGCAGTGCGCGAGGTCTTCGAAGGCCGCACGGGTTCCGTGGGCGCGGCGTCGGAGGTCGTCCCATGAGTCCACGCGGAACCCCCGGAGCGCCGTCGCCAGCCCGTCCCGGCTCGCCGCGGAGAACGCAAGGATCTGGACGTCTCCATTCCACGCTGGGGTCCCAGCGCCATCGGCCTCCTCCAGCACGCAGTGGAAGTTGCTGCCCCCGAACCCGAAGGCGCTGACGGCCGCACGGCGCGGGTGGTCCGGCGAGGCCAGCCAAGGGCGCTTGCTGCCGCTGACGTAGAACGCCGGCGCGTCGTCCAGCGCTTCGTTGGGCTGCGAGACCTTCAACGTCGGCGGCAGGACCCGGTGATGCAGGGACAGCGAAGCCTTGATCAGCCCGGCAACGCCGGCCGCCGCCTTGGTGTGCCCGATCATCGATTTGACGGAACCAAGGGCACACCACGGCTGCGCGTCGGCTTCGGCCCCGTAGACAGATGCGAGCCCCCGAAGCTCGGTGGCGTCACCGACCTTGGTGCCGGTGCCGTGTCCCTCCAGCAAGCCGATCGTCCGCGGCTCCACGTCCGCCTGCGCGTAGGCCTGCCGCAACGCGCGGGCCTGACCGTCCGAGGCTGGCGCGTAGATCGCTTGCCCCTTGCCGTCGCTCGAGGTGCCCATGCCCTTGAGCACCGCGTAGATCCGGTCGCCATCGCGCTGCGCGTCCGCAAGCCGCTTGAGCACCACCACCCCCACCCCCTCGCCGAGCATCGTGCCGTCGGCGTCATCGCTGAACGGACGCGCGTCGCCGCTCGCCGACAAGGCCGGCGTCTTCGAGAAGCAGGTGTACATGAACACGTCGTTGAACGCGTCCACGCCTCCCGAGAGCATGAGGTCGGCGCGGCCCGTCTGAAGCTCCAGCATTGCGAGGTGCAAGGCCGAGAGCGAGGAGGCGCACGCGGCATCGACCACGCAATTGGTGCCATGCAGGTCGAGCCGGTTTGCGATACGGCCGGCGGTGACGTTGCCGAGCAACCCGGGGAACGAGTTTTCCTGCCACGGGACGTAGCCATCGGAGATTCGGGTGATGACATCCTCCGCGACCGCTTCGTCCACGCCGGCCTCTCGCAGGGCGCGGCGCCACAGCGGATGTCCGAGGCGGGCGCCCAAGGGCACGACCAGCTCCAGCGCTCCGGTCACGCCGAGCACGACGCCGGTGCGCTCTTTGTCGAAGTCACGGCCGCCGGGGCCCAGGCCCGCGTCTTCGAGTGCCCGCGCCGCCACGTGCAGTGACAACAGCTGGGTGGTGTCGGTGGCTTCGAGGTCCCGCGGCGCGATGCCGAACTTCAGCGGCTCGAAGTCGATCGGAGTGATGAACCCGCCTCGGCGCGCGTAGACCATGTCCGGCGCCTTGGGGTCGGCGTTGTAGTGGTCTTCGGGACGCCAGTGGGTCTCCGGCACGTCGGTGATCGCATCGACGCCGTCCCGAAGGTTGGCCCAAAAACGCGTGGGCGAGTCCGCTGCGGGAAAGAGACAGTCGAGGCCAACGATTGCGATCGGAGAGTTGGAAGCGGTCACAGGCAGAGTTCCTCGAGTTGGGCGGTCGGACGGGGGCGAAGGTCGAGCGAGTCGGCGGCGACGTGGACCCCTTGGGTGCGCAGCGCGGACAGGCGGGTGAGCACGGCGGCGCCATGCAGCAAGCTCAGGGAGATCGGGACGACGCGGCGCTGCGACGGTTCTGCGAACACGGTGTCGGCGGTCCACGCGTTGAAGCCTCCGATCGCGGGTCCGCACCAGACCTGGAAATCGGGTTCACGCTCGGTCAGCCCGCGGTTGGCCCAGCGCGACGCCTGGCCGAGGTATGCCCGAAAGCAAAGCGCCATCTTGTGTTTGGGGTCCCGTTGCGCCTTGGCGACCTGCTCGGGGTCCCGGTCCGCCCAGAAGCTGGCGGTGTCGGTCCAGACCTGCACGAGCGGCTTACGGAAGATGGTGCGCTCGAGGCTCTCGCGCTCGGCTTGCGGGATCGCATCCAGACTCGGGTGGGCGCGGTACAGCTCCCAGAGCTTGCGGGCCCGCATCGGGAACAGGGTGCCGCGCCGCAAGACCTGAAGCTCCACGCCCATCTCGAACATGTCGGCAGCCGGCGCCATGGTGACGTCGGCCTCGCCCGCCTCGGCGAGCCGTGCTCGTACCGCATCGCTCGTACCGGACTCGACACACGCTTGGTTGATGGTCCCCGTGACGACATAAGCCGCCCCCATCGCGAATGCTGCCGCGGCAGCATGCGGCGTCCCGATGCCGCCCGCCGCTCCCACCCGAATCTGGGCCGCGCCGGGGTGCATGCGGGCAACCTCATCGCGCAGCGCGATCATCGAGGGGATCAGCGTCAACGCCGGCCGGTTGTCTGTATGACCCCCGGAGTCGGCCTCGGCGGTCAAGTCGGTGGCGACCGGAAGCGTCGCGGCAAGCTCAGCCTGTGCGCTGGTGAGCGCGCCGGACTCGACGAGCGCCCGCAGCCACTTGGGCTCGGGGGGAGCCAGGAATTTCCGGGCGACCTCGGCTCGGGACACCTTGGCGACAACGCGGTTGGGTGCGTGCACCCTGCCCTGCGTATCCGCGGTGATGCCGGTGTAGCGGTAGCGAAGCAGTGGAAGCGTCAGATCGAGGTAGGCCGATGCGGAGACGGTCCGAACCCCCTGGCGCAAGTACAGGTCGACGACGGCCTCTTCGAGCTTGGGCTCGTAGGGGCTGTGGATCAGGTTGCTGCCCCAGGGACGATCCAACAGGCGGGTACTGAGCCCACCGATGGCGTCCTCGACCTCCCGCAGTCCGAGGCCTGCCGCGCCGTAGAACGCCAGCATTCCGGCCTTGGCGAACGCTTCGACCATCGCGACGGACGCGATGCCGCCAGCCATGGCTCCACCGACCAGGTTGAAACGCGCCCCGTGCTCCCGCGCGAAGCTGGGGTCGCCGAGGTGCTCCAACGGTGAGGCCGGGATGACCCCACGCAGGTCCAGCGCGTCATGGTCACGGCCGCCCAAACGGGCCTCGCCCTGGGCCGTGAGGGCGACGCGACCACCGTGCTCGACGACGTACAGCGGAACGTGCACACGCCCGAGCAACTCCGCAACAGACGACGGGTCATGAACGAGGTCGCTCGCGTCACCGAGCCAGGTTCCGAGAGGACCGCGGGAGTGGGCTGTCACCGTCATCGAGGCGGCTTGGTCGTACGGCATCGGCCGACACGAAACAACGGAATACGGCCCGTTCGGCGGACTTGGAGGCGCTTGTGGTCACGAGCGCGCGGACCCTTTCACCACCTCGTGCAATCGTGCCCCATCCTCGGTCGAGGGTGACATCGATTGGTGCCACCGTCGTCGAAAACGGGCGCTGGCCGCGACCGCTCTCGCCGAGCTCAGCCGGCCGCGGGACGCCAGGTGATCGTCCACGCGACGTCCCCACCGCTGACATGCAGCACGCTGGAGCCTTCGTGTTTCACCAGGTGGGGCAGCACCGCGATCGACTCGCCGATGCCCTCCAGGTACACCGGCTCGTCGACGAGGAGCGGCGGCAGATCGATACCGACGACACGCACGGCATCCTCGCGCAGGGGTTCGACCGCGAGGCCCCCCGCGTCCCGGAAGATCTGCTGGTACCCGCGTCGCGCCAACCGGATGAGGCTTCCCGGATTGCCCCCCAGCAGTCGAAGTCCGGCCCGAATGAAACCACTGAGTAGGGGGGTCTCGGCGCTCGCCAGGATGGAGGCACGCGACCAAGCTACAAATGCCTGATGCCCGGCGTGGGTGTGGACCAGCCGCGAAAGCTCGACGTCGACCTCGATGGGGAGCCACTTCGAGCGCGGCGCGGTCTCGATCTCGGCAACCCGCGCTTCTCCGAGCTCCGCGCGGACCCGAGCATCGACCTCCGCCCCGAGGTCTTGAACGCCCTCGAGGTTCTGGCGGACATGCACCGCACGCATCGCCGGGCCCAGCACACCTCCAGTGTGCCACGAGTGACCAGCGAGGGCGATGGTCTGGACCGTTTTCGGCCGGCCCGATGACGCCCGCTCAGGATTCGGAAACGACCGCAGTCACGACGTGGTCCCCCAGCGTGGCGAACTGTCCGCGTAGCACGTCCCCGATCTTCCAAGGGGCTGCATGCTGACGGAACGTCGCCTCGAAGCCGGTCAGACCCGGATTCACCGAAATCCACATCGCCGAAAATGGCAGAAACAGCCCTGATGCGGGGTACTGGGCCTTGTACGCCGCCTCCTTGGCGCCGAACATGCGCTTGGCGACCCGCGGACGTGACTGCTGCGGCCATGACTGGAGGTGACACATGTCTTCTTCGGTCAGGATGACGTGCCAGTACTTCTCCTCCAGCGGCTTCGCGAACTCGATATCGAGCCCGACCCCGGAGATCCCCGGTGCATCCGTCATCGCGACCCCAACCCAGGGCCCGCAATGGCTGATCGAGGCTTGAAGACCGTCCGGCCACGGAACCGCCCCATGCTCGCCACGGAGCAACGGCTGATCGGGCACCCCGAACTCGCCCAGCATACGGCGCGCCAGCAACCGGCCCGCAGCGAACTCCCGCCGGCGCTTCGGCACCGCCTTCGCGATCAACGCCTGTTCTTCGGGCGGCAGCGCGGTTGGGTCTGGATCCCCGATCGGCTCGATGCACAACCGCACCCGCGCATCAAAGAGGCCCTCCACCGCCGCCAGTGTCTCCCAGCCGGAGCCGGATGATAAGTTCGTCCGCATGGATTCGGCGCAGGAGCAGCCTACGGTCCCCAGGGATGCCCACGGGCGCCCGCGGCCTTCGAAGGAGCCCGGTGCGGGGTGGCCACTTGACTATGAACGAGAGTTCAACGCCTCCGCGTTTGGACCGGCCCTCGCCGCGTTCTTCACCGCCGGATACATCTCAGGAGACTTCGCCGCGCCGCTGTGGGGTCTGGTGGTTCTGCTCACCGTGACGCTCGTCCCGACCGTCCCGACCCTCATCGAACAGCGAAAGGACATTCGGTTTCGGAAATGGGTTCTCAACCACTGGGACGCGATCGATGCAGGTACGGCGGTCTTGGACGGACAGACGATCGGGCGCGACACGGTCTTGGGCTGCTACCCGCTCATCTGCTCTGCCGTTGTGATTCAGCTGCGTGCGCCGGGTCGCCCCGTCTTGCTCGGCACTCCAACCGCCAGGTACGCCCGGTGGACCTCGGTGATTGCCGCCGCAGTGGGAGGTTGGTGGTGCCTGCCGGCAGGACCATTCGTGACGCTGAGCGTCTTGCATCGAGGTCTTCGCAATCAGCCTGTCATCGTGACGCTCGAGGATGTGGCGGTTTCCGTCCTGCGAGGGACCCCTCTCGCAGAGGTCGAAGTCGATGCGTGAACCAGCATCCGGCGCGCCCGCAACCGTCCCGCAGCGAACTCGCCCCGGCGCTTCGGCACCGCCTTCGTGATCAACGCCTGTTCTTCGGGCGGCAGCGAGGTTGGGTCTGGATCCCCGATCGGCTCGATGCACAACCGCACCCGCGCATCGAAGAGGCCCTCCACCGCCGCCAGTGTCTCCCAGCCGGAGCCGGATGATAAGTTCGTCCGCATGGATTCGAGCCGTCCGGTCGAGAACCGCGTCGCCGTAGTCCGTGGGGACATCACGAAGCTCGAGGTGGACGCGATCGTCAACGCCGCAAATGCATCGCTGTGCGGCGGCGGCGGTGTCGACGGCGCGATTCATCGCGCGGCCGGACCCGCCCTGCTCGAGCACTGCCGCGCCCTAGGCAGCTCGAGACCGGGCGAGGTGACGTTGACACCCGCCTTCGAGCTGCCGATGACAGCGATCCTGCACGCCGTCGGCCCTGTGTGGAGCGGAGGTGGGCGAGGCGAGCCCGCACAGCTGCGCTCCTGCTACGCGAAGGCCTGCGCCCTGTGCCAAGAACATGGGCTGCAGAGCGTCGCCTTCCCCGCGATCTCGACCGGCGCGTATCGTTATCCGCGCAAGGACGCGGCCAGGATTGCGGTCGAGACCGTGCAGAGCGCGCTCGACGAAAGCCCACTGCCTGGCCTCGTGGTGTTCTGCTGCTTCTCCGAGGGTGATGCCCGGATCTACCGAGACGTCCTGGGTCGCTGCCCCCCCAAAACCGCCGTGGACAGCCGCCCTCGACCGGGCTAGGTTCCGTGCGCCTCGCCTCGGCGAGCGCCGCTCGCATAGCTCAGTCGGATAGAGCAACGGTTTCCTAAACCGTAGGCCGCAGGTTCGATTCCTGCTGCGAGCACTGAGTTGGCCCCCGTTATCGGGGGTTTTGCTTTTTCGGGGGTGCGACGGGGTAACACCGGGGTAACAAGGGGGGCTCGGCTAGCCCGCTCGCTGCGTGTCAACCGCCCACCGTCGGGTTCCCCTGCATGCGGACCTGAGACACCTTGCCGTCGACGAAGTCGATGTACGCGCCCGTCATGTCCGAGTTCATACAGCTGTGGCTCGCGAGTTCCGCGCCCGTGTGGTCCTTCCGCCGAGAGGTCACCGTGCACGCCTCCCCAAGCGCCTCCTCCACCTGCTCGACCGTCCAGCCGAGTTCGACCTTCCCGATCTCCTCGGCCGTGAACCGGCGCAGGCCTGCTTCGTACTCGGCCTTGTCCGCCGCCTGCTTGGCCTTGTACTCGGCCGCGAGTTCGCGCTGCTCCACGTGTGTACAGGCGTAAGTGTTGCCGCCCTTGCAGGCCCGACGCATCACGTTCATGGCCGCTTCGCGCTTCGACTCGACCTCAAGCTCGGCGCTGACCTGGTTCATGAACTCCGGGTAGGTGTAGATCTCTGCGCACCCAGTATCGTCACCGGCTTTGCATCGATCGAACGCCGCCGTCATCTTCGCCTTCCTCTCGGCTGCGTAGTCGGGCTCAGGCTCGGGCTGTATGGTCGGCTCGGAGCTGAAGAGCTGGCAGGCACTGAGAACGGAGACGGGGAGGAGAACGAGAATCCTTCGCATTGTGCGTGAACTATAGTTTGCGAACATCGGAGGCAGGCGGCCCATCGTCGGTCGGTGGACGACGAGCGCCTGCTTGCCGAGCTCGGCAAGAGGATCCGCGCGGAGGTCGAGCACAAGGGCGCGTCGATCACCGTGACGGCCGAGCTCGCCGGGATCACGCGCGAGTACCTGCGCAAGGTCATGGCGGGGAAGCAGGCGCTCACCGTGCCAAAGCTGTACGCGATCGCAGAGGCTCTCGGAGTCCGGCCGGTTGACCTGCTCCCGTAGCGATCGCTTCGGCCTCGCCCCTCCTTGGATACGCGGAAACGCCACCCTACACTTGCAGGGTGAGTGCGCTTCCCGAAATCTACTTTGACGATTCTGGCAACACTGGGGACGACCTCGACAACGACGCCCAGCGCAACCTGTTCATCGCAGGTGTCCTCATCTCGCCGGACGCAGCCGAGGCGCTGACACACGCCACGGACGCACTCTGGACGCAGGCGGCGGATGCCTGCTCGTTGTCCGGCGTGGAATGGAAGGGCGAACAACTCTACGGCGGAAAGGGTCCGTTTCGCGGGGTGCCCGGAGGGACTCGGAAGCAGCTCCTCGGTGGTCTCGTCGACCTCCTGCTGGACCACGAAGTTCCCATTCTCTGGCAAGGGCTACCCAAATGGCAGGCGAAGGCAAGGGGCTTGGATGAGGCGGTCTGGAAGAAGGTGTTGTTCGGGTACTGTTCGTTGCTACACGACTACCTCGAAACGGAGGAGATGGGCCGCACGCTGGTGATTGGGGACGAGAACACCTCCGTCCGGGCCTGGCACCAGTGGGTGGCACCGCCACAGAAGCCGTGGCCCTTGTTCGAGGACGGCGCGGTGAAGTTCATGCCATCGGACAAGGTGCGGGGCCTACAGATCGCGGACGTCGTCGCGCACACGCTCTACCGAGCGAACAAGGCGGAGTGCCCGGATCCGGAACGGGGAACACCTCGGCTCTCCAACACGGACGTGAGCGCCGTCGAGTATCGTGATCGTCTTGCCGCGGGCGGCAACTGCAGGACACTCCTCGACCCGGTACCGTAGGATCGCAAGCATGCCCCACGAAGGTCGACCGCCGCGTTCCGCTGTTGCACCGAAACCAGCTACAGCGCCGCTGCGGCGTACTCGGCACACTTCCCGCGCGCCGATGCTGTTGCGGCCTTCACCCTCGCGAGCAGGTCAGCGCGGTTGGGCGCTGCACGTTCCACGGCTGGCTCCCCCGGGCTCAGTGCCAGCGCGACCCTGGCCGCCGCGACCGCGGACTTCGGGTCGCTCGCGGCCATGCGCATCACGAGCTCGAGGGTCGAACGAGCCAGCTGCTGAAGCTCCTCGACGGAAAGCTCACCGCTGTCTAGGTCGGCAACCGGCCCCGCGCCAGCCACCACAGGGAGCAGCGACCGACCCCACTGCGGGCCATGCTGCGCCCGGAGTTCGGTCAGCCTGCGCTGAAGCGTCGACACGCTCACCGAGAGCTTCTCGGCCACCTCCGCGTGGGGCATGCCCACCGCGAGCAGGGCTGCGATCTCGTCGGGGCGGACGGTCTTTCGGGGCCGGCTCATGGGATCGGTTCGGAGTTTTGACGTTCTGCGCCTCGATCGCGCTCCGTGCTGGCGGCATCAGCCATGCAATGATTCTGCGACAAACACGCAGCCTCATCAAGAAGGCCCCCTGTCCCCGAAGTACACACTTGCGCTGCTTCCCCACCCCTGCGCTTTTTACCGCCCTAGATCTATGTACTAGGACGGTAAAAGTCGCTGGGGTGGTCTGGGGCTAGGCGTCAGGCTGCGCTCGTCGTCTTCGTGGCGGTACTTGGCAGGTCGTCTCCGGTCGGCGCGATGACCAGCGCGCACCCGTCCTTCTCGCGCTTGCGCAGCCGGCAGCCAAACTTGGCCAGCTCTGTACGGACCCAGTCCTCGGCCTTCTCCGGGCTCGGCAGCGGTCCGAGCACCTCAAGGCCCGAGAGGACAGGCACGCCGACGTACGGCGCGAACACGAGACCGATGGACGGCTCGGACCTCGTGGCGCGCTTGTAGAGCTCGCGTCCCGCCAGGGCCGTCTCTCGCCGAAGCTCGCGCGACGACAGGTCGGAATCGCTCTCGTTGCACCAGCGTGGATCGGGCGGATCCAATACGTCCCGCCACCTGTGCATCCGCTTGACGAACTTGCCCGTCCAGTTCGCGACGATCTGCTCCTCGCTCGGCTCGCGTCCAAGGAAGTCCTTAACGTGTGTGTACGCCGACAGGCCTTCATTCCTGCCCCGCCGAGCGAACTCGATGTCGGCGATCTTGCGCGCGGTCTCGTCCCGCTCCCGCACCGCACGCGCCACGCTGGTCCGGTCGTGGCAGTCGATCCACCCCCACCCGCACCGCTCGCACGCGTCGCGTAGGTCCGCGGCGTTCCACTCGTCCGTCTGCCGCTCCCGCACGTCGACGTAGCTCTGTGCGATCTCCGGGTCCACGTCCTGGTATGGCGCGTTGGGGTACGCGTCACGCGACTGAAGGAGCCGATGAACCGCGTCGCTTCGGCGGTTGCTTGGATGCCACTGCGGCTTGCCGACCAGGATGCGTGGGTCCGCGAGCACACGGGCCCGGCCAGCCGCCTGCATGACCTCCGAGGACCCAAGCCCGCGGTGGGCGTAGGTCATGAACAACTGCTGCACCTCCACATCGATCGAGACCCCGGCCGACGCGGCCGTGTTGAACAGCAGCACATCCCAGGCGCCGTCCTCGACGTCGTCGCGGCGTGTACCGTGGATCGCGCGCACGCGCAGCCTCGGCCACCGCAGCAGGAGCGATTCTCGGAGGGTTTCGAGCTCGCGGGGCGAGTGGACGAAGATCGCGATGCGCTCGTGGTCCGCCCGAACCTCGAGAGCCTCCTCGATCGCCATGCGAGCCGCGGCCTGCGAGACCTCCAGGATGGTCCGTAGGTTCACCCGCTTGTGGGCGAGGTCAACATCCGCGACGTCGCGCCCTGACAGAGTTCGGAGCCTCTCGATGTCCTTGGCCGTCATGTCCGCCGACATGGCGAGCACCCGCTCGGCCTGGCCCAGCAGTTCCTTCAACGCGCGCAGCGTCGCACGCTTGTCTCCCTTCCCTTGGTGTAGTCGGGCTTCGAGCTGCGGCCACTCGTCAAGCACGACTACGGCCGGCCACTGGATCGCGCCGTCGCGCATCTTCGCCACGAGCTTGTGCAGCGAGTCCAACGAAGTCGCGTTCTTCGGCCCGAACGGAACCGACGAACGCTCCGCCGATCCGTCCTTGAACGGCCAGTAGTGCTCGTGGGTGTGTATGCCCAGGCGAGCGCCCGCGTCGGCAACGAGCTTGCGGCCAGGCGCGACGTACAGCGCCGCATCGACCTTCCCGATCTCTTGATCGGAGGTCCACGTCTTCCCGATGCCCTTGGGTGCTGAGATCGCTAGGACCGGCGCCTTCGCACTGGCCACCGCGTCCGCTAGCTCGCGGCGCGCCTGGTCGATGTCATCAGGCCGTGCGGGCTTTAGCTCGGGCCAGAGGGCGCAGCCTGGATCGTTCTCCCGGTGCTGCAACGCGTTCTCATAGCGCTGCAAAACCTCGCCCTCGTCGAACTCGGTCCACGTCTCCTTCGTGGCATACGCGCGGGCTACGGCAAGGAAGCTGTCCTCATCGAGCGCGAAGTCGATGCACCGTTGAGCGAGCTCAAACGAGTGCAGCTTCTTGCGCTTCTCGATCGAGCGCGACGCCAGGGCGATCCGCTCGCGCATCGGCACGCCCGCGATCTGGTCGGGCCGGACCTTGCGTGGCCGCCCTCGCTTCGGCGGAGGGTAGAGCCGCACCGCCTCATCGACATCGAGCACCTGCGGACCATCGAAGCGACGGATCTCGGGACCGCACGAGCGCGCCTCGCCCGTGATCGGCCGATACCAGGCCTGCGTGTCTTTGAAGGACTCGTCGGCGGGTCTGTAGCCGAACATCTGCTGGCCGAGGAACTCCACGCATGACCGATACTCAGCGGCGTTGGCAGGCGCTCGGCTGGCGAGGACCACCCCGCGAAAGCGCCAGTCCTGCTCGGTCGCCGATGCGCTCGTGTAGAGCACCGCATAGTGCCCAGCGAGCACCTGCTCGCAGCGCTCGAACACCTGCCGGTTTGTAGCGCCCGGGGGTGGCTTGTCGAACTCGAACACGACCAGGTTGCCGCACGGCGCGGCGGTCCTACCGCCCTTCCCGGTCGTGATCCCGACCTTCGTCGAGAACGCCTGCTCGTGCTTGTTGGTCGTCTCGATCGGCGTCGCGATCCACACGAACTCGGACCACGGGCAGGTCACCGAGCGTGCGTCCGCGTTCGCACGACGCTTGGGCGGGTAGATAGAGAACTGGACGGTGGGATCGTCGCTGGATCCACCGATGGGGGTGTATACTGTCACTCGTCACGCATCCTTCTCCGTCCCCCGCGGACGGCTCTAGCGCCCCGCTCGATCGCACCCGAGCGGGGCGTTGTTGTAACTGGCCTACTCCGGCGACCGAGCGCCGAAGAACTTCATCGGGCGCTCGAGTTCCGGGCCCGCGCTCGGGTAGAGCTGGCTGATCCAGTCCGCTTCGAAGAACTCCTCCGGCGATAGCCCGAAGAGCTCAGGGGTCGCGTAGTAGCGCCTCCACACCACAGCCGCGTGAGTGTCGAAATAGCGTCCGACGTCCGCGGCACGCTTGCGTGGGCCCTTGTACAGGCGCTTCCGCGGACCCCAGTAGCGGACCGCGTCTTCGGGGATCACGAGTTCGTCGGCGAGCGCGCCAACCAGTGCATCCGGAGGTGCGGCCGAGCTCGCGATCAAGAGCGCCGATCGCCCAAGAACTACCGCAGCGGTCGCAGCGCAGCGCAGCCAAGTCTTCTCGTACTTGTCCTCGTTGCGCGCGATGGAGACCTGCTTCCCCACGACAAGGGCGCCTATGCCCTCAGGCAACTCGACCTCCTCGAACGTGATGCCAAGCTTCTTGCCGAGCCACTCGACGTCGGTGTCCCAGCGCCACCCGTGCGCGCGCTGCCGTCGGTGCATCGTGTCTCGCAGCCCTGGGCGCAAGAGGTCCCAGAACGATAGGGGCTTTGGGCTTGCGGGCGGATGAGCGGCCGTGTACGTTGATGAGGATCTGTCGCTGACCGGCGTTTTGTTTCGACCCTCGGAGTTGGCGCTCCGGGGGTTGATTGGTTCCGGGATCATGACGTCGTTGGTCCTTCCTCGAGACCGAGCTCGGCCAGGACCTCTTCGCGCTTGTAGAGCAACCGCCCCCCGACGCGGCGCGGCTTGGGGCCAACGCCGCGAAGCTTGCGATCGTACAAGGTCTTGGGGCGGCAACGGCGCAGGGCGCAGTACTCTTCGACAGTGAGAAGCGGCGGGAGCCGCGTGGGCTTGTCCATGTCCCAACGGTACATGGCGGCAGTTGTCCAACGGTCGCTAGCGGACATTGCCTGGGCATCGGGTCGAGGAGTCCCTCGTTCTACGAGTTTTGACTCTTCGCCTGGCTGCGAAACCGGTTCCACTTCGCTCTGACGTCCCGTACTGGGACATAGACGTTGCCCACGTAGACGCCGTCGGCATCAAACTCGGCTGAGAACTCGTTGAAGTCGTGCTTGTGGAGTTCGCATAGCTTCCCCCATGCCGGCTTGAACGTGAGTTGGATGAGTCCCGGCATTTCATCCAAGACCGCCCGCATGAGTTGTCCGAGCTCCGTTCGGGGAACTCGACTCTGCTTGGCTGCGGCTCGACGCTGCTGCCGGTCGATCCGGTTGATCTCCGTCTCGATAGCGTCGCGGAACGACTGACCGCGTTCAACCTCAAGCCACGTGTCACGCTCGTATTTGCGCTCAAGACCGTCGTTTCCTCGCAGCAAAGCGCGTAGCTTCACAAGATCCTGCTGCACGAGTTCCTGAATCTGCCGCAGATAGCTCCTGTAGGTGCTTGGAACCGTTACCTCCGGCCGGGCGGGCTCGCTGGCGAGGGAGAGTTGGCGATACGCGCGGCGACAGGACTCGATGAGACCGGCGTTCTCGACCTCCGCGGGCGGACGCTCTCCGCTCACCCTTCACCTCGCAGCCGCCGAAGCACTTCCTCGGACACGCCGGCCGCCGCCCGCTCAAGGTGCGCGTACCGATGAACCGCCGACGCGTTGTCGACGTCCGCGCCTACGACCGCGAGGGGTACACCGGCCATGACCGCCTCGGAGACGTAGGTGTGCCGTCCTGCAACGTAGAGAGTCACATCCTCGGCGAGCCCTGCGGCGTCGCGCACCCGCTGAAACGTCCGCGACAGCTGGCCCGAGCTGACCTGCTTGCCGGCTGTGTTCGGAAACACCCAACCGAGACCGCCAGTCAGCTGCGCCTGGTCCTCGATGAGCTCGATCGCGGCGCTGTTCAGAGTCCGGCGCTGGTTGGCCTTCTTCGTCCTGCCATCCCCGCTCGCGCGCCACTCGGCGATCCACTTTTTCTCGCCGCCGTCGATCGCGCGACGGATGTTCTCGTGTCGCATGGTGCGGATGTCGACTGGGCGCATCCCTGTGAAGATCGCCATCCGGAACGCGTTTGCGTACGTCTTGGAGATATGACCCCGGGCCTTGGCTGGCCTGCTCTCCGCGTCGGCGATCGCCGCGAGTAGGCTTCGCCGCTGGTGTTGCGTGATCGTTGCGGTCCGAAGGTCTTCAGCGTTGCGTCTGAAGCCGGCCGCCTTGTTGAACCGAGCGGGGTTCTCACGGACATATCCAGGCCACTCCACCGTTGCCCACGAGAAGAACGCGCGAAGCGTCTCCACGACCCGGTTGGCGCCGACCTTGCCGGACGTCGACTTTGCCCGGGCCAGTGCGGCCTTCGCCTTCTCCAGCCTGCGCAGTGCCGTTGCCAGCCGCGCCGCTGCCTTCCTCCGGCCGGCCCTGACTCTCGCCTGAGCGTCCTTCAGTTCCACCTGCGCCGTCTTCATCGCCTTGGTCGCCTTCGTGACCGCCGCATCGCGGGCCGCGTCAGGAAGCGCCCTATGGATCTTCCGAACCTGCTCCGGCGTGACCTCCGAGAGCCTGCGCTTCCCGAGCGCTGGCAGGACGTGTGCGGTCAACCTCTGCTTGTAGGTCGCTACCGTGCGTGGGGCTCGGTCCAGGCGGCGAAGGTACTCCCCCACCGCCTCTGCAACGGTTGGCTCGTCAACTCGCTTCTGTCGCTCGTGGGCCGGGTCGACCCCCCTTGAGACGGCCGCGATCTGCTTCTGCGCCTCGGTCCGAGCCTGCTTCAACGAAACCGAGGGGTACGTGCCCAACACGACCCGACGCTGCCGTCCTCCGATTCTGTACATCAGCGCCCAGGACTTGCGCCCGGCCGCGCCAACGCGCAGCTGAAGGCCCGGTACCTTGCCATCGGCGAGATCGTAGCGATTGCCCGTGGTCTTCGCGGCGCGCACGGTCGCGGTGCTCAACATCGGCCGACGCTCCGGGGTAACGGCGGGGTAACAGGCGCGCTCCGGTTCGGCTCGGAAGTCGTCGGAATTGGGCGGTCACGCTCAGCATCGCGTAGGCGTACACGCGTGTACGAATTCGGCACTTTAGACAGCATCCAAGAGCAGTATCCGGTACTCGTCGGAGGCCGTCAAGATTCTCCGATGCACGTTTTCCTAAACCGTAGGCCGCAGGTTCGATTCCTGCTGCGAGCACCCACCCAAGCCCCCACCTCGGGGGCTTGGTCCTTCGAGCGTTGTGGTTGCCTCCGCCCTGCCCTACTGCGGGGCCTGAGCGCACCTCGTGCTGCCGTCTTCGCCAACCCTCCACGCGCACACGGGCTCGGCGTCGCACTCGAGCTGGGTCAGAAATGTGCACTGAATGCAGCTCGCGGTGCCGCCATCCCAGGCGCAACTCTGGTCGTCGTTGCAGGCGTCCACGGAGTTCCACGCGATACAGGGGACGGACAGGCCTGAATCATTCGGGCTGTCGCACATCTGCGAGAGGTTGAGGTCGTCGATGAACCAGCCGCGCTCGAACCCACAGCAGGCGTCACCGGTGTCGTAGGAGAAGCGAATCTGTCCCTCCATGTCGGCATAGGCCGCGGTGTCGATCGAGATGTCATCCCAGTCCTCCGCGTCGCGGGTGTTGACACCGGTGCAGAACGGGAAGGCTGAGAGGGCACCGCCCACGCTGCAGTCGGCCAATGGAATCCAGGTCGTCCCTCCATCGACGGTGAGTTCGATCGTCTTGCGATCGGCCCCCGCTCCGCCCTCATCCTGATGCCAGGAGCGAAACACCAACACATCGCTGAAGGTGTCCGGACGGGTCACCGCGGAGGCGTTGCTGACCTCGCCGTTGTCATCGCCCGCCCCCAGCGTACTGCCGTCGATGCCAAAGAAGGGAGCATTCGTCGGAAAGAGCGTGCCGTCGTTGTTCTCGTTGTTCGGGATGTTGGAGAACACCCGCCAGTTTCCACCGGCGAGCGCTTCAAACTCCCACCCGGACGTTGCCGCGAGGAACGGCGAGAACGTCATGGGCTCGAACGACTCCAGATCCGGCAGGATTTCGCAGTCCTGACACGCTCCGCCGGCACACCCGACGCAGTCATCTCCGGCGCCGCAGAAGTCGCAGGCGAGCACCTCGTTTTCGCCTCCACCGGCGTACGAAGCGTAGTTGTCGCCCACCTGGCAGTAGCCGAAGCCGTCGCAGGTATCGGCAGCGGTGCAGGTGTTGTCGTCGGCACTCCCGCACGCCATCCCGGCCGCCACGGGGTCGACGTTGCACCCTGCGTTGGCTCCGCAGACGCCCGCAGCACACTCGGACCCGTAGGGCTCGCAGGCCTCATTCGCCGTGCAGGCGCACTCGGTCGCGAAGTTCGTGACGTCGATGTACCAGCCCTTCTCGAACGAGCAGCAGCCATCGAACGTGTCGTAGGCGAACTCGATGATGCCGACCTGTCCGATGAGCGGCGCCGGAAGGTCCAGCGAGATGGCATCCCAGTCGGCAGCGTCTCGCTCCTCGACCCGCTGGCAGAACGGAAGCGCCGGGTCGATCACGCAGCTGATGATGTCGGTCCACGTCGCCCCACCATCGGTCGAGATCCGGATGATCTTGTTGTCGAAGCTACCCGCCCCTTCGTCGAGGTGCCACGACTGGAACTCCAGCGATGTCGGGAGTTCGGTGGGTGGCGTACGGGCGTAGGAAAACTCCATGTGCCCGCCGGGGTAGCTCGGGCCGTTTCGGTTTCCATCCGTACCCAGCACCTGGTTGCTGAACGGGATGGCGGGGTACAAGGCGCCGGTTTGCGAGTTTTGGCTCGCTGGGGCCTCCGTGTAGAGCCCCCAGTCGCCGGAGAGTTCCCACCCGCGCAGCGACCGATCCGTCGAGAACAGGTTCGTGTCTGCATAGGCGACGCATTCGCCACAGCGCCCGGCCGAACAGGTGCACTGCCCGCTGTCGCAATCGTCACAGTCCATTCCGTCGGCGGCGACGTTCGCGAGGCAGGACCCGTTGCCATCACACGTGTCGGCGGCATCGCACCCGGTGTCGGAGGCGTCGCCGCACGCGGTGCCTTCGGTCGCGTTGCTGACCTCGCAGATGCCCTGCGCGTTGCAGCTCGCGACCTCGCACTCGCTCGGCATGTCTGCACAGTCCTCGTCCCCCGAACACTCGGGCGGATCCCCGGTGTCCTCGGCTGCGGTCGTCTCGTCCGCGGTCTCCCCTACCGTCGTAGGCCCGCTCGTCGGGTCCGAGCCCACGGTCGGATCCGAGGACATCGTGGTCGCGGGTCCGGCCGTGGACCCCGTCGCTCCGTCGTCCGTATCCACGGGGACGGGGTCCGGGTTGAAGCAACCGGTCGTGGCGAGGCCCACAACCATGAGCAGATTGCCGGCGGAGACGTTGGCCATGTGAGCACCGTACGAAGGAGCCCACGGGCCCGCAATCCTCCCTCGTGTTCCCGCGCGAAGACCCCGCGCTCGAAAACCGGCACTGCCGCATGGCAGCCCCCAGACCCGTCCGCACCGGCGATCTGCGTCCGGCCATCGTCGGGTGCCGCCAAGGACACCTATAGTGTCGATCACAGGAGGGAAGTCTGATGGGTTTGTTCGATCGAAAGCGTCCTGAGGAAGAAGACATTGCACCGCAGCCGGCACCCGCAAAACCTGCGGCCGCACCGGCCAAACCGGCGGCGCCGAAGAAGGTCGCTGTGGCCAAGCCTGCAGTCCAGCCCGCAGCGGAGCCCGCCAAGCCGACCTACGGGATCCAGAACGCGATCGAGCTGATGCGTCAGCTTCCCAGCGACAACGTGCCGCTGGTCGTCGAGGTCGTGAAGAAGACCCTCGAGTCCCTGCACGTCGACATCGGCAGCATCATCGCCGACGCCGAGCGCAAGCGCGCCCGCATCGATGACCGGGTGGTCAACCTGCAGGCCGAGATCGACGATTTCGAGGAAGAGATTGCCGCCCGCAAGGATGAGATCGAGGCGCTGACCGCTGACCGAGACGAGACAAAGACCGTCAAGGAACGCCTCGAGCTCGCACTGCAGCTGTCTCTTATACACATCTCCGAGC
>OJGU01000624.1_pt1 | contig 18819 bp, 24 predicted proteins | sample 1594741 | NCBI WGS metagenome assembly OJGU01 (sample SAMN05416841, study PRJEB24817) | seawater metagenome | isolation source: Sea water | place: Canada:Atlantic | collected 2013-07
AGATGTAGAGAGGTCTCGTGGGCTCGGAGATGTGTATAAGAGACAGACCTAACATCAAGACATTGGCATCCATTTCGGATAACCTACCAAAGTCTAATGATGATGTTACGGCTATAATTAACAGATATGAGCGTGAATTATTAGTCAATGCTTTAGGGTTTGAGAACTATACAGAGTTAAGTACACAATTCGAGGGCGTCGAGCTTAAAACCGATGCCCTTGAAAAGTGGAAAGACTTAGTAAATGGTAAGACATACATTAAAAATGGTGTCACGTATCGTTGGTATGGGTTAAGGCAACACGATGTAAAAGAGAGCCTTGTGGCTTATTACGTCTATTACCACTACCTATACAAAGACGCTGCGAGATATACGGGTACTGGAATGCAACGGGAGCAAGGAAAAGGCTCTAATGAAGTTGACCCTATGCCTAAGTTAGTAGATGTATGGAGACAGTTCATAGATAAGTATCAAGGTGTAAACAATACACATCCAACGTTGATAACAACGAATTACGGCTTTGGTGTGGATTGGTTAGGAAGTAATAGAGGCTCATTTGTGTCATTGTATCAATATTTAGTTGATAACGATGAGTACGGTGATTATGAGTTCAATGCTTACGGAAACCTTAATAAGTTCGGCATATAATGAAAGGTATCGAGTTAGTTCTTACGGATTTGTTTAAGACTATGCCTGAGGTGCAAGGTAAAAAGCCTTGTTTCTCTTTCGGCTTGGAACAATTGAACAGATACATACAAGAACAGAAAGAGCCATATCCTTTAGCTTACTTGGTAAGTAATGAGGAGCGTGGTACAAAACAAGATACAGAGCGTGAAGTGCCAGTAACTTTAATACTTGCTATGGGTACAGATGCTAAGATGTGGAATGAGGAGCGCTATCTACTTACATTCAAAGTATTGGATGAGCTTGTAGAACGGATAATAGAGGGGTTTAGTAAGACTGCCAATATTAACTGGGACGGCAATTTCAATAAGAGGCGTTTCAACAAGTACACAGAAAGCAATGAGAACATTACCATAGACTTAATCGACGCTTATAGATTTGAGTGTCAATTAACGATTACCAATAAATGTCAAAATACAATACAATGGCAAGAGAAGAAATAAAAACTAAAAAGGCAGCACCTAAAAAGGCTACTAAGTCCTTTACTCTAAAATACGACTATAAAGGTCTTAAAAAGGGTAATAAGGTGGAATTAGGAGCAAAGGGCGAGGCGTTTTATAAATCATTAAACCTAATATAAAATGAACATTCAGACAATTTCAAATACAAGAGACTGCTCAGGAAAGGGGGTTATCGGAACTGGATTAAATTACTGTCCGTTTGACCTTAGCGATATGAGCGGTTCAGGACAAATACACCTTTATAAGCGTGGATTTAAACACACTGAGACGGACTTTACAAAAGACTACTTACAAGGCTTACAGCAAGCTGGTAATCTTATTGTCTTAAAAGGTGTATTCTCAGTAGAGAGCAACTCATCGGAAAACCAAATAGAGACATCAAGCGGTGGTATAGAGCGTTTAGCAACAGAGGGTAAGTATAAGTGGACGTTTACATTCACTAACGGTATGGAGTTCAATAGAGCTTTATCTTACTTACAATCTTACGGACGTTATGACCTTGCTTTAAGTGATGGATATAATGAGGTTCACCACGCTTCAAAGAGTGGTAATCACGGAGGGTTCACAATCGGACAAATCCAAGTTAACAGATATACGGGTGCAAGCGGTGGAACATCTGCAAAGTCATCTATCTCTATTCAGTTAACTGATACGAGACAATATGACCAAGAGTTTGCATATATCTCAGGAGACCAATTAGAGGACTTTAGCTTTGCTGAGTTAGATGGTATCAACCAAATAAACACAACAATCACAAACGCACCAGCATCTACTGGAACATCAGTACAGTTTAACGCAGTTAGTTCTGCGGATAAGACTACTGCATTATCAGGTTTAGAGGTTGCGGATGTAGTTGTAAAGGTTAACGGTACTGCGGTGACTGTATCATCTTTAACAGAGGGTACGGATGGAACGTATGATGCAACTGTGCCAGCTTTAGCAACGGATGACGTTGTAGAGGTTAGTCTTGATGGTGTTATCATTAAAGACGGGTTCTTATACCAATCTTACACAGATAAGGTAGTAGTAACGGCATAATTTAATAATTAGCCTAAATATTAAACCCTACTTACGTGATGTAGGTAGGGTTTTTTTAAAAGTTATGAGTACGATACGTGGAATGCTTAGAAAGGTATTAGAGGCAAAGCAAGGCATAGAGCCTACTATGTTACGTATAGTCAATGACAATAAGGAGATTATTATAGACCTGAATAGGGAAAAGCAGTTGTCGTTAGGTTTAAATCCTGATGGTGAGCTTATCGGAGTCTATTCAAAGGCAACAGAAACAATGTATGGAGGTGCAGAAAATGGAAAGTTTGCAGGAGAGCCATACAACTTTGAAGATACTGGGGACTTATTCAAAGGTTTTAAGTTGGAATTCAACAACGGAGAGTTAAGGATTTACAGTACGGATAGCAAAGTACCATTATTACAGTCTGAGTACGGTCAATTATTTGGCTTAACAAAAAACAACGAATACACGCTTAACTATGACATTATTAAAGCGCCTTTGGTTAAATACATCAAGCAAACAATTAGAGGTTAGAAAAGCCTATCTAAACTGCTCAGAGTTGTCAATTAAAGACTTCTATAAGGTGGTAAATGATGATGATAAGCAAGTATTAGTAATAGAGGGCAACTATACAGATGAGGAGTTAGATGCTATATGGCTTGATATTTACGATGAGTACTGCACGCTTGTAGATGATGGTAAGACTAAGCAACAATTAATGACGAGGGCAAGGGTAAACGCTATGAAATGCAAGTTATTCTATTGTCATCAGATATTAAAATTACTATCAAGAGGCAATCTAAGCGAAAAAGCTTTAGACCGTTGTTTTGAGGTATTAAGAAAATACGGTTACATCCTTAACCGAAAAAAGGACATTCAAGGCGAGATGGAGTCGTTATCACGTAGGCTCAGGCAGTTAAAGTCACAGATAGGGATAAAAGAGGGCGAACTTGATGACTTAGGACAAAAGCAGACTGTTAACCTTATGAAAACAGTCGTTAAGCTGGAAAGGTTGCTTAAACGTGACATAGACGTTGAAAATACGAGTGTAGAGAAATGGGTATATCTAAATAAAGAAGTTACAGAGAATGTCTAACGAAACTATAAATACTATAATTGATAAAAAGGCTTATGAGCAGGTAGATAAACTTGCTAAAGACCTTGAACAATTAGACCTTAAATTCCTAAAAGTAGCAGAGAGCGCCTCTAAATTAGGTAAGAACTCATTTAAAGTACAAGGCGTAAAGCAGTACAACAATCAGATAGCCGAGTCATCCAAATACTTGACAGAAAGCAATGCATTAAACAAAGAGGCTGAGAGGCTTAACAATGGATTGACACGTGCTAAGGCTAAACTTGCTTTATCTACAAGTGATGCAAATAAGGCGCTCGTAAAATACAGATACGAAACACAACAAAGCAACAAAGAAGAGAAAGAGGCTGCGGTATTGTCATCAAGGCACGCCAGCGCAATGCAGAAACTAACTGTACAACGTAATCAAGCAAAGAGAGCGTTACAAGACTATGCAGCCAAGCAAGCATTAGGAATAAACCTAACAGAGAAAGAAGAGCGAGAGATAAAGCAATTAAGAGCCGAATACTCAAGGCTTGACGGTGCTTATAGAAAATCCAATAGAGTTGTAGGAGAATACTTTGATAATGTAGGAAACTATCAGAGTGGTATGCAGAAGTTTACGGGTATGGTGCGTGGCTTGGTTGGTGCGTTCGGACTTGTTGAGGGTGCAAGGATAGGATTAAACTTTGCTAAGGAAAGTATAGAGTTAGCACGTCAGGCAAAGAGTGTAGAGTTTGCATTTGATAGGTTAGGTCAAAGAGGAGTTACAGCCTTTGAGAATATAAAGACATCCACACGAGGACTTTTATCAGACTTAGATATTAAGAAGTCTATAAACGAGTTTGAGAACTTCAATATCTCATTAGAGGAAAGCGATACACTATTTGAGTTTTTAGCGGTTAGAGCTGCACAAACTGGGCAAAGTGTAGACAAGTTAAAGGATAGTTTAGTAGAGGGTTTAAGTAAGGAGTCTAAACTTAGGATAGATAACTTAGGTATATCAGCGAGTGAGTTAAATAGTGAACTGGAACAGACGCCAGACTTTGTTCAAGCGGTTGCCAATATTGCTAAGCGTGAGATTAAGGAGGCTGGAAATATATTAGATGAAACGGCAAGCGAGACTGAGAAATGGAATGCTGCATTAGTAAATCTTAAAGTAAACTTCGGAAAGATATTAGATAGTAAGAGTTTAGGGTTATTAGGTTTAGCCTCTAAGTTTGTTGGTGATTTTGCGGATGGATTGGTTACGCTTGAATTAGGCTTTAAATCTTTAGGAGTAGGTGTTAGCTCATTCCTTGATAGGTTTAAGGTTTTAAAAGGTGTTTTTGATGATTTTAAACTGCCAAGCGTAACTGAGACATTCGGGCAATTCTTTATAACTGCTGGTGCGTTCTTAAATGGATTTAGCAGAGCAGTAGGAGCAGCAAAAGAACAATTATTTGGCTTTTTAAAGCAGTTTGCAACGTTAGACTTTACTAATCCAATACGTTTATTTAATTCTATTAAGGATGTTGAGTTTGAGTTGAAAGGTAAGTCCGTTGGACTGGCATTTAAAGAGGGGTTTGCAGACGCTTTAAAAGAGGTTTACAAGGTAAGTGAAGAGGTAAACAATGATATAGTAGACGATGTAGAGAATACAAATGAAAAGGTAGTTACTGCCGTAGATGGTAGCGTACAATCTTATGAAAAACTAATATCTAAACTTAAAGAATTAAGAAATACCACAGCCACAAACACACAACAATACAATGAATTTAGTAAGGCTATCGAGGCGGTTGAGGATAAGGTTGAAATATTAAAGAATGGTTTAGGGGAATTATCTACGGAACACGAACAATATAGTAAGACAGTTGCAAATGCTAATGATGGAATATTAGACTCTACTCAAAGAGTAATAGATAGGAATAATGCAGAGATAGCATCTACGGATGATAAGACAAAGAAATTTAAGATTTCCGTTACAGATCAAGAAGAGGCAATAACATCATCACTTAGAACCATTGGCGACGCTTACGGGTTAGACTTACAGTTATTTGAGTCTATGTTAAATAAAAAGGAGATATCACTTGCTGAGTTTGCATCACAAGTAGGAAACCTTTTAACGTCCGTTAGTGAGTTTATCTTATCAAACACCGTCGCTAACATAGACGCTGAGATAGCTGCACAAGATAAAAAGTATGATAGGATATTATCAAATGAAAACCTTACAGCAGATGAACGTGACAGAATACGTGACGAGCAAGAGGCTAAGAGACGCCAGTTAGAACGAAAAAGACTACAAGCGGAAAAAGACCAAGCAATATTTCAATCTGTTATAGCTACTGCCGTTGCCGTAGTTCAAGCGTTGCCATTAATACCATTATCTATTGCAGTAGGAACATTAGGAGCGTTACAGACGGCTGCAATTGCATCACGTCCTATTCCTGAGTATTGGCGTGGTAAGCCTGAGAGCGATAATTATGAGGGTATTGCCACAGTAGGTGAGAAACGTACAGAGGTAATAAAGTCTAAGGACGGCTCAATACGATTAACGCCAAGCGTGCCGACATTAACATACGTTGGTAAGGATGATATTATCTATCCAAGTGTCGAGGATTTCGAGAGCAAACACGCATTTCCAACACAGATACTACAATCAGTCACTAAAAAAGGAGATACGAGCGGTTATGACCTTAACAAACTATCAAATAAGATAATAGAGGCTAACCGAAAGAGCTTAGGGAGTGCAAAGTTTATAAACACTAACATAAACAAGTCTCAGGATATTAATCACGCTATGTGGAAACAAATGCATATAAATGTATAGTAATAGGGTAAAATATAGGATTAACAACGACTTCGACGCACAGATAGAGTTGAAAGATGACCCTATTGGATGGAATGAGGATGAGCGAGAGTTAAGCCGTTCCAATAAGTCGTATGGTGTATTCACAACGTTATCAAATAACCTTGAGTTTGTTGGTGATGGTGCTGAGTACATTTCAGATACCTATAATAAATATGGTACTGAGGTTGGGTTAGTGTTAGAAAGGCTTGTAAAAGACGAGATAACCGATGAATGGGAAATTGATTATGTAGGTAATTTAGATTTAAAGACATATACATTAAAGAATGAGCGTGTAGCCGTTAAGTTTCTTACTGGTGGTTTACAAAGCATCATAGATAGCCAAAAGCGTGAAAAGTTCGAGTTAGATAGAACAACGTCCATAGATGGTGACGAGATAACACCACTTACATACAAGAGTATGGAGTTTATAGGGCGAAATATCTTTTTAGAGTCAGAGTTGAAGTCTACAAATACAAACAACTACATAGCAGACAATGTATTTACGTTGCCAATACCAAAGACCTATGCAGATGATGTCAATGTCACATCAATAGCGCCAACAGACATTAAGCGAATTCAAGACACTTATAATGGCCAGACATTAAATGATATAAAATTTACAACTCCTGAGATATTCTACCAAGAAAATGATAGGAATAGGATTATAAACTTAGACTTTAAAATCAATGATATAGAGTTGAAGTTTATTAATGGTTATAACGATAAGTTTTTCGATGTTCATTTATGTGTATTAGAGGATAACAATAATGACTCAAGCTGGGAGATAGTAGATAGAACACGCATAATATTTTACGATGTTGTTTCTGATGGAGACCAAGCCGAACACGATGCAAACGGCAAAGTAGTAAAGTCATTTAGTTATAACTCGGATATTGAACTATTGCAAGGTCAAGCATTAGGTATTTTCTACAATACTAAAATAGAGGCAAATCCTGATGCATTCGACAATATCCAAGTAGGATTAAACGCAAATACGTTAATTCTAAAGATTGAAGAGGATAGCATCCTACCAATAACATACAACAAAGGGTTAAGAGTTTTTAACGCTTGCGATAGGCTCTTAGAGATTTATACGGGTCAAAAAGGATTGTTAACATCTGAGTATTTCGGTTCTATTACTGAGGGTTACAACAGTAACGGAAAGTTTTCTAAGGCTTTGTTAGCAAGTGGTCTTATGATTAGAAACTTTGAGGATGCCACGTTGAGTATCTCATTAGATGATATTATAGGCTTATCAGGTTATTTTAATTTAGGTTGGAGCGTTGAGAACTTTGGGAACGTTCAAAAGTTTGTCTTAGAAGATTTAAGATACTTCTTTCAGGGCGTTGTTGCCTTAGACTTAACAGATGAAGATTTAGACATTGAATTTAGTGTTGCAAATGATTTTCTTTTCAGTAGTGTAACGATAGGTAATGAAGAGGCAGGAAAGTATGAAGAGTTACAAGGACTTAGCGAATATAACGCAAAGACTACATATACTACACACTTAAAGTCAGCAGATGCCAAGTATGAACAAACGCCAAAAGTAAGAGCAGACCTTATTGGTGCTGAGTTAGCACGCAGAAAGCAATCCATATCTAATCCTACTGAAGATACAAGCTATGATGATGATATATTTTTATTAGACACATCAGATATAGATGGTCTTTATGTTTTCCGTAAGTGGTACAACGATTATGAGAGCGTTAACGGTGTGTATGATATAGATACAGCCTTTAATTTAAGATTGACGCCTTATAGATGCTTAGAGCGTCACGCTTGGTTCTTTAACTCAGGACTTACAAAGTATCAAGATAGGTTTACAAGATATGCCAATGGAACTGGAAACGTAAACGTATCTACACAAAAAGAAAATGAACAACTAAGACCTGAGAACGGCAACGTATTAAATGATGACTTAGACAAGCCATTGTTTATATCTGAATACTTAACATTTGAATATCCAATAACTCACACTATATCTAAAACGTTACAAGGTAAGACCGATATAAACGGACGTGAAGTGCCTAACGTTAATTGCTTAGTAAAGTTAAAGCATAAAGGAGTGATTTATTACGGATGGATAATGAGCGTAAAGCTAAACGATGGAACATTTAAACTAATAAGAGCCAATATATAATGCCAGCAACACTAACATTAGAAGCAGTTTCATTACCACAAGTGGGTGATAAGTTAATCTTAACTGATAATTACAGAGGTCGGGAGATGTCGGAGACGTTTAATACCGATAGATTTAGCAATTATAGAGTTAAGATAGGTGATGATATTGAAAGCACTATTAACAACTTAGCTAAGTCTTTAGATGCAGACTATAACGGCTTTGATGACTTTGAAATAGAAGTTATAAAAGTAGATGCTTTAACAATTACGCATCCTAATAGTGGGTATTTTGACAACTTCACAAACGAGTCAAACGGTTCTTTTACTTCAAGCGTAAATAATGAAGCTGACGGACCTTATTACACGTTTCAAGCATCACCAACACCAGCACAAAACAACGATACTTGTTCACATATAGGATATGATATAACATTTACTGATGAAGTGGGGATTGAATATTTAGCACCTATTACGGCACCAGTAGTATCAAATCCTGATTATATAGAGTTTCCAAGAAACTTAATAACGGGAAATTATTTTGCAATAAGAGTAACTTTTGATACACCTGATGGAGAGATAACGAGAATTATTATAAAATCTAAGATATACGAGGTTATTATCAATGATGTTAATGTAAACTATACGCCTGATGGTGCGACTGTAGAGATAGAGACGGGAGAAATATCGTCTGTATCTTCACAAGTATTAGAGTATAGCTTAGACGGGTTCAATTATTCGCAGAACAATGTATTTACGGGGCTTGTAGCGGATAGCTATACAGCTTATGTACGTGATAACTTTGGATGTGTGAAATCTCAACAATTTGAGGTAGAAGATAACCAAGAGTTTTTTACAACACCGCCGAAATACTTTTATGTTTCACTACTTAACTCAATACGGTTCGCAAAGCGTGAGTTAGGTTTTCAGAATGTAGATAATGAATTGACTTGTGAAGAGCGTAACGACCCTTTAAATGGGTTCAGTCATATTGTATTGGATGGTGATAATATCAAGGTACAGTTTAAATCAAGCTATCCATATAACAATGCTAAGGTACACAGCCAGTTAAACACATACGATGTAGCACCTATAAAGCTATCAGACAACTTAGGAAAGATAGACGTAAGGGATGCCGTTACATTGTCCTTAGATGGAAAGTTAGCAGTTTATTTTGATGGAGGTAATACCTATGATAACGAAACTGGTCAGCCTAACGGGTTAAACACGTTAAACGGAAATGTATTAATAGCACACGAGGAGGGTACATTTATAGATGTCGAGGGGTTTGGCTTTGTTCAGATAACAGATATAAGACAGTATGATGAGTATAATAACAATTTCATAATTAAAACAAACCTAAACTATACTCAAGCACAAGATACGGCAATAGTAAGAACGTATTACAATGCTGAGGATTACGAGGTATATGAGTTTATTGTGCCTTTCAATGATGCAGACGGGTTTTATTTTGTGACGTTGCACGCTGGTAGTAGCGATACAGGAGCATTGGAGATGTATAGAAGTGAAGATATATTATTCTCTACTGAGGATATAACGGGTATACATACTATAGAATATCTAAACACAAAGAATAACGATATTAATTTTGGTACTGGCTATTTAGGATTTAAAAGAGTGCCTTATGAGGTGTTACCTAAGTACTCACCGAAAGACGATGCAGACACTTACAGAACAGATACAAGCGTAAGGCTTATAGAGTCAAATGTAGATGAGATATATGACTTTGAGTTTGTTCCTATGCCGTTAAGCATAGCGAGGTCTTTAGAATTAGCGTTAAGCCAAGATAGGGTTAAGATAGATGGGTTAGCCTATGTAAAAGAGGGAACACCAACGATAGAACGTATAGGAGTAAGTAATTTATACACATTCATTGCTAAGATGACAAGAGCTGAGAGCTTTAACACAAATAGCGGAATAGGTATAGTAGATACTTCAGTTACTGGATATGTCGGAACGGGTACGGGTAGTGGTTATCTGAGGATTGATTAACGCCTTATCGATGTTGATATGATGGTGGGTGTGATAGTGTATTTCATTAGGCTTATCATACCCAACTATTGCATCAAAGATATACAAGGCTAATTTATAGCCACCATAAGCACAAAGAATAACGAAAACAAGTAAAAGCATAGCTAACAAATATAGTTAATGCATTAGTAATAAACTAATTGAATTTCTTATTTAGAATTAATCTAAATAGTGTTATATTTACAACAACTATGAGTATAGAAAGCAGATTAAGCGCATTAGAGGCTGATAAGTCAGCTTCATTAAGTCCTAATGAATTACCTATTAAGCAGGACATATCGGATAGCGACTTTGTATATATCCACAACACGTCAACGGGAAAGGTTGAGAGGGTGTCTAAGAGTGTTTTTAATGCCAATGTAAATAATAATGGCATTGAGTCTTACTACATAAGTCCTGAACCAACACCACAGACGGAAAACTTCTTTATAGATGTCATCGTAGCAGATAACATTAACAACAGAGCGCAACAGATACCACAATCAAGCAAGCTTATTTACATCTATACTTTATTTCAGTATGGTGGTCATAGTTTCCGTAAGATATGGGTATTAGACAATTCAAACAGAGCGTATGGTCAAGGTACACCTCCAATAGGTGCAGGAAACTTAATAGAGTTCAACACACAGGCACTACAACAGAATAGCGTTGTAGACTTGGGAGGTATAGGCGCACTTGTAGGGAATGAGACGTATGAAGAACATCTAAGAGATTATATAAACGCACAAGACCCGTCGATAGGGTTAATCAATAGCGGAACGATACGAGCAGACTTTGGTGGTGACGTAAGGGAGTTTAATTTCAGTAATGTAACTGGTGATTATGGTCTTAACGTAAATCAAACAGAGGTTACAGATTTTCAGTTATATGGAGAAAGTAACAATGAAGAAGATGCAGGCACGATAGTAACCAATACATCACAGTTAGTTAATGACGGTGAGGATGGTACAAGCCGTTTTGTAGAAGAAGAAGAGTTAGGCACTATTGCCTATGAAGATAGTGACCAATTTATAAAGCAACAAGAACGAGAGATACCTAACGGTATAGCCACTTTAGATGGTTCAGGAAAGTTAAAGACGGCACAGATACCCGACTTGGCTATTACAGACGTAGTAACGCCAACGGAAACGACAATAGAGGCGTTTGTATCTAATAACGCTAACTATACATATCAGCAAGGAGATGTAATTGTTATAGATGATGGTAGTGGTGATGTAACTCACAATATGTACAAAGGCGGTGATAAGTCTCTTGTAACATCTTATAGTGAGATAAATGCTACTGAATTTGCTATATCACAGATAAACGGCTTGCAGGGTGAGTTGGATGATAGGATATCTTATGGTGAAAAAGGTATATTAGATAATGAAAATTTAGTAATTCCTAAACTACCAGTTGAACAACAAACAGTAGATTTAGATACTATTGTAACAGAGGGTTGGTATCCTAAACTTATCAACTCAGATTCAGCCAATAATCCACAAGGCATACAAGGTTATTTATTTGTAAGCTCTTTTGGATCTTCACGTATGCAAACTTTCTATCCTTATAGAAAAGCACAAGGTAATATATGTTATAGAACTAAATTATCAGGATCCTGGAGTGACTGGGGAACATTACCTTATCAGGAAGATATACAAACACAATTAGATAAAGCAGATAATTCAGTACAAAAGACTGGTGAAACATCACAAAACGTTGCAGGAACATTATCAGCAGACAAGCATAAGACCAATGGCGGTGACGGCACAAACTTAATAGACGATAATGGCGACTTAGTACCTAAGAGTACGTTTGCAACAAGTGGAGAATTAAACAATGCTGTAAAAAAGACTGGCGAGACATCTCAAACGATAGCTGGTGAGGTAGTTGCGGATAATTTTAAAACTACAGACGGCAACTACAAAGTAGAAACATTTTCAGATAACAGAACTTTAGGCGGTGGCGCACCAACACTTCAATCGGGTATTGAAGTGCAAGGTACATTTGAAAGCATATTAACCCGCCTTTTAATGGGTATTGAAGAGAATGGTGAAGCATATTTACACGCAGACAACCATTTTACAATACGAGGTAAAGACTTAGCGCAATTACTAACAGACCATTACCAATTCACAAACACAGAAAACGGCTTTACGTTTAAAGAGGTTGGTGTTAGTGGTCATACTGTATTTAAGTTAGACCCGACAAGATTTGTAAACATCGCAGAGGTTTTATTGCCTAAAAATAGCGGGCGATTAGTTGTATCTGAATCAACTACGATACCATCACAAAGCGTACCTAATTTAAGATACAGTAGTACGACTGGAACAGTTAGCGAAATAGAGCGCCCAACTTCTACATTCATTAATACTTCAAATACTGGTTTTTCTGAAAGAAACATAACCTACAACGTTGTAAATGGCAGGCTTATTTTAATAGGTGGTGCAACGGCTGCGGCTACTTCAACAGATGTTGAACTATTAACACTCCCAACAGACCAAAGACCAGATGCCACAAGGATTATAAGCGGTTTTGGCGTTAATATGACAGTAGACCACACTACTGGTAAAGTTTTAGTTGCAAGCACTAATGCAAGCAGTAGTTACGTGTTTGACTTTGAACTAACTCTAAACTTCCTATAACCCTATGAGAACGTACAGAATTTACAAGCAAGGTATAAAGACCGTAATCGAGGTTAAAGACGATGCAGGCAATATCATTGACCGTAAAGAGGCAGTAGAGATACCAGCAGAAAGCACAAACGGAATTAACGGCACTATGACTATAAAGTCTTTAGGGTTAGATATTCCTTATGATGCTATTGAGGGTACGTCTTTTAATAACCTATGGGAATGTATGGACTGGATGAATGCTAATAGGTTCTTTATGGATGCGGAGGGCGTGGCTGAGATATTACAAGGGCAAAGCGCATTTACAGGAACACAGACGGAACAAACAGTCACGGCAGTAGGAATACAAGCGGACGACACAATAAATGCAACACCGATAGGCGAGAACAACGCCAACTTAACAATTACTAATGTTATAAATGGAGCGTTCACAGTTGTAAGAACAAAAAAACACATCCTAAAAGACATCGTAGCAGATTTGGCGTTCAGTTGGATAAGATTATAAAAAGATGGTACTCGTTATATTATTACAAGACATAGCCAATGGAGATGTGAGACTGCCTATATGGGCGGTGGTTATATCATACCTACTTGCAGCGGTCGGCTTGTTTTGGAGTAAGCTGAGTCCTTTGTTTTTGAAGAAAGATGAACATAAGACAACAATAGAATTAAAACGCCTCGACTTGGAGGACAAGTTAGACGAGAAAGATAGACAAATTTTGCGTGACGAATTGAATAGACTAAAGGGTGAGTTAGATAAGTATAAAGAGCTTTATAAGAAACAGACCGAGCTATTGAACGAGGAGCGCAAGTTAAGGAATGAGCAGGAAAAGACATTACGTTCTATTTCAACTGGCTTTGAGATAATGTACAGAAGTTTAAAGACAAAATTACCTGAGGATGCGGAGATACTTCTATTCTTAAAAAATATAGTAGATGGTGGGTTTAATAAGTAGTATGCGTTTTGATACGGCTATAATGGCATTGAGTTGTCTTATAGTGGCTTTTGTTATGATTAGCTTTTTTAGGGTTATCAATAGGATAGGCAGTAAGGTTTTAAAGGGGTTCTTTTTATTGTACGGATCATTCTTAATCTCATTGTCTTTGTTCTTGGTGTTTCCAAACATTCACACGCTATTGTTAGCGACATTCATAAGCATTGCAGGCGCTATGTTGGCGGTCTATATGTATAAGTATATCATAAGATATTTTAAAAAGACTGGCGTGGATGTATTGCCAAAGGTAATGAAAGACATTGCCATAATGAGCTTTTTAGGACAGACGACAAAGATAAGCCGTAATCCTAAGCGTACAGAATTAAGTGAGAAGTTCTCGGCATCCATTACAGAACTGGTATCATACGATGATATGAAAGCTGTAAAGGTAGGGCATCCATTATTTTTAGATAAGGCACACAAGGTAAAAGCAGAAAAGCAAAGTATAGACTTCTCAGGAATGTTCTTTAAAACGACAAGCGAGCCTGAGGGTATAATCACAAGGCACTTGCACGATTGCGACGAGAACGTGACAGTTATAGAGGGTGAGTTAGTACTTAATGTGTATATGCCTGATGGTGATTTCAAGACGTCGAGGCGATATAAGAAAGGTGATAGTTTTCCTATTAACGAGGGTACTATCCACGAGGTGACAACAGCGGACGGCTATATTATAAACGTGTATTTTCCTGAGCGATGAAGTATGTAATATTCTTTCTATTGCTATGGCTTAGTGCGTGTTTAATAGGGTAATAATTTAATAATGAATATATGAGACGTATTGATGATTTAGTTATTCATTGTACTGCAACCAAAGAGGGTCAAGATATACCAGTTAGGATAATAGACCAATGGCATAAAAACAGAGGATGGTCAGGAATAGGCTATCACTATGTAATTGCCTTAGATGGAACAGTAGAAAAGGGCAGACCTATTATAAAGCAGGGCGCTCACGTTAAAGGACATAATAGGCATAGTATAGGTATTGTTTACGTTGGTGGCTTGGATAGCAATTTAACACCTAAAGATACGAGGACGCAAGCGCAGAAAGAGGCTATAATATGTTTACTCCAAGATTTAAAACAACGTTTTCCTGATGCTAAGATAAGCGGACATAGAGATTTCAGTCCTGATATAAATAAGAATGGAATTATAGAACCATTTGAATGGACTAAGCAATGTCCTTGCTTTAATGCTAAGGAAGAATATAACTGGATATAAGCCTATGAAAATACGTGTACGATTATACGAAGAAGAAGCTAAGATATTAGGTGAAGATATTAAACCTAATGACCCTAACAGACCTAATGCAAGGTATTATATAAATAGTGAGCAAGCGGAAAAACTAAGGGATATTAGGTCTCATCAAAAGATAAAAAGGTTATTCTTTGATATTGAGACAAGTCCTATGATAGCCTATACGTGGCGTGTAGGTTGGAAGATAAACCTAAACACAGATAACATCATAGAAGATTGGCGTATAATCTGCATCAGTTACAAATGGGAGGGCGACGATAAAGTACAAACATTGAAATGGGATAAAAACAAATGTGATAAAAAACTACTTACCAAATTCATACAGATTGCCAACCAAGCAGATGAGATAATTGCACATAATGGCGATAGGTTCGACATAAAGAAAATAAGAACAAGATGTATTTTTCACAGAATACCAATGTTTCCGAAGTACAGAAGTTTAGACACGCTTAAAAAAGCACGAGGTAATTTCAGTTTCAACTCAAACAGACTTGATTACATCGCTAAATTCTTAGGAGTAGGTGCAAAGCTGGAACACGAGGGATTTCAGATGTGGGTAAAATGTATGCAAGGTGACAAGCAAGCTTTAAAAGATATGATAAAGTATTGTGAAATGGATATCATAGTACTTGAGGACGTTTATAACGAGCTTAAAGACTATGTTAAGCATAATACACATAGTGCGGTTATTAATGGCGGATATAAGCACGAATGTCCTAATTGTAGCAATGAAGATGCAACGCTATTAAAAAACAATGTTACTGCGACTGGAACTATAAAGAGGTTAATGGAATGCGATGCGTGCGAGTACACTTATGAGATAAGCAATTCCGCATATCGTATGAAGTTGGAAATGAATATGAATAAAGTAATAGCACAAGCGATATGAAAGCAACGTTTAGGATTTTATTGATGTTAGGGTTAATGGCTTTAGGCACTTGGCTTGTTGGATGCGGTTCTAAGAAGAAAACAACGCAACGAGAACGCACAAAGACTGAGAGCGTGGTTAAGGAAACATTATCTAAAAAAGAGGTTAAGGATATAAAAGATAGTACCTATACCAATATAGGGAATACAAAACTATCCATAAAGACTAACCAACGTATTGAGGCAACGCAAGCAGATAGCAGTAAGACGATAACCATAACAGATGCAAATGGTAATGTTACCAAAATTAAAGGCGCTAACGTAATTATAAGCGATTTAAGCGAGTTAAAACAAGATAACGACACTTTGGTTACTTCAAGCGTTAAAATCGATAATACAACAACAGAAACAAGCGAGACAAAGGACAATAAGGAAAAGACCGAGAGCCAAAAGAGAAACACAGACGCAGAAATTAAAAGGACTGGTTTTGTTACTCAGATAACCATCGGTGTTTTAATAGTTGGATTGTTGGTATTGGCGTATTATAAAAGGAGTAATATATTAGGTTGGTTTAGTTAAACCTTTTTAAGTTCACTGACTTTTGCCGAGTGAGCATATACTTTATTTGTGTTTATATTTTTATCATAAACGACACTACACCAATCTTCATTATTATGTTTATTAGCTTTATAGTAGTTTTTAATTGTGCCTGTTGAACCAAAATCTAAAGCCTTAATTTCCTTTTTGTATTTTACTTTATCCCCTACTTTAAAATATGCTTTTTCCATCTTTATAAGTCTTTAAGCCGTTAAATACTATTTATTGGTGTTTAAGCCGTTAAGTTGTTTTTTCCTATGTTCCAAATAGTCATCTATTTCGCTTTCTTCAATGTTAGGACTTGGAGAAAAACCATTCATATATTCAGCAAAATCTAACAATAACTCTTTTATTATTTCGTCTTTATCCATTTGTATTTTTTTTAATCAATTACACCCAGCAAATGAAGCACCACGATAATAAATACAATTACTAATAGTATTCTAAAGTATTTCTGAAATACTGAAAATCGTGGGTCATTGTCAGGGTATTGTCCTAAATTCATTTAATTAAGTTTTCTTATTCCTTGCCATACATTATGACTATCATAAAAATGGGCGTAACCCTCAGGCGTTTCAATCAATCGCTGTACTGGCACTTCTAAATAGTCTGCTATCTTCTGTATCATCTTTACATTTGGCGTTACATTTCCTGAGCTTATACGGCTTATATAGGTATTTGATACTCCTACTGCATCCGCAATGTCTTTCATCTTAACGCCTAACTCATTAGACACATCTTTTAATCTTAATTTCAAATTGAGTTCTTTTTTATCAGGACTCAAAGTTAGTTCATCTTTCATTGTTTACATATTGGTTATACAAATATAGTAATTATTTTCATATAATGTATTATTTATTTGCATAGTTTACATATTAGTTATATATTTGTATCAACAAAACGAGATAATAACACTTAAACTTTATATTATGACAACTCAAGGAAACATCAACGAAGCATTTATATCTAATTTAGATAACAGAACATTTTTAAAAGTAATGTCTAACATTGCTAACCACTACGGAATTACAGAAGATGAAGTTTTAAATGAAGTATGTGATGATGAAGCGGAAAATATTATGGACTATATAACTGGGGATATTAGACCAGCAGTTAGCTTATTCTTTAATCAATTTAAAAAGACATTAGCATAATGGAACTTGAAAAATATACACCAATAAAAGATAGGTTAACTAAAGAGCCTATCTTTTTAGGTGATTTAGTAGAAAATGAAAAAGGGCAATGTGGCACTTTGGTTTGGGATGATTTTTGGAATAAATACATAATTAAATCAGAAACTGGCGGTAATATTTACGCTACATCTTACAGAAAGATTGAAAAGCTTCACGATTATAAAATTGATACAACAAATGTAGAGTGCAGAAGAAACCCTCATAAAAAGAAATGGTAAATAAAAAACATATAACTATGAACACATCTAAAATAACTAACATAGAAATAGACGGTATAGACACTAAAGACGCTCCCGACTTCTGCGATGCCTTTATCTTATCCGCTGATTACGACGGTAAGCCATTGACAGATGACCAACTCGACGAGATTAACGAAAATAGCGACTTTGTTTATGGTAAGGTGTTGGAGATCCTTTATTAGCGTATTGCTCGATGCCCTATTTCACCACAACGTAAAATATATGAAACGTAGCCTTGATAGTTCTGAGCTTTGAATTAAAAAACCGCCTTTTATTTTAATTTTTTTGTGGTGGCTTTTATTTATTTTATCCATAAATTAGGAATTTATTTGATAAAAACACGTATATTTGTATTATAATATATAAAATATGAATATCTACATTATTAAAACAGAAGAACAGGAATTATTTAAAATCGGAATAGCCGAAAACGTACCAAAAAGACTTACTCAAATAAGCACAAATAGCCCGTTTAAACTTGAAGTTATTTTTGAAATGAATATTGAAAACGCTTATTATATAGAGCAATTATTACATCAAAAATATACACAATACAATACTAATAATGAATGGTTTAGGCTAAACGAGGTATTGTTATCAGAATTAAAGAAAGACATAGTAAAAATGTCAACAGAAGCTACCCCTAAAGATTCTTTAATTAATTGGCTTAATGAATATAAGTCGTTTTTTTCATTAAGGGCTATTGAAAAGGAATTAAACATACCAACTGACACTTTGCAAAAATTTTCACAAGGCAAACAAGGTATTCCAAACAAGTGGATTCCAACGCTTTACGAATTTTTTAAAGAAATGTTTGGTAAATTGTAATAT
>OJGU01000625.1_pt1 | contig 18815 bp, 14 predicted proteins | sample 1594741 | NCBI WGS metagenome assembly OJGU01 (sample SAMN05416841, study PRJEB24817) | seawater metagenome | isolation source: Sea water | place: Canada:Atlantic | collected 2013-07
ACGACGGCATGGGCTCTGGGGGCGCCGCTATGGCCGTTTCACCGAATTGGGGACGACCCCTAGGGCCTCAGAGGCACTAGGGCGTTCGAGTGCGTAGCGAATCGACCGCGTGCACCGGAGCGCCCTCGCCCTTCATCAGGTGCGCGATAGAGCTGAGGACAAGTCGCTGGGCCTGGACGCGGTTCTTGCCTTCGAAGGCCTCGGAGGTGACGTCGAGCGTGTAGTGTCCGCCTCCGCCGTCCACCTGCACGGTGGCGCCGGGAATCGCTTCCTCGATGGAGGTTCGGAGCTGGTCGAGGATCGAAGCAGTCATGCGCCGCAGGCTACTTCGCTTCGAGCTGCTGGACGAGTCTTGGCCCGATTCTCGTGATCGAGCCCGCACCAAGCGTAAGGACGAGGTCTCCAGGACGGCACAGGGACGCGAGCTGGCCGGGGAGGGCCTCGAAGTCACTCGCGTGTTGCACGGGGCGATCGGGGTGCCGTGCGCGCACTGCGTTGGCCAAGGCCTCGCCGTCGATCCCGGGGATCGGGGATTCTCCCGCCGGATGCACGTCTGTGACGACCACGGTGTCCGCGTCGTCGAGGCAGGCGACGAAGTCCTCGAAGTTGTCGCGCAGCCGGCTGTACCGGTGCGGCTGGACGACGGCGACGATTCGCTTGTCGGCGAAGCTGGTCCGCGCGCCGCTGATCGTGGCCCGGATCTCGGTGGGGTGGTGCGCGTAGTCGTCGACGACCATGACGCCCTTGACTTCACCCTGCAGGGTGAAGCGCCGCTGGACGCCGTCAAAGTCGGTGAGCCCCTTTCGGATCGTCTCGGAGGGGATCTCGAACAGGTCTGCGATGGCGATGGCGGCCAACGCGTTGGCGACATTGTGGATGCCGGGCATCGCGAGGGTGAACGTGCCGCGGTCGTGGCCTTTGCAGAGCACGCGAAACGAGGTCTTGGGGCCTTCGTGCCGAACTTCGGCGGCGACGTAGTCGGCGTCCGTGCGGGCGATCGCGTAGGTCGTGATCGATTTGTGGAATTTCGGGAGCACCCCGGCGACGTTGGGGTCGTCGATGCACACGACGGCGCTACCGTAGAACGGCACGCGGTTGGCGAAGCCTACGAAGGCCTCGAGGACCCGCTCGAGCGTGCCGTAGTGCTCGAGGTGCTCGTTGTCGATGTTGGTGATGACGGCGAACGTGGGCGTGAGATAGAGGAACGAACCATCGCTCTCGTCGGCTTCGGCGAGCAGTAGGTCGCCCTGTCCGAGGCGTGCGTTGCTCCCGAACTGGTTGACCTTGCCCCCGATGACGACCGTCGGGTCGAGGTCGGCGGCCGCGAGGATCGACGCGATGAGCGACGTCGTCGTGGTCTTTCCGTGGGACCCGGCGACGGCGATGCCCTCTTTGAGACGCATCAGCTCGGCGAGCATCTCGGCGCGAGGGATGACCGGGATCTTGCGCTGTCGGGCGGCGACGACCTCCGAGTTGTCCCGGGTCACTGCGCTGGAGGTGACCACGACGTCCGCATCTCCGAGGTACTCGGGGCTGTGACCGCGGTAGACCTTCGCGCCCAACTCGGTCAGGCGACGCGTCGTGTCGCTCTCGTTGATGTCCGTCCCGGTGACCCGGTAGCCGAGGTTGACCAACACTTCGGCGATGCCGCTCATGCCGATGCCGCCGATGCCGACGAAGTGGATGTGGGTGTCGCGCTTGCGGAACATGCCGGTCCTGAGCCAGACGTCTTAGCCGACTCGCCCATCGCTCGCCAAGTCGGGATGGCCATGCCAGGCTCTGGCCCGTGACGGATGCCCCGGATTCGGCCCTTGCGACCGCGCTTGCGGTCGATCTGACGCCCTGGTTCGAAGCCTCCCACCGCGACCTCACCTGGCGCCGGACTCGGGACCCCTACGCCATCTGGGTGTCGGAGATCATGCTGCAGCAAACTCGGGTGGAGACCGTGGAGCGGTACTACTCCGACTTCTTGGAGCGCTTTCCGACCGTGTTCGCGCTCGCGGATGCGCAGGAATCCGAGGTGCTCGAGGCGTGGAGCGGCTTGGGCTACTACCGCCGAGCTCGGCTCCTTCATAAAGGAGCGCGCCACGTGCGGGACGAACACGCGGGGACGGTCCCGGACGGTGGCAAGGCCCTGCGCGCGATCCCAGGGATCGGTCGGTACACGTCGGGAGCCATCGCTTCGATCGCGTTTGACAGGCCCGAGCCCTTGGTCGATGGCAACGTCGCCCGGGTGCTGTCCCGGGTCTGCGGTATCGAAGAGCCCAAGCGGCAAGATGCGGGCGCGGCCGGTCATTGGGCGCTGACCGAGGCGATCCTGCAACGTGGGCAGCCGAGGGTGCTGGCACAGGCCCTGATGGAACTGGGCGCGACGGTGTGCGTTCCCAGAAACCCGCGGTGCGAGACCTGCCCGATTCGCCCGCACTGCAACGCCCATGCGACGGAGCGAACCGGGTTGATCCCAGCGCCCAAGAAGCGGGTCGCCCAGCCCATCGACAGGCTTTGCGCACTCGCGGTCGTCAGTCGAAATCGGCTGCTTCTGGTGAAGCGTCCTGCGACGGGGTTGCTGGCCAGCATGTGGTGCCTGCCCTTGGTCACCGACGAAGACGGACCGACGGAGTTGGGCACGGTCTTCGTCAGCCCCGACGCGCTCGATGACTGGAAGCTCCTCGGAGAGGTCCGGCATGTCTTCACCCACCGGATCTGGGAGGTGCGAGCGATGCGTGCCGGGATGTCTCGTCGGCCGAAGCTCGCGGATGACGTCGAAACCGCGTGGGTCGCGCCCGGCGAGCTTCCAGAGGGCGGTATCCCAGGGATCACCACCAAACTGCTTCGAACGGTCGGGTTTGCGGCCGAATCAGACTGAGTCGGAACACCCTAGAAGTAGTAGCGGACCTTGACCGAGATGTCGCCGGCCCGCGCGACGAAGCACGCATCACGTCCGCCGCACGGCCCGTAGATCATGTACGGCGACCAGGTGCCTTCGAGCACCGTGTCGAGCGGAACCTCTTTCCAGTGGAACGCCAGCCCGATCGGGGGCTTCACAATGAGGCCGGCCTGGTTGCTGTCGAAGCCGAGTGCGACGCCCAAGCCGAAGTACGGCATGAAGTCGAACGTGCTGTTCGAGACGAACACGCCGGGGGTCCAGAGGTAGTCGACGCCCACGCCCCCATCGCCGAGGTGCAGGGGCAGCCATGCGACGTGGAACTGCAGGGCGTGCGCGGGGTGGAAAAAGTGTTTGACCGACAGCCCCATCGGATCGCCCAGGCTCAGACCCACGCCCGTGTTGCCGCCGCGACTCGCGATGTGATTGCCCGGTGAGGGCGCAGCTCGAGCCTCCGCCACGTCGCCAGCAAACGCGGCGACGCCAGCAACGGCTGCAACAAACAGGGAGGCGGTCGTGGTCTTGGCTCGGCGTCTCATCGCGTTGTGGGGCATGCGTTGGACCGTCTGGGGCCGACGTTCATTGGCGGGCATCCGCTGCAATCGGCCTTCGATCGCACTAGCTGCACGTAGTGTAATGCGTCCCACGTCCCATGCCGTGGCGCTCGAGGTGCCCATGTCGGACAAGCTGCCCGATGTGGAAGCGCAGCTTCCTCCGGCCGATGCCCGTGAACTCTTCGAGCTGCTGCATCGTGGCGGTCTGCATGTTGCCGACGATCGGGATCAGCGCTTCGGCAGCTTCTTCGAGACTCATGGGCTCGTCGGCGTCGAGCTTGGACTTGAGGGCCTCGAGTGCGGCGCTCGAACTGCCGCCGCTGTGCTTCTTGGCTGCGGCCGCCTTGGCTTTCGTCGCCGGGGGAGCTTTTGCGGAGTCACCTTTTGCGGCCGACTCCGCGCGTGGCTCGGGCTCGGTCGGGACGGCGGCCACCTCGTCGGCCTTCGCCGCCGCTCCAAGGAGGGCATCGGCAAAGTCCTGCAAGGTCAGCGTGCCCATTGGATCACTCCAGCCGAGCGCACGTGCGGCGTCGACGAGCTCGCCGACTGTAGCCTCTTGGGGGACGCTGTCCGACAGCGCTTGCAAGACGGCGCGGCGCTGCTCCTGAAGAAGGTGGCGCTCGAAAGAAGACTGGAACTGAGGTTCCACGGCGGCGGAACCTAGCAGCCCCCGGAGCTTCGGGCCATGTCCGTTCGCGCGGCGTTTCACACACCGCGCGGCGCTAGAAGAACGGGGTGAGCGCGTCTTCGACCGCCTCGCCGGCCGCTTCCATGGCGGCCTCGGCCTGCTCGGCCTTCTCTTCCTCGGTCAACGGCCGCTCGTGATAGCCCTCCAGCACAGAAGACCGGCTGCCCCGAATTCGACCGCGCGTGACTTCGAGCGGGATGGGCTCCACCAGCTCGTACTTGTAGCCGCGGGTGCCGATCTTCATGTGGTAGCTGCGTCCGTCCACGTCGAGGTGGCGGCCAACCCCGACCGGGATCTGCCCGATGCGGGTGTAGTCGCGATGTTGCAGGACGAACGCGAACAATCGCACGGCGTCCATGTTGTACAGGCGGTGACATCCGTGGGAGTAGCGCCGCAGGATCGACATGTAGTCGACGCTGCCGTGGGTCCGAATCGAGTTGTCGAATTCGGAGACCACATTGCCCTGTGCGTCCTTGGACTGCTTGATGTGGTACGCGGCGACCAAGCCGTAGGCGGAGCGGAAGCCCGGTCCGATCTCGTCATAGTTGACGCCGCGGCGGAACTTGCCGTTCTTCCACTTGCCCTTGACGAGCGAGGCCGGCGGCGTGGTGGCGGGTGGAATCCAGACCGGCGCGGCGACGATGTCTTTCCAGACGCGAGCCCCGACGTCGGAGTTCTTGTACTTGAGCATGATCTCGCCGTCATTGGACTCGCTGCGCCATGCCCCGATGGTTGTGCGCCAGTGCACCAGCGGGATTTTCTGGTCGGCGTAGTGCACGTAGACGGTGATGTGCGGATAGCGAGCACGCGGCTGTGACTTCTTGCGGCCGTCGTCGGTGTACGGGAACTCGTACCAGACGTCCCCGCGATCGATCAGCGCCGAGAACGTCATGTTCTCGCTGTAGTACGCCGGCTTGGGCGGCATCTTGATCGCGACCAGGAGGTTCTCGAAGTTGCCCTCTCCGAGATCCGACAGCTTGGCGAGGGAGGCCTGCGCGGAGTCGGGGGTCTGCAGTCCGAGGGCTTCGACGGCTGCGGCGCTGTACTCGGTGACGACGTCCCGCAGGGGGTGCTCGTTGCCATCGGTGTCCTTGTATCGATAGTCGTCGCGCTTCCACTGGGCCGCGGAGCCGTCTTCGATGATGCCGGCAGAGGTCACCACCCGCTCGGTCAACACCCGGAGCAGTCGCTCGTGGCTGGCCTCGTCGGGCATCAGCGCCAGCATGTCGAGGTTGTCGCGCTTGAAGTGGCCCCAGCCCATGAGGTCGTGCTTGCGCTCGAACTTGGCCAGCGCGTGCGTCGTCGCGGAGTCGTAGATCCCGCTCTTGAACTTGCCGCGACCGCCGGTGCCGTTGGTGAACAACCGCTCGCACCGGAACCGCTTCTGCGCGTTCTCGATGACCTCGACCTCGTCCTGCATCTCACGCCAGCTGGCGTACGCACTCTTGGTCCGCGCGTCGGTCTTGGCGGCTTCCAGGTCTTCGGCGACGTCGAACTTGAGCTTCGCCTTGCGCATCGCCTTTTGCAGCCGGGATTTGCGAGCCCGCGCGGTCTTGTTGCGTTTGTTCTGACCGGACTTTCTGTAGACGATCTTTCCGTCGAAGCGGGTGAAGGCGCCGGGATCGAACCCTGACTCCTCGAGACAGGGCTCCACGTCAGTCTCGTGTTCGTCCCACTCGGACTTCACCACCGACAGCGAGGGGGGGATGCCGTACAGCTCCAGATAGTTGTGCCCGTGGTCCCCAAGCGCATCGCCGTCGGAGTCGATGCGATCGTTGGCGAGCCCGATGTACTTCTCGCGGTACTTGTTCTTGGTGGAGTCTTCGGCGCCCGGCGTCTTCTCGGTGAAGATGTAGGGGGTCCAACCGTTGGAGAGGTCCACGATTGTGTAGCCGCGAGCCTCGGCCTGGCCGATGTCCATCTGCGTGGGCTCCTCGCCCGCCGTCATGACCCAGGCCTTTCCTGCGGGATGCTCGCGAAAGCTGACCTTGGTGATCTCGCCCAGCGGCAGGATCGCGTCATCTTCGGCGTCTTCGGCGGCAACCTCGGCCCCGGGATCGGACCCCTCGGCGTTGCCGAACGCGGTCGTGCGACCCAGCTCGGAGTCCGCCGGTTTCCCCTCCTTGCTGGCGCCCGAGCAGCCCAGCGCCAAGCACAGTGTCCAAGCCACCCCTCGTGCCAAGCGTGGTGTTCTTCCGAAATTCCGGTCTTTTTGGCGCGTGGTGCCCTCGTAGCGCATCGATCTGATCCTAGCCTCCACCCCCTCGACGCGCCAAAGCACTGCGAGATTTCAAGGGGGGGCACAAGAGGCTGTTGCAAACCCACTGTGGGGGGGCTGCGGGGCGTTCTGGGCGCTTTCTTGGTGCGGTCCAAGGCGCCTGCGCGGAACTTTACATCGCCGCCCGGCCGTGCAACCTTCTGCTCGGATCCATGCGGTCATTGCGAGTCCTTCGTTTTCTTGTCCTCAATGGCCTCGCTGTAGGCCTCGGTGCCGTCGTTGCGACCTCGTGCATCGACGTCAACTACCCCACAGTTGCGTTTCGCTGTAATCCGCGCCAGTCGGATAACTGCCCTGATACGCACTTCTGCTGCTCAGACGACCCTGCAGCAGTCGGTGGCGGTCTACCGTTCTATACGAACATCCCGGGCACGGCCGACGGCGGCACGGCCTACTTCTCCGGCGCCAACAACGGCCTGGGGACCAAGGGCATGTGCGTGCGAACGGCCGACCTTCCGTCCGGCGCCGGTCTGTTTGAGGCTACGGCCGCGAACTGCCCCGTTCCGTGCAACCCCACGTGGGATGCGGAAGACAAGCTGGCAGTCTGTGGGGAGGGGCGCGCGTGCTGCCAAACCGTTGCACTCGAACCCGAGGATTGCATCCAGGATGACGACGGAACGTGGCGGCCGGCCGTCGGGACGGACATCCTCGCTGGGCGGTCGGACTGGAAGCCCGCGCGACACGAGACGCATCAGGACCCCAACGGTCAGGGTTGCGGAACATTTGCTGGAACCGCCGACATCGGGAACCCCGACTTTGCCGGGTGCCTTGATGCACTCACGGTGGCCGATCAGCGCGGCTACTGCAGAGCACTCGGGCCGAGCGAGGCCTGCCCGACTGACATCGAGGGCTACTTGAACGCGTGCGAGCAGATCAACGCGGGCCTCATCGCCCCCCCCGTCGCCGGCGTCTGATCCGACGTTTCGAGCTGCGCTAAGGACGCTGCGGTAGGCGACAAACGCGCCTTCCCGCGGCGTTTCTCGTTCGACAGCCCTCACCCGGCCCTTCGCTGGGGGTGAGGGAAAGTCGGCGGGAAACCTCCATATCTCGGACCCACTGGCCTTCGTTGGCCTCCGTCCTGCGTTTTGTCGTCCAAAAAGCGCTGATTGCGCGTTGGCGTTGCCCGGCAAAGCGCATACATTCGCGTCCCACCGGCCCCCCCAAAAGGCGGCCTTTGCGCTCCCCGCGCTCGAAGTACACCCGATGGCCACTGCCAAGAAGAGCCCCTCCGCGTCCAAATCCTCCAAAAAGGCAGGGGGCACGAAGAAGAAGTCCACCAAGAAGAAGGTGGCAAAGAAGAAGGTCACCAAGAAGGTCACCAAGAAGGTCGCGAAGAAGAAGGTGGCCAAGAAGAAGGTGGCCAAGAAGAAGGTGGCCAAGAAGAAGGCCACCAAGAAGAAGGCCAAGGTCGGCGGGAACGCTTCGGGCCGTCAGCTGGTGATCGTCGAGTCTCCTGCCAAGGCCAAGACGATCAACAAGTACTTGGGTGACGACTTCGTCGTTCATGCCTCGGTGGGCCACATCCGCGACCTCCCGGCCAAAGCGCCCAAGGGCGTGAAGATGCCGGTGCCCGGGGTGGACCTCGACAACAATTTTTCGCCCACCTACGAGGTGCTGCCGGGCAAGGCCAAGACGGTCAACGAGCTCAAGCGCCTCGCCAAGGACGCCAGCGAAATCTGGTTCGCGACTGACCTGGACCGCGAAGGGGAGGCTATTGCGTGGCACCTCGCGGAAGAACTCGGGGTTGAGCCCCGCGACGCGAAGCGCGTGGTCTTCAACGCGATCACCAAGACCGAGGTCCAGCGCGCGTTCGCCGAGCCCAACGCGATCGACGTGGCCAAGGTCAACGCGCAGCAGGCCCGCCGTATCCTCGACCGCATCGTCGGCTACCAGGCCTCTCCGCTGCTGTGGAAGAAGGTCGCTCGGGGACTCTCCGCGGGCCGGGTGCAGTCCGTGGCGGTTCGCATCATCGTCGAGCGAGAGCGCGAGATCGAAGCGTTCGTCCCCGACGAGTACTGGAAGGTCACCGCTCACCTGGCGCTCGACCCCGGCAAGGCACCCAAGCTTGAGAAGAGCTGGACCGAGTTGCTCGCGGAGCGCGACGAGAAGAACAAGCCACCTACGCTCAAGGTCCGCAACGCTTGGCTGGCCGAGAACCAAGGGCTCAAGACCGAGCTCGTCTCGATCGATGGCAAGAAGTTCGACGTCAGCTGCAAAGCGGACGCCCCCGAAGACCTCTCCAAGCAGATCGCCGCCGTCGCCAAGGCAGTGGGTCTGACCGACGTCAAAGTCGAAGACACCCCGGATCCCGACGGCAAGGGACCCGCGAGGGTGAAGCGAGCTGTGGTCGGCAAGCTCGACCCCAAGGCGCGCTACGCGATCAAGTCGATCGACACCCGGCGTACGACCTCGCGCCCTCCAGGGCCGTTCATTACGTCGAGCCTGCAGATCGCGGCCGCCAACCAGCTCGGCTTCACCGCCCAGCGAACCATGCGGGCCGCACAGCAGCTGTATGAAGGTATCGAGGTCCCTGGCGACGAGGGCCAGGTCGGTCTGATTACCTACATGCGTACCGACTCCACGAACCTCTCGCCGGAGGCTGTCGCCGAGGCGCGAACGTTCGTGTCGGAGTTCGGCGCGAAGTACCTCCCAGAGAAGCCGAACACCTGGTCGTCCTCCAACAAGGACGCCCAAGAGGCTCACGAGGCGATTCGTCCGACGGCCGCCGCGCGGCGTCCTGCCGACCTCGAGGAGTCGCTGACCCCCGACCAGTTCCGGCTGTACGATCTGATCTGGCGGCGTTTCGTGGCCGGCCAGATGGTGCCGGCCAAATGGGATGCCACCGCGGTGCTCTACGAGCGCTCGGACACCAAGTCTGGGGCCACGCTCAAGGCCACCGGTCGGGTGCTTGCCTTCGACGGCTTCTACAAGGTTGCCGGTGTTCCCACTGCAAGCGACGAGCAGACGCTGCCCGAGCTCGCCGAAGGCGACGAGGCGGCCCCGTTCGCCATCAACCCCGACCAAAAGTTCACCTCGCCGCCGCCGCGCTACTCAGAGGCTTCCCTGGTCAAGACGCTCGAGGCCGAAGGCATCGGTCGTCCGTCGACCTACGCATCGATCATCAGCGTCATCCAGGGCCGTCGCTACGTCGAGCAACTCGACCGGCGCTTCTACGCCACCGACTTGGGGGAAGTCGTCACCGACAAGCTTGTCGAGGCGTTCCCCAGCCTGATGTCGATCGGCTACACGCGCTCGATGGAGGACGAACTCGACCGCATCGAGGACGACGACGGCGATTGGCAGGACATGCTCACGCGTTTCCACGGGCCGTTCTCCGAGGCGCTGGAGGTCGCGCACGAGAGCATGACCCACGCCAAGGCGGAGACGCAGCCGGCGCTGTACAAGTGCCCCAAGTGCGGGTCGCAGACCCTGTACCGCTTCGGTCGCAACGGTCGGTTCCTGTCCTGCTCGACGTATCCCGACTGCGACTACTCGGCGCCGATCGACAGGGCGGGGCGACCCCTGCTTCCCGAGCGCGTCGACGTGGCGGTGCCTGAGGATGGCTCGCAGATGGAGCTTCGCAACGGCCGCTTCGGCCCGTTCCTGGCCTCGATCAACTATCCCGAGACCAACTTCGTCCTCAACCTCGACAAGAAGGGCGGTATCAAATACCCGTCCATTCCGCCGATCGAGACCGAACTCGAGTGCCCCAAGTGTGACGCGCCGATGAACCTGCGGCGGGGCAAACGAGGCCCTTGGCTCGGTTGCTCACGCTTCCCCAAGTGCCGGGGACGGATGGGCTGGAACACGCTCGAGGACGAGGACAAGGAGTCGCTGGAGAAGCAGCTGGAGAAGCACGAGAAGGCCAACCCGCTGCCCAAGATCAAGCGCTTCACCAACGGCGAGGAAATCCCGGAGGGACACCCCGTCGCCGAACTCGTCGTGCCCGGCGGTGTCGCCGAACTCGAGGTGCACCCGGATGTGAAGGCCGACGCGGACGTCGGTATCAAGGCTGCGAAGCGGCCGCTGCCGCCTCGGCCCGAGCCCACGGCGACCGTGTGAGACATGTGCGGTGGTATGACCGGGCCGAGGGAGTTCCCACGGTGGTCTGACTCCAGGCCGGGATGCGCAGGGGGGCGCGCAACTCTATTCTCGCAGCCCGGAGTAAACGAGGTACGTCGGGCAGTCGATTCTAGTCGCCCGCGTTTGTAGGCTCAATAGACGGCGATTTTGAGGCCGCGGTGAGCGGGCGTAGGAATGAAAAGCATCTGTTCGACGACCCCAGTCGTGAGATGAGGCGGTGGCCGCGTGGGCCGGAGCGGTAGGCAAGAAGGCGACACGGGCAGAGTGGCAGGAACGGGTTCGGTCGTGGACGGCGAGCGGCCAGGGGCTCGGAGAGTTCGCCAAGGGCTTCTCGACGCAGTCACTGCAACGCTGGGTCTGGAGGCTCAGCGCCGAGGGCGAGGGACTGGAGGCGAAGAAAGCGACGCGGTCGGCGGCGGCGAAGTCGCTGCAGCTGGTCGAGGTCGTGCCGGACCGCGCGGGGCCGCTGATGCTGTGAGTGGGTGCGGTAGAGTTGATGCTCGGCCGGGGCTTCGACCGCGAGGTGCTTGCGGGCGGGCTCGATGTGCTGGGGGGGACGGCGATGATGCCGAAGAACACACGCATCTTCGTGTGCAAGGAGCCACAGGATAAGCGGCGGTCGTTCGACGGGCTGGCGCTAGCGACACGAGAGGTGAGGGGCGAAGACCGTACAAGGCGGGGCGGTGTCTTCTTTCATAAACAAGCGGCGGAACCGGTCGAAGGTCATCTGGGAGCGCAACGGGTACTGCTCCCTGTCCAAGCGGCTGCACCGCTGCACCGGGCGGCGTTCGAACGCGAGCTCGCCCTCATGCGGCCAGAGCCAGAGCAGGACCAGACTTCACGCGCTCACGCACGCCAGTCTCGGAAGTAGCGCGACACAAACACCAAACACCACGGCGAAGCGTGAGCCACTACACCGAGGCTTCAGCTCTCCGTGCCCCGAACTCGCGACCCATGTCAGTACGTCGGCGCCGGCCTGTCGGCCGTAAACCGCGGCCTTGAAGTGGGCCGCGGGCCAGCAGGCAGTCGGAACATCCAGGTTCTCTCGGATCGCGCGACTCGATTGACACGGGCGCTCAGGCATGGCCATTGTTGTCTGGCAAGGTGTTAGGCCTCTGTAGACAACACGAAAACCAGGAAAAGGTTATGTTTGAGCCAATTGTCTCACCAGTTCTTGCCCGTCGCCTCGCGATGACAACAATGTCACTGTTGGCGGTCGCAAGTTGCGATTCTACGACTCCGGCCGACTCCGGCCTGGCACCACAGGCAGAAGGCGGGGTTGCGAGTTCGCAGCAAGAAAATGAGTCGGACTTCGATGCTGACTCTGACACGATGGGGGAGTCGGACGGCGAGGATGGGACCGCCGGAGAGACGTCGTCGGTGGACACTTCGGACGATCGTCCTCCAGAGCTACTTGAGGGCCGAGAGACCTGTGATGGCTACGCAGTTGCCGTCGTCGAGCAAGGACCCTACAAGTTCACGTTTTGTGTCTTCGATGACGGAACCACCGCCTCCATCGTTGACGCGCCGCAGGACGAGCCGTTTCCCCAAGTCGATGGGCTCTGCGCACTGGAACAGTTCCTGGCAGTCGCAGCGGAAGATGCCCTCGTCCCCGCCGAGTTGGTCATCGCATGCGGTCCAATGGCCGAGCTGGTTGTGAAGGACGACGCAGATCTGACAGCCGAAGGGGCTACCGTCGCCGACTTCAAGCCTCTTGGACTGCAGATGGAGCTAGAACCTCAGGCTGATGCGGGGTCCGCGTATTGCAGTAGTCCGAGTAACTTCGTGTCCACGCACTGTGGCGCGATGCAGGTGGTGACGCCGCCGATTGGAGCCTGCGGCCACACGACGAAGACCAAGGACCGATGCAAGACGAGTGGACTTGGTAGCAGTAATCCGCTCGATACTAACAGTTGCGACAACCTTTCCGGACAAGCAGGCTGGATAGCGAAGCATCGACTCGGCGCGTGCAACGGAGATGCCACTGCGTGGTATCGGTCGAGATCGGGTTGCTCGGGCAGCTACACGAGCTGGACGCTGCTCGGCACAATCGCGTCGGGAAGGACCGAGGAAATCACCCTGCAATCAGGCTGGCAAACGTGTTCACGTAGCTGCGGTTGGGGCTGCACTGAGACGTACACTTGCCATAACGCGCATGATATCAATCTGTTTGCGTCGTGCGGCGGGAGCGGAAAGATCCACTGGGGCGCAGCGTATGTTCGGAACGAGGGGGACTTTCAGGACCATCTCGGGTGCAGTCCGTCATGTAATGGCGGCGCCTGCTAGGAGCGTGTCCCCGTATTCGGCCGCAGTGCATAATACCGTCCCCGAGCCGCATGACGGCGTTGCTCTTCAGTCACTTGTGCCCGATAGGCTCCGTCTTCGCGCCTTGTGACGCGGCCCGCTAACGGCATTTTGCGTACCCCCGAATACGGTGACACGCTCCTAGCCGCTGTGAGTAGTCGCCGCCCTCGGATGGTCCGCGCGCGGGCTGATGACTACCGGGACGTCTGCCTCTGTCGCTTGTCGCGGCGTTTTGGCTCGACATGGAGGAACTAACAATCTTTCCGCGCTCCGCCATGCCGGGTTTCTTACCGATTGACAGACGGGGGGCGCGACGGAACGCTCCCGTGTGGGCGACATCCGATCGAGGTTGAATGAGCTGGCTGCGACGAATAGTCACGATTCAAGAGAAGAAGCAGTTTCACCCCCACGTTCTGCTGCTGTTCAGCGGCTTCGTGGGGTTGGTTCGTCTCTTCGGTGAGTGGTTCTTGGGCGGGGTAGATGTCGAACTCCCGCTCGTGCACGGCCTCGGTTTCGCTGCTTTCTACTGGAGCTGCTTCTTCGTCTACGGGACGGTGATGTCCACGCTGCTTGGGGAGGACTGGCGGCGGTGCGTCAATGTCGTTCTTGTTGGAATCTTCCTTGGCGTGCTCCCCCCGCTGGTCGATACAATTTGGTACGGACTCGGCAAATTTTCGTACAGCTACGTCTTTAACTTCCCTAAGGGCTGGCCGTGGCTGCTGTTCTCACCCGCGACCGGCATGCCTCTTGGGGAGTGCGTTGTGCTCTGGACCACCGTCGTCGTTTGCGTGGCGTATGCGTGGGTGAAGCGACCCACGGTCGGTCGGGTCGCACTAGTCGCAGTCCTTGCCTACTTCGCGGCGGTTTTCAACGGGGGCGTTGTGCCTACAGTGGCGCGGGCGATCGTTGATCGCGCTGGCTGGGCGGGTGGCCATCTCTGGGTAGTCTTGACACTACTTCAGGTGCTTGTCGCGCTGGTCCTATGGCTCCGTTTTCAGCCGAGCTTCGCGAAGCACCTCGTTAAGCGCTTGCTGCACGCCGCGCCGTTCGTCGCGATGGCTTGTGTGGGCGCTTCTCTTGTCGGCCCACTGAGTGTGAACGTCCCTATCTACGGGGGGGGGCTCGCGCTGCTGTTTGCTGTTGCGCTAACTCAGAATGACCACCACGACCGGTCCGAGGACGAAGCCGTCGGCAGACTGTTCGTGGTCGGCGGGGCGGAGGTCGCAATGATGAATATCACCGCCGGGTGGGTGTGCTTGGTACTGTGCATCGCAGGGTCCATCGTAGGCTTCATCCTCACGGTGGTCTGGATCGTATCTTTTCTCTATAGCTATCCATTCTATCGCGCCAAACGCTATTTTCCGAGCAACCTCAAGATAGAGGGAGTGTGGGGACTTTCCGCCTTCATGGTGGGGGTGGTCGCTCAACTTGAGCACTTCGGGGGCGGACAACCTAGCTGGTCTTTGACCGGGGCGCGACAGGCTCTGAAACTCCCGCTAGATTGGACGATCGTTATCGCTGCGGCGTTGGCGTTCGGTGGTCATACACTTGTTGCTATTGCGAAAGACTGGAAGGACGTGGAGGGGGACCTGCAAGTTGGAAACCAGACCGTCTTCACTCTCGCACATCGGCGAGGCTGGGACGTACGCAGAATCCGCTGGCTGACGACAGTGGCGGTGAGCGCATGTCTGGCTCTTCCGTGGCTCCTACTAGCTTTCGCCGGAAGGTTGCCCTGGGCAGCTACGTTGCTCGGGGGCCTGTTCGTGGGGTGGGCCATCAGCACTCAAAAGTCTGAGCACTCTGCCAGCGATTTTCGGAAGCTGTTGCTGTGCGCGACCTTCATGCTCGCCACCCTTGCCACCTTGCTTCACTTCGGAGTCGCTGGGTGATGCGCTTTCTTGCGACGTGCGTGTGGGGCGCCTTCCTCTGTTCTTGTAGCGACCCGGGCACTCTCGGCGCTAGTCAGATGGAGCGACGAGAACTCGGGATGATTGACTACGGCCGCACGGGCGAGAGCGTTGCGCCGTACTACGTGGTGCGTCCGGCCAGCGCGGCTGAACTCTCCGTCGTGGTCGTGGAGGCACACCGGCTCAAGAAGAAACTGCGGATTCGCGGCCGCGGCCACTCGATGAACCAGTCGTCTTTGCCGCGTAAAGGTGAGATTAGTCTCGATACAAGCGGACTTAACTACTACGAGTTTGATTCTCCGGGAACGGTCCGCGTCGGCGCGGGTGTCCCCATGACGGACATCGACGAACTCGTACGGGGGTACGGAATGTCACTACCTGTCTTGAATGACGGTGGACGCGGTCCTAGTCTCGGTGGCTACGTTGCCGCTGGCGGCATCGGCCGCGGTGCCACGGTGCACGGCGGTTTCTGGGCAAACGTCCTCCAACTCGTCGTCGTATCAGGGTCCGGTGAGATCCTTGTGATCGACCGTACCGACCCGCTATTCCCCTGGTTCTTCGGGTCAATGGGTCGGCTCGGGGTGGTCGCAGAGGCCAGACTCCAGCTCGTCGCGGAGAATCAAGTGACCCAGCCGTACCCGGTCGGAGCCAGCGGACGGATAGACGTGCGCTCAGCCTCTGCCCGGGTGGACGCCGACGAGAATCTGTTCTGGCTAACGGTGTTTGCGCCGGTCGTGGACCGCAAGAGACTACGTGAGCGACTAGAGTCGCTCATGGCTCGCCACAGCGAATCTGCGAACTTCACCGAGATCTACGAGTACAGGATCGCTTCCGCGGATGTTGTTGCGCCGCTGGTCTATCCGGAGCCCGGGGAGTTCGCCGCGATGGGGGTCTGGGGGAGTGTGCGGCCGGGAGGCGAGCGCTTTCGGAAGCTCTTCGCCCTCAGTGATGCGATTGACCATCTTCTTCGCGAGGAACCGGGCTGGCGGCGCTACGTGCAAACCGAAGCTGTGCGTCCCAGTTTTGACCATCTTGAGTACTTCGGGCCCCGAGTGGGGCCGGTCTTCGCGTTGCTTGAGTCGTCACTCGATCCTCACCAGGTTTTGAATCCGCGGAACTGAGCGGGGCCCGCGTCGCACCGTCGCACCTGCGGCAAAGCAGCCCTGAAAGTCCCCGCCAGCGGCCAGGCCGAGGACTCACCGACTCACCGTGCTCGGTGCCTCAGTCCGGAGGCGTGAACGAGGCGCCGTCGGGCACGCCCTGCTCAAACCACGCCTCGAACAGCGCGAAGTCGGCGGCGCTCATGATGCCGCCCTCTTCGGTCTCGCAGACCGCCGTCGGCATCGTGGCCTGGGTGATGACGCGGTCCTGAACCGACATCCACGCCGCCATGCCGGCGTAGATCGAGTTCGCACCGGCGTAGTCGTCGGTGAAGTTCTCCAGCGTTTGCAGCTGGGTGCCGCCGCTGTAGGGGAAGTACAGCATCGGGTCCGAGACCGAGTCCGTGTAGTGGCAGCCGCAGTTTTCCTCGAGCGCCGTTCCGATGGAGGACGGAATCACACCCGCCCCATCCCCGGAGACGACCGGGCTCTGTGCGTCGGGGTCGACCACGGAGAGCGCACACGAGATGGGCCCGCCGCCCTCGGTGGTCTCGTCCGCGGTTGTTTCGCCCCCGGTCTCTCCTGTGCCACTGGTGCCGCTGGTCGTCGCGGGCCCGGTTTCTGATGGGAACTCCACCCCGGCGACCCATCCGACGATGACCGCGAGGTCTTCGGGTGCGAGCACGCCCGCGCCAATCGGCATCTGGCTACCGGCCGATGGCGCTGGGAACATCTTCTGCACCAGGTAGCTGTTGTCCACGTCGCCAAAGGTGATGTACGGACCACCCGCGCCACTGGCTTCGATCCACGCCCCGCCGGCGGCTTCGGAGAGGTCGGGCGTCGTCGCCCCGCTGACGTGACAGCCGACCAGGGCACAGCTCGCGGTGAGCCGCTCCTGAACTGCGGTGGGAACACCCCCGCCGCCGCCGGTCTCATCGCCCTGGTCGATCTTCTTGACCTGGTCGCAGCCGGCCAGCGTGAATGCGCCGGCGGCCAACATCATGGTGATGGTGCGTTTCATTTCGATGCCTCCGCGCTCGCTCCGCTCTTCTTGGCCTCGCGTTCCTTCTTCCAACGCGCTGCGTTTTTGCCGAGCGTGAACTGCCGGACGAGGTTGAAGCCCAAGTAGAAGTTGAACTCGTTGAAGGGGTTGCCCTCTTTGACGCCGTCGTCGGTCGTGAAGGGGTTGCCGGACTGTCCGCCAGGGGCGGCGAGGTTGGGGTGGATCTCCCGGTTGTTCGTGAAGAACAGCTGGAAGAAGTGCTTGCCGGTGTAGTAGCCGGCACCCAGGCCCCACGACCCGATCTTCGAGCCATCGAGGTCGGCATCGCCGCCGCGGTAGTAGAACAGGCTCGGCGTGGCGACGTCGGGGACGGGCAGGAAGTACTCCGCGTCGACGGACCACCGCTTGCGTTTTCCAAGCCAGACCTGCGAGGCGAGGCCGGCCACGAGCGTGCCGCGGGTGTCCTCGACCGGCACGGCGCCTTCCCCGTCGTCGAAGTCGATGAGGACGCGTGAGTTCTTGTTGGTTCCGGTGTGATAGCTGATCACCAGCTGCGTGGACCAGCGCTCGAGCCACAGGCGGCTGAGCAGCAGCATGAAGTTGCCCGAGACGGCGTTCTCCACATCGAAGTCGCGCAAGAGGTCCATCGAGACGTAGCCGCCGAGCGACACCGGCATGTCGTCCTCCTGGCGTAGCCCGATGTACTTCGCGCTGAGCTCCCATGCCTTGCGCGAGTTGGTCCGCGACAGGCCCACGTCGAGGCCGTCGATGATGCCGTAGGCGACGCCCATGTTCATGACCACGCCGGCATCCATTCCGAACGCTCCGCGCTCGGTACCGATCCGGCCGAACCGGTGATCGATTCGGTACTGGAACGTCTTCTTGCCCAGCGACGTCGTGGTTGGAAGCACGATGTGCTTGTCGCCGTGGAAGGGCTTGTACTTCTTCTTGGGCGGAACGATGTCACCACCATCGCCTTCGGGCACCGTCCCACCATCCGCGGCCGGCATCGCAGAGATCCAGTCGCTGACGACCTGCAGATCCTCGGGCGACAACGGGTCGTCACCCAGCGGCATCAGCTCCTCTTTCATCGCGGGCGTTCCGAGGAGCTTGTCCATCAGATAGCTGCCCTGGGGATCCCCAGGCGCGATGAGAAGCTTGTCGGATTCGTTGGCCTTGCGTCCGATGAGGACCGACAGGTCTCCTTCGAGTGGAAACTCGCTGGCGTCGCTGAGATCTCCGCCGTCGGCATGGCAGCCCGTGCAGTGTTCGTCGAACACCGCCGCGACCTTGGCTTGCAGGGCCGGGTCCGCCTTCGCAGGCGCGCTGGCGGGTGGGGGAACGACCGCGGGCGCTGCGGCACCATCCTCGGCGGGGATGCTCGCGATCCAGTCGCGGAGGATCTGCAGCTTCGCGGCCGGTAGCGGGTCGTCGCCCAGCGGCATGAGCTCCTCTTTCATCGCCGGCGTGCTGAGGACCTTGTCCATCAGGTAGCTGCCCTGGGGATCCCCAGGCGCGATGAGAAGCTTGTCGGATTCGTTGGACTTGAGCCCGACGAGCATCCCGAGGTCTCCCTCGAGGGGAAACTCGCTGGGGTCGCTGAGATCTCCGCCTTCAGCGTGACAGGCGGTGCAGTACTCGTCGAAGACTTCGGCCGCCTTGGCCTGCAGGGCGGGGTCCCCAACAGGAGCGCTGGCCAGCGCGAGCGTGAACAAAACAGAAACCATGAGTAGCGCGAGCATACGAAACGCGGCCCCCATGGGGGGAATTCGGAGCGTTTCACGCAGGGAACCTCGCCCGGGGCTCGGACACCGCGCGGGTGGGGCGATCACCTGCTAGCATCCCTGCCATGCTCGAACGCAGTGCGCGCCGCGCCTCGTTGGTCGTCATATCTCTCGCCTCGACGCTCGTGCTCACGGCGTGCGGGGGGGACGACTCCAAGCCGAAAGCGACGGGGGCTTCCAAAGCTGTCTCTTATACACATCTCCGAGCCCACGAGACCTCTCTACATCTC
>OJGU01000627.1_pt1 | contig 18717 bp, 14 predicted proteins | sample 1594741 | NCBI WGS metagenome assembly OJGU01 (sample SAMN05416841, study PRJEB24817) | seawater metagenome | isolation source: Sea water | place: Canada:Atlantic | collected 2013-07
GGACTCCGCCGTCTCTTTCATCGATTCAGCCTTCTCTTGCAGGTCGATCGCCGCCTCTTTGGCGCGTTTCTCACGAATGGCTGCGAATGTTGCGACAACACTTGCCACGATCAGTACTAGGGTGATGGCCAATCCCGCTGCGAAAGCGGGTTTGTTTCGGCGGATGGATTTTGCTATTTGATATCGCCAGGAAGGTCGAGCTGCAGACACGGGTTCGTCGCAAAGGTGCCGATGGATGTCCTCGGCCAGGCCGTTTGCCGTATCATAGCGGCGGGTGCGATCTTTCTCTAAGGCCTTCATGATGATCCAATCAAGATCGCCCGTGAGTTGCTTGGACAGCAAAGATAGGTCGCCGGCTCGACTCTTGGTCACGATTGTTTGTTGTTCGCCGACTAAGGTACTCATGCGGAGGGACGGGCGTTCGGGCTCCTGTTCGGCGATGATGCGTTGCATTTCTCCATAGCCCTTTGAGAGGAGTTCTTTTTCGGGAAATGGTGTGGTGCCGGTCAAAAGTTCGTAGAGTAGCACACCGAGTGAATAGACGTCGGTGCGTGTATCGACATCAAGGCCGCTCATCTCCGCTTGCTCCGGACTCATGTAAGCGGGCGTACCAATCATTTGGGCGAAGTTGGTAAATAGGGTCTTCTCTGTGAGCCGCTGATTGGTGGCTTTGGCGATGCCGAAATCGATGACCTTGGGCACAGGTTTGCCGTCGTGGAGGGTCACGAGAATGTTGGATGGTTTGATGTCCCGGTGGATCACGCCTTTTTGGTGGGCGTGTTGGATGGATTGGCAGACTTGCGTGAAGAGATCAAGGCGTTCTTCGGTCGGGAGTTGATTCTTATCGCAGTACGTGTGAATGGGCACACCTTTGACCAATTCCATGACAAAGTACGGGCGGCCGGTTTCCGTGGAGCCCGCGTCGAGGACTTTGGCGATATTGGGATGATCCATGAGGGCGAGGGCTTGGCGCTCGGCTTCGAAGCGCGCAACCACGGACTTGGTGTCCATCCCTAGCTTGATGATTTTCAGGGCGACCTTGCGGCGAACGGGCTCTGTTTGTTCGGCCATGAACACGGCGCCCATGCCGCCTTCACCAATTTTTTGGAGAAGTTTGTAGCGACCGATCGTGGTGCCCGGTCTTTCAACGAGCGGCGTGCTGTCTATTGTTTCGGGCGCGAGGATAGCGGGATCTTCAAGGAAACTGTCATCGGCATGGCTGCCGAGAAGGGTCTCGATTTTTTCGCGCAAGGCTGAGTTATCGCCGCAGGCTCCGTCAAGGAAACCGCGGCGTTGTTCGGGTGATTTGATTTTTAGGGCGCGCTCGAAAATCTCCGGAGCGCTGGATTCATCGTTGGTTTTCATCGCATGGATTGGTTTTGAGCTTCTATGCGATGGATTTCGGAAAACCCCGCCAGAGAAATCTGTTTTTTTTGGGATGGTTCGCGCTAAGTCGCTAAGCCGCTAAGTATTTTTGGTTCCCTCTCTTTGCGCCTTAGAGTCTTTGCGCGAGCTACGGGCTACGGGCGATCGACGTCTGAATCCAGGGTAACAGGTTCTGGCAATCGCATCTGTTCTGCTCAATTAACCCAATGAGAAACGCGTGGGCCTCATCGTCGTTGATGTCGAGATAGTAACCGTTTATCCGGAGAAACACATCAGTGGCAAAGAAGGCGACCCGCTTGTTCCCGTCAACAAAGGGGTGGTTCATGATGAGGGACTCGAATAGCGCGGCCGCCATCGTAGCTAGATCTTCATAGTAGCCGGACTGGGGACGATAGAGGGCGCTTTCGATTAAACCCGGATCGCGGAGCCCCTCGTTTCCCCCGAACCTGTCGATCAGGCGGCCATGAATTGCCAGAATCTCGTCCGTGGTCAGGTGCTGAACCCTCATCTATTCCGCGAGACGTTTTCCCAAGGTTTCGTGAGCGTTCATACTCGCTTCAAGATGAGACATGACTTCAGGTCTGACCCGATGTCGTCTCACGTAAGCTTCGATAGCCTCGGTGAGCGCGCCAGAAATACTGCAGTTGGATTCCCGAGCAAGCGCCTGAAGATCTCGCCATACTTGCTCCTCAACCTTGGAACTCACCTTAATCATGCTCATATCGTGATCCTTTGATGGTAATCATGATTTGTCAAGATTTGTCATGACCACTGATTGAACCACGGCCTTCGTCGTCGTTCATCTTGGAGGCACCACGGGGATGGGGTTTTTCGAGGGGAAGTGGATCGCGCTAAGTCGCTGAGCCGCTAAGTATTTTATTTCCCTTTCTTAGCGCCTTTGCGAGAGATCATTTCCCCAGCTCATGGCGCATCCAGGTCTTGGCGAAGGTCCAGAGGCGTTCGGTTGCGCGGAGGGATTTGTCCATGGCTTCGGCTGCCTGAGGCATGCTCATGCCGACGAAGTAGCGAAGTTTGACGAGTTCAGCGCCGTCGGGTTGCTCCTTTGCGAGAGAATTCAGGGCTTCATGGATCGCGAGCATATCATTTGAGGACGCTTGGACGACGATGCGGGACTCGGGAAGTTCGTCATAGGACGCCACACCGGCTTCGCGCTTGGCTTTCTTGCGACGGGCACGCTCGATGAGAATGCGGCGCATGGCTTCCGCAGCTGCGGCGAAGAAGTGGCGTCGATTGTCCCACTGTTGGGCCTTCCCCTTGGCAAGTCGCATCCAGGCTTCGTGGACGAGTGCGGTGGCTTGGAGGGTTTGGCCGGGTTGCTCACGGGCCATCTTAGCGGCAGCCACGTTGCGGAGCTCATTATAGACTAGGGGCAGGAGTTCATCGGCGGCTCGTGGGTCGCCTTGCTCGATGGATTGGAGAATGCGTGTGACATCGGGCACATTGGGACTTTAAGGGGGGAATGGGTTCGCGCAAAGCCGCAAAGCCGCAAAGCCGCGAAGTTTTCTCTCTTAGCGGCTTGGCGCCTTCGCGCGAGTTTCTTCCCCTTCGTGTTCTCAGCGACTTTGTGCGAGTTCTTCTTCGATCGTTGCGTCGATTTCCTCAAGGCTTCGCGGAGTGAGGAATTTTAGCTGCCTGTGGCTGGAATCAACTACGGAACCATGGATGCTCTTTCCGTCGAGAGTGAATTCGAGTTCTTGGAGAAAAGGGGCTTCGAGTTCGCTCCGTTCGAGTTTGACGAGCTCGCGGCCGGTTGCCAGGTTCCAGAAGCGAATGCCAGTCGCGTCCTCCGTCATCACGGTTCGGCCGTCGTTGGTGAAAGAGGCCCAGGAACGCTCAATGTGCCCTCTGAGTTGGTGGCGGGTCGCTCCCGTGGCCGTATCAATGAGGTAGACCGTTGGATTCTCTCCGGTCAGTGCCAGCAACGTTCCATCCGGAGAGAATTGGACTTGCAGCAGGAGATTGCCATAAGGAACAACGGCGAGTTGGCGATCCTGAGAGAGGCTCCAGAGTATCGCTGCGTGTCCTGAAGCCGTAAGGCACCCCAAGGCGATCGTGTCACCATGCAGGTCTGCAGTTAGGACGTCGTGCCTGTAGGTGGTTTGGAAGTGGGAGGGGAGGGAAAGCGGTGTTCGGGTACGCTCGCTCAAGTCCCAGACTTCGATCCTTGCTCCCGAATCCGTTGGGTTCTCGTAGATGAGATGGTGGTCACTGACAAAGCGCGGTGCGCCTCGGAACATGTACATCTCCCGAGACCACACTTCGACGGGAGTAATGTCCCACTCAATGATCTGGGCGTCGCGGTCCTCAAGGTCATAGAATCGTACTTTTGGTTTCGAGCCCAGTTTCTCCTCTGTCTTTGTTTCGGGACCGGTCTCTCGGACCATCATATAGCGTCCACCTGGAGAAATCGCTTGGTAGGTGTGATAGGGAAAGACTTTGCCGTATTCTCCGAACAATCCGCTGGCAGCAAAAGGAAGCCAACCGCGAATGGTTTCCGAGCGGATGAGCCTGAGATAATCGGGATGAAGGAGGTTGATTGCGTCAGGACCGTGTTGTTCCGGATGAGGCTTCTCGAAGGAATCCGCCACGGTAGGGACATAGGTCCAAGGGACACGGGGTGCACCCAACCGGTCGAGACTCCAAGTCTTTAAATCGCCATTTCGGTAGAGGCAGATCACATGCCGCCCTCGGACAACGAAATCGCTGACGATATCGGAGTGCCAATCGAGACTTCCTTTGTATTCGCCCGATTGGGTGTCCCAGGCGTAGACGACTCCTTCATCGCTGGAGGCCAACAGCAAACGTCCGTCCTCGGCAAAGACAAGATTGTTGTAGCGGCCCTTTCCAATCGCCTTGGTTTTTTCGAGGGTTTTCTCAATGCCGGTCTCGATACTAAACAGCCTGACTCGCCGCCTTTGGCCCTGCGAGAAGGTTTTCTCCAGATCGATGAAGGCAAACAGCTTCTGTTGGCGGTCGAGTGTTGTTCGGGCTGAATTGCCGCCGTAAGGAAAGCTTCGAAGTGGCTTGGTTCGTTGGGGATTCGAGACATCCCACAGTCTCCATTCCTTGGCATTATGGACCTTGAGAGGGGCAATCCCGGGCGATAAGTAGTGGGGGCAAACGTCCAGGTCGCTTATCGGCAGGTTTTCCAGTGCGGGGATAACGTGATACGATCCGTCGTCCCTCTGTCTCAGCGTCCTGTAGCGTTGTTCTCCGGTGAGTCTTGGAGCATTGCCATCGGTTGGAAATTGGAGTTCTGGTGGATTTGTGTAGGCCAGGAAAATCGGATCGCCTGAGTCCGTCATGAAGAGTGGCGGGTAGGCGTTCGGAATCCTGGCTTCTACGGTCCAAGTCTTCGTTTCATAGATGTGGAGGGCAAGTCGATGGTCTTTTAACCCTCTCCGGCCGACGATGGGTTCGTCTTCAGTGAATACGTAGAGGAGCGCATCATCCGGCGAGAAGGCGATTCGATGCCGGTGTTTGCTCTCCATTTGGATTTCGTGAGTCACGCGCAGGGTAGCGGGATCGACGATTTTGAGCTGGTTGGTACCGACTCGAACCACGAGGGTTCGTTGATCGTGGGAAAGCGCGAGTCCCATGCGAAGTAGCCGAAAGAAGTGGGCTTGTTCATAGTAGGGGCCGACGTGATTCTCCTCGAGCGGGATTACGGCGCTGGCGTCCCAGAGATAACGCCATTCGAAGCCACGGAGGTCCGTTTGTTCCGGGCTTGCGGGACGGTGCTTGAGTAGGATTTCGCGGGCGGGTTCGTATTCGTTTGCTTGGATCAGATCGTTGACGCTCTTCAGGTCGCCGATATAGGCGTCGAGTCTTCGGTCTTCGGCAAGTGCCAGGGCTTTTTGCTTTTGCCGTTGGGCCTCTTCGCGCAGCTCCTGTTCATTCTTGGCGGCGGCTAGCTGGCGAAGCTCTTGGTAAACGAGAGGGAGAAGTTCCTCGGCAGCCTGGGGATCGCCTTGCTCGATGGATGCTAGGATCTGGGTGACATTGGCCACGCACCGACTATAGGGTAAAACAACGATGTGCTCACCCTTTTCTCGTAGAATCCTTTAAAAACTTCATAGCTTGTTCACGCGAGAACGCATCCGAGCTCTGATTAACAAAGTTGGATTTCGCATACTCACCAACGGCAGCTCGCATCGCCGTTCATCAGGAATAGCGCAATTCGAAGGGGCTCGATGCACTCAATCACCCTACTCCATCCGGTCGATTAAGCGCGTCAATTCAGCTTATTCGGGGCTCTTGTAGGCCGGTGTCCCGATCATCTGCCCGATTTCGGTGACAAGTGGCTTCTCGGTGAACCACTGATGGGTGGATTTGGATCGAGATTAGCGACTCTGTTTCCTGGGCTTAGGAAAATGCCTAACCCCTGGTAAGTCTTTAAAATGTTCATCCTGCGTCCAAAGGGTCGCGTCGTACTTCAAAGCAGCCGCATAAATGATGCTACCTGCCAAAGGAAGCCGGTGCTGCCCTGCCTCGAGTGCCAACGAAAGGTCGAGGTCAACTACCGTTCCAGCTTGCATCTGAACAGCTATCTGTAGAGCGATGTGTTCTCCCTATTCTCGCAGAATTTTTTTGAAAACTTCGTAAATTGTAATCACCGGAACGATGAGATTTTCAGTATCTTCAAGGGGTCTCTCAAAGTGTTTCGCTCGTCGAGTATCGGCGAAATACTCCAGCCACGCTGATGAATCAACGACGTTTCGCTTACTCATTTACTCACAGCCGATCGCTTTCTCGCTCGATGGATGGATCAATCCCCTTCAGGATTCCTCTGAGTTTTTGGATAGGCCGGATGGGGATCAGTTCTACCCGGTCATCGTACCGAATGACCCGAAGCTTCTCGCCAGGCCTGAGCCCTAAGTCTTTCCGAATTGCAAGGGGGATTACGACTTGGAATTTTGGCGATACAGTGACGGTATTCATATCGATCTATAAACCGTAATACGCAAATCCGATCGATTCGAAAATCTTTTTCGGTAGTTCACACCAGCCCAAAAACGTCGGCGCAAGATCCGAAATTGGGTCCGAGGGCAGATTACAGTTGTTTCCGAGAATCTCAAATGCGGGGTGGAACAGTTCGCTTTGGGGATTACACCTTTCAGCGCCCAGTCAGCTAAATGTCGGACATTCAGTTGTCATGTCGGTCTCCTTTCAGACCAATAGAGAAGTCAGGCTTAGCCTGACGCATCAAAGCCGCAAAGCACGCTAAGGATTTTTTCTTGGCGGCTTCGCGGCTTCCCGCGAGGTTTCCCCTTGGCGTTACTTAGCGGCTTTGCGCGATTTCCTTGTCGATTTTTGCCAGTGTCGGAACCGTCACCAACTTGTAGTACGGCCGCGCATTCTCATCGAGGTAGCTTGTGCCCGAATAGATGCTGTTGCCGTCGAGGCTGAATCGATATAGGTGTCCTGGCCTGGATGCGTAGACATTTGATTCGCTGAATTGAATCATCTTGCGACCGGTAGCAACGTTCCAAAGGTAACGCATGTTCTCAGTGCTCGTCAGCAAGGTGCGTCCATCAGGACTGAATTCCCCCGTTACGCCGCCTCGATGCCCTTTTAATCTCGTGAGAACTTTACCGGTTCCAAGCTCGATCACCAGCGCATCGCAGTCGTAGCCGCCGACGAAAAGGTGCTGGCCATCAGGTGAAAAGCGCAGCCCAAAGAGGCGATCGGCAAATTCTCCGAGATCGGCGACGACTTTCTCAGCTTGTATATCCCAGATGAGAATGCGATCGCGAGCGTGGGGTCGACTCTGAGCGAGAACCAAGTGATTCTCGTAAACATCGGCCACCGCGACTCCGTGCGCTCTGCTGTTCCATGCCAAGGCAAGTCGAACATCCAATGCGAGCCTCTTGCGTTCCGGCCTCCGAAGGTCCCACAGTTCTAGATAACCATCAAACGGGGTCAGCAGAAGATGGTCGTTGAGGATTGCGGGGGTACCAAGAGGCACAGAGTCATCATATTCGTTGTCGGTAGACCACGGCAATGTTTCCCACTCCGCGATCAGGGTGTCATTGGCCTCGAGATCGAAAAAGCGAAACAAGCGCGTCTTCTGAGTCCAAATCGAAAGCTCTGGGTTTTCATTCCTGGAGGGGTTTGGTTCGGGATCTTCGTTAATCCAATCGATGTGACATATCGCTAAATAGCGACCATCTGGAGTGATCCAATTTGAGGTTCGCTTCCTAAATCCATCATCACCCATTGCAATGGAAAGCTCAAAAGGTATCTTCCAGGGCAACACGTTTTCCTGAAAAAGCTTCCGAAGTTCGGGACTCAAATGCTTGAGAAAGGCAGGACTGCTTCCGTCGCCGTCGATTTGGAGTTTGACCCTTCCGGGTTTGTGGCGCATGGCTGATTGGAAGTCACCGCGAATCACTGGGACGGGATCAAATGGAATCGGAGATTCTCCGGCCCGCGACCAATCCCATGTTCTTATTTGGCCATCGGCGTAGAGGCAAGTGACGTGATCGCCAACAACAACGAGATCCATCACGCGCCCTGGCTGGTCGCCAATGACGCCCCGATGTTCGCCAGATTCGGTATTCCAAACGTGAAGGATGCCTGCCCCGCCATCCGCTGCGATTAGGTGACGGGAATCTTCTGTGAAGACCATTTTGTAAATTCCTGTGAAGGGGTATTGCCCCATCGGATCTAATCTGATGGGATGCTGATCGGTTAAGCGCTTGAGTTCAACACGGTGTCGGCGAACGTTGGTGGCATTGGCGAAGAATTCACCGGACGGCGAGAATTCATACCCGGCCATGAACGAACGAGAAATTTCTGCGAGAAAGACCGGCTGCCGGGAATTGGTGGTGTCGTAAACCAACCACGGCTTATCAGGACTATAGCGGCCGCTCTCTTGGAGGTTGACCGCAATCCGAGAATGTCCGGCAAATTGTTTATACCAAGGTTCGACGGCAGGGCTTACTCTTGGCAATCCACTGAGGGTGGGCGACGTCTCGTAGGATCCGTCGGCGGCGATTTTAAACTGCGTTAACTCATAGGTCGTCTGTTTTCGCCACTGGCTCAGATCTTCAGGAAAATTTCCAACTTGAAGGATCGGATCTCCTGAATCGCTAAGCAAAATCGGGGAGATGGATTTGGTTTCGATTGTGGCGATTCGATTCCACGTCCGGGTGTCATAGGCCACCAACCATCGCAATGGAGAGAATGAAGTCTGAGTTCCTTTAGCGATTAAGTAGAGGCGGCTGCCGTCTGGAGAAAATCGAGACCACCACCACTGAAGGCGACCAACTTTGTCGTTCGGTGACGGCACCTTGAGCGCGCGCTGCGGCGTGAGATCCGGATAGCTCAAGACTCGGATGCCTTCGGCCTCATACGAAACCAGGAGAGTCTTGCGATCGGGCGAAAGAGTTAGGCTCCGATGTTCAGTAACTTGAGGCGGCGAGTCGGATTCATCCGTTCCACGCCTGGGAGAGACACTCTTTAGAGCCCGATTCTTGCTTGAATGCCATAGCAGGCGCCATTCGAAGCCGCGCAAGTCCGTCTGAGTCTCATCGGTCGGGAGATGTTGCAACAGGATCTCGCGGGCTCCGGCATAATCGTGCGCTTTGACGGCTTCGTCAGCTAGACGCATGTCGCTCGCGTAAATGTTGAGCCGCTGAGTTTCCGCCAATTGGAGGGCGTTATTTGTCTGACGCTGCGCTTCCTCCCGGAGTTCTCCCTCCTTCATTTGCGCGAGTTCTGCCGTTGTCTTTGCACTCTCCGCTATGGACTGAGCGAGCACGGCATCGTCGGCCAGTCTGTTGGCACGGAGGGCTTGAGCGGTGGCGGCGACGGTACCGATTACCATCGCTAGCGTGATGCCGGCAGCGGCGGCAAAGGCAGGTTTGTGACGATAATACAGCTTGGCGATTTGATAGCGAAAGGAAGGTTTCGCGGCTAAGACGGGTTCATTGCTCAGATGTCGCTGAATGTCCTCCGCCAAGCCATTGGCAGTGTCGTAACGCCGGGTGCGGTCTTTTTCTAAGGACTTCATGACGATCCAATCCAGGTCACCGCGAAGTTGCTTGGTAAGTAAAGGCAAGTCCCCTGCCCGGCTCTTAGTCACGATAGTTTGCTGCTCGCCGACCAAGGTGCTCATGCGAAGAGATGGGCGTTCAGGTTCTTGCTCGGCGATAATTCGTTGCATCTCACCGTAGCCCTTCGAGAGAAGTTCTTTCTCAGGGAATGGAGGACTTCCCGTCAGCAACTCGTAGAGCAAGACTCCCAGCGAATAGACATCCGTTCGGGTATCGACATCCAAGCCACTCATCTCGGCTTGCTCCGGGCTCATGTAAGCCGGAGTCCCAATCATTTGGGCGAAGTTCGTGAAAAGCGTCTTCTCCGTGAGACGTTGATTCGTCGCCTTAGCGATACCGAAGTCGATAACCTTGGGAACGGGCTTGCCGTCGTGCAACGTGACGAGAATGTTCGATGGTTTGATGTCGCGGTGGATCACACCTTTTTGGTGGGCGTGTTGGATGGATTTACAAACTTGAGTAAAGAGCTCCAATCGTTCCTTCGTAGAAAGTTGGTTCTTATCACAGTAGGTGCTGATGGGAACACCTTTAACCAACTCCATCACGAAATAGGGTCGACCGGTTTCCGTTGAGCCTGCATCTAAGACTTTCGCAATGTTGGGATGATCCATCAGCGCGAGTGCCTGTCGCTCGGCTTCGAAGCGAGCGACAACAGACTTAGTATCCATCCCCAGCTTGATGATCTTGAGCGCAACCTTGCGCCGGACGGGTTCGATTTGTTCGGCCATAAACACCGCGCCCATCCCGCCCTCGCCGATGCGTTGCAGGAGTTTGTAGCGGCCGATCTGAGAACCTTCGGATTCGGTCAGGAGCGTTGGCTCATTCAGGGTAGCGTCGTTCTCGACTGGGGAGCGCTCGAGGAAGGAGTCTTGGAGATGATTCTCCAGTAGCTCGTTAACCCGGGTTCTAAGTTCGAGGTTCGAACCGCAGGCGCCATCGAGAAAGGCATTGCGTTCGACGGCTGATGATTTCTCCAGGGCTCGGAGAAAGATCTCGCGAACCGTTTCTAGTGTCGTTGTCTCGTTGGTTTTCATAGCACTTCACTAGGGAGAAGCGGAATCGCCTCTTTGAAACCCGCCAAGTTTTTGAGAGTTTATTTTGGAAAGCGATTCGCGCAAAGTCGCAAAGCCACGAAGAGACGAAGAGACGCTATCGAGAAATCTTTGCGCCTTAGCGGCTTCGCGCGAGTTCTTTCCTAAGCCAGGCCTTGGCGAAGGTCCAGAGGCGCTCCGCGCTCCGTTGAGAGACTTCGAGCGCTACTGCGGCTTCGGGGAGCGTCATGCCGGCGAAGTAGCGAAGTTTGACCAGTTCGGCGGTTTGCGAGTCTTGAGTGCTCAGTTTTTCCAAGGCGTCGTTGACGGCAAGGAGTTCTTCGTCAGATGAGGGCTCCACGATTTTGGATTCGAACAGTTCGGTGCGATCACGGTCCCCTCCTCTCTTCAATGCCTTCTTCTCTCGAGCCCGATCTACGAGAATTCGGCGCATCGCCTCAGCCGCCGCGCGAAAATAGTGGGTGCGGCCCTTATAGCTGCCCGGGTGAGACTGTTCGAGCCGGAGCCAAGCTTCGTGGACGAGCGCAGTCGGCTGAAGGGTTTGCCCAGGTTTTTCTTTCGCAAGTTGAGCCGCCGCGAGACGGCGGAGTTCGGTGTAGACGAGTGTTAGTAGGTCGTCGGACATGGGGAGTGTCTCGCGCAAAGCCGCTAAGAACGCAATGGATTTCTTCTCCATCGCAATTGGCACGTAGCCTCCGTTGCGCCAATTCCGAATCGATTTCAGTCACATTGTTTGTCTAGAAAATCTGTCCCCGAACAAAGAAACCACGCATCTTTCAGATGTCTGGCATTTTGAGTCAATACCCAGACTCAAAACCTGTCTAAACGAGGCAAGCGGCTCTCAGTAATCAGACGAAACGGTCGGATCCGACGCGAACTATCGATCGCCATTCCGATCCTCGCCATCATCGCCTTCGGAGCGACCAATCCCATTGCTCGACGGGAGCGAAGCATTCCTCTTGCTTTGCCTCGGGTCTCGACAACCACGGCACCCGGATCGTCCGGACACGGAAAAACGGCATCGAAATCATCGAAGCCCAATCGAGCAAAGAAGGTCCAATATCAATAGCACTCCGTTTCAAGATGGTTGCACCACCCGCGGTATCCACCGACTAGACATCGATACATCATCGTCGCCCCTACCGCACGCTGACCAATTTCAGCTTTTCAAACGTCTTCAATTCGGTAGTTTTCTGTAGAAATAGCCACACTTGAGAACGAAATCACGCTATGAAACGAAACAAACCATTCCTCCTACTCCTTGCCAGTTTCTTGAGCGTCCTCTCCCTTGATGCGGATCAACCGTTCGTGGAGAAATACGACCGAATGTACAAGCAGCTCATAGCAATGACCGAAGAAAGAGGCCCGATAGCCCGACTAACCGAGAAAGAAAGAGAAACGTTCATGGTCGACGTAAGAAAAATGATCGCGGACGTGGAAGAAGAAGTTGAGAACGAGTTCGTCTCAATCGGAGGAAGTATCATTCAGAAGAAACAGGCTCAAAAGCAACTCGTCCTTCTTTCCGCACTTCAAAAAACTTCAAAGAACCTTCGACTGGTCTTGGACCCGTTTGAGGTGCGGGACGTTCGGATCGATTTTAGCCGTGTAGAACGAAATGGCGATCCTGTGACCCTGCATTTAACCTGTCACAATCAGACCGATTTTGCGGTTTCTAAGGTTCGCGTGCGCGCAAAAGTCGTTTCAGAAGGGCGTACAATCCCCTGGGCCAAGGATGACTATTTGATTCGAATACGGGGTGGCGTTGAAGCCGGCGAAACCCGCCGCATTACCGAAACGATTCAGGGTGATCTTTCCTTCGTGCCGGCTGCGGGCATTGAACTAAGCGTTCAGGTCAAAGTGCTGGAGTTATTTGACGAGAAGGGAAACAGTGTCGGAATCGATAAATTCTCAGAAAAAGATCAAGCACTTCTCTCCGAATTAGAGACGGTACGAGAAGATCTATTTTACAGAGAATAACACCTCCCCTGCGAGCGATCCTCGTTTTGAATACGGAGACAGGGCGCTCATTACACCTCTGAACGTCGAGTCGCGATCCCAACCAGCCCCTTGACTCATGACGAGCTACTCCAACCAGAAAAAAGCCTGAGGTGCCGCTGGCGTCCATTCCAACAAGTGAAACCCATTCTGTATCCCCTCACTACGAGGATAGAAACTAATCTCTCCTCCGGGCTCCCGTGAACGGGCCAGACGATAGCGCGTCGGCCATCGCAACTCCAATGTGCCCGTCTCAAGCACTCGAAACTGAACGCGTTTCGGAAAATCTACCGATTCCGGAGGCAATGACTCGCAGGCCTCGGTTTCAACGGCCAACGGTCGCCCCAATTCATCACGATTACAGTGGCAGGGGGCTGCAACGATCCCCTCTGAATTGAAACAGGTTCCTCCAGAGACTTGGGCATCCCAATAATATCCCTCTGGATAACGTTTCAAGAAGACCTCGAAAGATTTCAACCCTTTGAAAATTGACGGTTCGCTGATGGGGCATAGGCATCCCCCAACCGATACAATGACGGGCCCGCTTTGCCCTATTAATCCGAATTCATCGTAGACCAACACGACAAGTTCCACCCGCTCACCGGGTAGCACTCCTGGAACGATCGTTGCCCCCCCAGAAAAGTAACCTTCCGCCAAGAACGGAGCCAGCCCCCCTATACTGATACCGTCAGAGAAAGCGAGTTGTGCATAGTATCCTGATCCCAATAATCCATTCGGTCCCGAAACCGGAGCCTTCAAACCAGGCCCAAGGTTCGCAAACACGATCATTCCCTGCGCTCTCAGCTCACCGCGAAGACATATTCCAAGAACCAAGGCCGCAACTATTCTACTCCCAAAACTCACAAGTCATTCATCATCCGTTCAACAATAGAGACATCCAAGCCCGCCTTCTCAACGATTAGGCGTGTGCGGATGACATTCCGACACAAGTAAGCCGACAAGACAACCGGCACTTCAGAAGGCTACTTCAAATTCTTCGAAGACAGCAAGGCCCCTTCTGTTCCCTTTCAACCCCTACCCCACTCCATGCTCTTTGCGACGGTACGCGAGGCCTTCATTCACAGCTCGTTTCCACTCTGGACCTCTCGCAGGTTCCACACCGGGCTGTGATCGCGCTCGATACCGTTCCGTCCCCCCCCTTGAGACATCGGTGTAACATCACTGGCTCCCCTACCGTCTAATTCTGCAATACGCTCAATCATGAAACGCACTTGTATCCTCATCGCCGCCTTGTGCTATTGCTGTGCACTCACCTGGGCTCAAAGCTCACGGCCCAATATCGTCTTCCTTTTCACCGACGACCAACGATTCGATTCCTTCGGTGCCCTTGGCAACCCAGACGTCAAAACGCCGCACATGGACCGACTGATCGAAAGCGGCACCCTCTTCACTCAAGCGCACATTCAGGGATCCATGATCACAGCAACCTGCCTCCCGAGCCGAGCGATGATCATGAGCGGAAAATCGCTTTTCCGAGCACCGATGCAGCTCGACACAGGACTGCTACTCCCTCAAGCCCTACAAAGCGCAGGCTACACCACCTTTGCCACCGGCAAGTGGCACAACGGACAAGAATCCTTCCTTCGTTGCTTCGAGCAAGCTGAGGCCGTGTTCTTCGGTGGAGCATCGCGAACGCATACCAACGTGCCTCTCAATTATCGGGAAGGGGAAGAGATGATTCCCTACGAAGTCCCAGGCGAACATGCCACAACGCTTTTCGCCGATGCCGCAATCGCCTTTCTCAAATCGCAACAAGACTCCGACACACCCTTCTTCTGCTACGTTCCGTTTACAGCGCCACATACCCCACACACCCCACCGGGGGAATACGGTTCAATGTATGACCCGAAGAAAATCAGCCTACCGCCAAATCATTCGTCGGTATTGAGTCAGGATGAGTCTCGTTCCACACCGCGAGGATCCAGGCGCAGCCAAGGCCAAGATCCGCAAGCACGCTACGCCGCCTATTATGGGATGATTTCCCATCTAGATCATCACATCGGCAGAATCACCTCAGCAATCAACCAATACGACCACAGCAAAGACACCCTGATCATCCTCGCCACCGACCACGGCTATTCCTTTGGAAGCCACGGAGAAAACAACAAAGCCAACGGCTATGAACATGGTTCCCGATCCACGATCGCTTTCACGGGACCACAGATTCCTCCAGGGAAACGAACCCCGGCCCTCGCCTATCTTCTCGATCTTTACCCCACCCTCTGCGACCTCGCCGGCACCTCGATTCCCCCGAGCATCGATGGCAAGAGCTTGCTTCCAGTAATTACCGGCGAAAAGACATCGGTAAGAGAAACGCTGTTCACCGCCTTCATGACAAATCAGCGCACGATCCGAAACGAGCGCTGGAAACTCTTTTCCCGCCTCGGAGATGGCCCGGATGAACTATTCGATCTAAAGAACGACCCGCACGAATTGAGAAACCTAGCGAACCAAGCGGCGTACGCCCCTCTCATCCAACAACTGAAGACCCAGCTGGATCACGATCGACTCCAAGCTGGAGATTCCCCAGAACGAGTTCAACAAATAATGCAAAGCAGACGGGGGGGACGCCGAGGATCTCGGAATCGCACACGCCCCAACGGAAATTAGGGAATTCCCGATTATGTTACTTTCCTAAATTCCCGTTCCCCCGAATCAGTCCTCAAACGAGACAATCCCGCGATTCAGCTAGCTTCGCCTCTAATGTAACCTGTTTGGGCCAACAGTTTTCGCATGCTTCGAGTCGAGGTGATGTACGATCGCTACGATGAATCATGCCCGACGGGATTTGCAATCATCGAGCGGAATTCTAGGAGCACAGTGACCACGATCGATTCGTTCTCCCAAGCCACATAAAAGGTCGCTTTTTCCATCGCTACTCTCTTATTGTAGGCACATGTCAGGACCTTCAAAAGCAACGCTGCTGCCTATTGGCAGCCGTTTCTTCATGGTCATTTCCCTCTTGCTCTCTACTAGCGTGAGCACGCGAAGTGCGGAGCGAATCGCTTTCAACAAAAGCATCCGCCCCATTCTCTCCGAGCATTGTCTTGAGTGTCATGGCCCAGATGCCAATCAGCGTAAGGCTGGCCTCCGTCTCGATCTTCGTCAGACCGCCGTCGCAATTCGAGAGGGTGAAGCCGCTATCGTCCCGGGCGATGCCGACAAGAGTGCTGTCATTCATCGGATTCTTTCGACTGATCCCGATTCGGTCATGCCCCCGCCGGAATCAAAAAAAGAGCTCACTACGGAAGAGATTAAAACGCTCAAGCAATGGATTCGGGAAGGCGCTGTTTATCAGCAACATTGGGCCTTCGAACCAATCCCACAGATTCCCGCCTCACTGAGGAGCGAGCGACCATCCAAGGTCATCGATCAATTCGTCGAGTCGGCTCTCGACGCGGTAGCGCTCTCACTCTCAGAAACAGCTTCCAAGACAGCCCTAATCCGACGGGCAAGCTTCGACCTCACCGGCCTTCCCCCGCGCTGGGAAGATGTCCAGGCATTCGTCAACGATGATACCCCCATGGCTTTCGAGCGAGTGATCGAACGTTTGCTCGCCTCTCCGGAATACGGTGAGCGATGGGGCCGGCATTGGCTAGACTTGGCTCGATATGCCGACACGCACGGGGCCAGTGCGATCGGATTCCTCCGATTTCCTTTCTCTTATACCTACCGAGATTATGTCGTTCAGGCCTTTAATGATGATCGCCCCTACAATCGTTTCATCACGGAGCAAATCGCAGCGGACCAATTGGATTTAGAACCGAATGATCCCGCCCAGGCGGCGCTCGGGTTCTTGACCGTGGGGCGGCAGTTTAGAAATCGCCACGATGTGATCGATGATCAGATCGATGTCATCACCCGGGGGCTATTGGGTCTGACCGTGGCCTGCGCGCGCTGCCACGATCATAAGTTCGATGCCATTCCAACGACCGACTACTATTCGCTTCACGCGACTCTCGCCAACAGTGAGCCACCCGATGAACTCCCTCTAGTAGGAGCCCCTGAGGTTCCCGCTAAGTATCAACAAAATCTGGATCAACATAAGCAACGCCGCGATGATCTTGTGCACGAGCAAGGAACCATCATGCGGAGCCGATTACGAATGCAAGTCGGCTTGTACTTGGAAGAACTGGCCAAAGGAACCCCCGAGCAAGACACCTCGACAAGCTTTCTCTCCTACCGCACGGATGAGTTACGGCCAGTGGTCTTGGAGAATTGGCGCAGGTATCTGAAACGCTTTGATGACCAGGATTCCGTTTTTGGGCCATGGCATCAGCTATCAGGGATCGAGAATGAGGGCTTCAAGGAAGCCGCATTGGGGTTGCTTGAATCGCTAGAAAGTGCCAATGGAGATCTCAAAGAATTTCAAGATCAACACCGTTTTTCAACACGCTCCCCAACGTGGAACCCAAAGGTCCTCGAGGAACTAAAGGCTTCGGCGCCTGAATCGATGATCGATGTCGCCAGAGCCTACGGAAGAGTCTTTGAAGCGGTTCATCGACGTTGGCTGACGGAACTCTTGAATGCTTCCGCGGAAGCAAGCCCAACGGGAAAGGTAATTCCTGATGAAGATGCGAAGCATCGGATCATCAATAGCGATATTGAACGACAGCTCCGTCACCATCTGTTTGCCTCAAACACGCCCACGATGCTGGACTTCTCGCGCCGAAAGAATCTCTCCATGCTGAACCGAGGCGTGACGGGGCCGGTTGGATCCGCCTTCAGTGCCATTGATGGATTGAATCATGAGCCCTATGCGCCTCCAAGGGCGATGACCTTAGCAGAATCACTGGAGAATGCGGCGCCTGCCTTTGTGTTCGAACGTGGCAACCCCATTCAACGAGGCGAACCAGTCAAGCCTCGTTTTCTAACGGCGCTCGAGCCCACGACGGGACAGCGAACCTTCCCGAACGGGCGACGACGGCTCGGTTTGGCACAAGCGATCGTAGCCCCAAAAAATCCTCTGACGCGAAGGGTCATCGTCAATTGGGTCTGGCTCCATCATTTTGGTCAGGGATTGGTTGCGACACCGGACGATTTCGGCACGAGAGGACGGACACCTAGTCATCCAGAATTGCTAGACTATCTCGCCGAATTCCTAAGCCAATCTGACTGGTCACTGAAGCAACTCCACAAGGCCATCATGCTGTCGAAAACCTATCAACAATCTGCCAGAGAAAACTCCTCCGCACGGGTAATTGACCCAGAGAACCGATTCCTCTGGCGCATGCCCACCCGCAGGCTAGAGATGGAGGCGATGAGAGATTCAATGCTGTTCGCCAGTGGGGAGCTAGAGACCAAGCGTGGCGGCAAGCCGTTTGAAGAAAAGGAAGGAAAAACCGTGCCACGCAGGAGTCTCTATGCCTTTGTTAATCGAGACGTCATCTCAAGCCTAGCGAGCACCTTTGACGCGGCCAACCCGAGTACGTGCACGTTGAAGCGTCCCGAGACCCTGGTCCCACAGCAGACGCTGTTCGCACTGAACTCGGAGTTCGTCCAACAACGAGCAGCCAAACTGATTGAACTGCCTGATTTCGAGGCTGCCAATGGAGCAAAAGCAAGAATTCGATTCCTCTTCCAGCGTTTGTATTCTCGAGATCCAAGCACCGAAGAAATCGAGCTTGGCATCACTTACTTGCAACAACATGACAAGCGAAAGCGACTTTGGGTACAGTATGCTCACGTCCTCCTCGCTTCGAACGAGTTTCACTTTGTGGATTAGCGAGCGATGATCAACCCCAATTTAACACGACGTCGTTTTCTGTATCGAAGTGGTCTGGGAATTGGCTCGCTGGCACTGGCGAGGTTGTTCAACAACACCGCTCACGGAGGCATTCATACCCCAGGGACGGCAAAGTCCGTCATTCATGTCTTTCTGAATGGCGGCATGTCTCAAGTGGATACGTTTGATCCAAAGCCTGAGCTGACGAAATGGGGAGGCAAAGAGCTGCCCTACGAGAATCTACTTACCGAACGTAAGACCGGAGTTGCCTTGCCGTCACCCTTCGAGTTTGAGAAGCACGGCCAAAGCGGGATTCCGATCAGCGATCTCTTTCCTCACTTATCGAAGTGTGCCGACAAGATGGCCGTCATTCGATCAATGTACGCCGAATTACCCAGTCACGAACTTTCCCTCATGCTAATGAACACCGGAGATCAACGTCTGGTACGACCCAGCC
>OJGU01000628.1_pt1:0-17500 | contig 18715 bp, 14 predicted proteins | sample 1594741 | NCBI WGS metagenome assembly OJGU01 (sample SAMN05416841, study PRJEB24817) | seawater metagenome | isolation source: Sea water | place: Canada:Atlantic | collected 2013-07
TCTACACTAGATCGCTCGTCGGCAGCGTCAGATGTGTATAAGAGACAGATATAGAGCCTTATGTTTCAAGAATTAAACAAGGTGAACAAAATATATTATGGCACTCCGAAATTAAGTGGTTTGCAAAATCATCCGGCACAGCTACAGGTAAAAGCAAATTTATTCCTGTTAGTAGAGAATCTTTAGAAAACTGTCATTACAAAGGCGGTAAAGATTTATTGGCAATTTATCATCATAACCATCCAAATTCTAAACTAATTTTAGGAAAAACTTTGGTAGTTGGCGGAAGCAGCAAACTCAATCAGTTTAATGGCGATTCTTATTTTGGAGATTTATCTGCCATCATTATGAAAAACTTTCCGTTTTGGGTAGAAATTAGAAGAGTTCCCGAATTGGCAATTGCATTAATGGAAGAATGGGAAGAAAAAATTGAAAAAATGGCTATAAGCACTTCTAAAGAAGATGTTTCTAATATTTCTGGTGTTCCTTCTTGGACATTAATCTTATTAAAAAGAATTTTAGAACTTAATAAAACAGATAATTTGTTAGATGTTTGGCCCAATTTAGAATTATATATGCATGGCGGAATAAATTTCTCGCCTTATCAAGCACAATTCGAAAAAATTATTCCTTCTACAAACATGAATTATTATGAAAACTATAATGCTTCAGAAGGCTATTTTGGTATTCAAGATCAATCTAAAATTAAAGAAATGTTGTTGATGCTAGATTATGGCATTTTTTACGAGTTTATTCCTGTTGAGCATAGTGAAGAAAATAACCCAAAAACGTATCCTTTAGAAGAAGTAGAACTAAACAAAATTTACGAAATGGTTATTAGCACCAATGCCGGTTTGTGGCGTTATAGATTAGGAGATACCGTTCAGTTTACATCTATTGCTCCCTTTAGAATTAAAGTAGCAGGAAGAACCAAGCATTTTATAAATGCTTTTGGTGAAGAATTAATGATACATAATGCCGAAAAAGCTATTGCTGTTGCTTGCGAAAAAACCGATGCCATAATAAATGAATTTACCGCTGCTCCTGTTTATTTTGAATCTAAAAAATCAGGAAAACACCAGTGGTTAATAGAATTTGAAAAAACTCCTGATAATTTAAGCCACTTTACTGCTATTTTAGATGAAGAACTTAAAAGTCTAAATTCTGATTATGAAGCCAAACGACATAAAGACATGATTTTATCTCCACCTGAGCTTATTCCTATTGCTAAAGGAACTTTTCACCAATGGTTAAAATCTAAAAATAAACTAGGCGGGCAACATAAAATACCTCGCTTATCGAACAACAGAAGTTTTGTTGAAGAAATGTTGCAACTATTACCAATAAGTCAATAATTGCATTCGTTTTAATATTCCAAAAAATGGTATAATTTTAGAGCTTTATAAATTCACTTTTAATTTAACCTATTATGCAAAAACAACTAACAATACTAATCGTTCTGGCATTTTCAACGCTTGTATTGTTTAGTCAACCTAAAAAAGTTCCGCTAAAAGGCACTACTTTTACCACCGATCAATTCGGAAATTACTACGATATTAACGATGTTGAGATAAAGAAATTCAACATAAAAGGCGAACTTCAGTACACTTATAGCAATAATTTATTAGGTAAAATTGCTAGTGTAGATGTAAGTAACCCCTTAAAAATTATCGTTTATTTCAGAGATTTTACCAAAATACTAATTCTAGATAATACCCTCTCTCCCACTTCAACCGTTATAGATTTAACGCAACTCAATTTAGAAGAAACCTCTTTAGTTTGTCGCTCTTACAACAACGGAATGTGGTATTACAATCCACTAAGATTTGAGCTTGTCCGAAAAAATCAAGACTTAACCACTTCCAACACTTCTGCTAATTTGAGTAACTTACTAAACAAAAACATCCAACCTAACTTTTTAGTAGAACACAATAACCAAGTTTACCTAAACGACCCTAAAAATGGCATTCTAGTATTCGATAGTTTTGGTACTTACATAAAAACCATTCCTATTTATGGTTTAAGCACTTTTCAAGTGAAAGAAAAATTTATCATCTACATAGCTGAAAACAATTCAGTAATGACTTATGATTTTTTTACTTTAGACATTCAACAATACAAACTGACTACTCAAGAACCTATAATATCTGTTAGATTAGAAGGAAAATACATTTACCTTCAAACCAAAAAAAATGAACTTCTTATTGATAAAATCAATTAAAGAATAAAAATAGCTTATAAAAACTTCTATTTTTGTACTTTTAACCGCAATAACAGAAACTAAATTTTATGTTAATATCAATAGCAGGGAACATAGGTTCCGGTAAAACTACTTTAACAACCCAATTAGCAAAACATTACAAATGGGAACCACATTTTGAAGATGTGGATGACAACCCATATTTGAACGATTTTTATAACGATATGCAACGTTGGTCATTTAACCTACAAGTATATTATATGACTAGCCGTATCAGTAAAATTCAAGAAATTAGAAAAGGGAAAAAAACAGTTATTCAAGATAGAACAACTTATGAAGATGCTTACATTTTTGCTCCTAACTTACATTCAATGGGCTTAATGACTACTAGAGATTTTGAAACTTATTTTTCACTTTTTAAACTTCAAGAAAGTTTTATTACCCCTCCTGATTTATTAATTTACTTAAGAGCTTCTGTTCCTACCTTAGTAAACCAAATTCAAAAAAGAGGCAGAGATTACGAAGAAAGTATTAGGTTAGATTACCTAAAACGCTTAAATGAAAGATATGAAGCATGGATTTCTACTTACGATCAGGGTAAGCTTTTAATTGTAGATGTTGATAACAACAATTTTTCGGAGAAAGCTGAAGACTTAGGAAAGATTATCAACTCTATAGATGCTGAACTGCACGGACTATTTGAAAATAAATAATTCTAATTATCAATATTTCAACAACAACATTTAATTTTTTTAATCATGGGAAGAGCTTTTGAATTTAGAAAAGCAAGAAAGTTTAAAAGATGGGGACAAATGGCCCGTACTTTTTCTAGAATTGGTAAAGACATTGTAATTGCTATTAAAGATGGCGGTCCCGACCCGGAGTCTAACTCCAGGTTAAGAGCTGTCATCCAAAATGCCAAAGCAGCCAATATGCCTAAAGAAAATGTTGAAAGAGCTATAAAAAAAGCTACTTCAAAAGACGTTTCTGATTATAAAGAAGTTATACTGGAAGGATACGGACCTCACGGAATTGCTGTACTGGTAGAAACAGCTACAGACAACAACAACAGAACAGTTGCCAACATTAGAAGTTATTTTAATAAATGTGATGGAAGTTTAGGCGTTTCAGGTTCTGTAATTTTTATGTTTGATCATACATGCAACTTTAGAGTAGAAAAATCAGGACTTGATGTGGAAGAACTTGAATTAGAACTAATAGATTATGGTGCTGAAGAAGTTTTTGAGGATGAAGATGGTATAATTATATATGCTCCTTTTGAGAATTTTGGTTCCATCCAAAAATATTTTGAAGAAAAAAACATAGAAATTTTATCTTCAGGATTTGAACGAATTCCTCAGGTTACAAAAAAATTAACTCCTGAGCAAAAGGCAGATATAGAAAAATTACTCGAAAAAATTGAAGAGGACGATGATGTACAAAACGTATATCACACCATGGACGAATCGGAAGATTAATTTTCTTAGTTATTAATTTAGTACTTTTGTATTTTATTATTTACAATAGTACATGAACACTGAAGGAGTAAAATTCAATCCAAACAACCAACCGGAATTTATTAAAGAACTGAGAAAGAGAATAAATCTCTATTTTAAATCCAATAACATTTCACGATTTGGAAATAGCAGCATGGTTATTAAAACCATTTTTATGTTGTTACTTTATTTAGTCCCTTATTTTTTAGTTATTTTTAATGTTTTCGAAAGTAACTTAGTAGTATTACTACTTTGGATAATTATGGGAACAGGAATGGCGGGAATAGGCTTATCTATTATGCATGATGCTAACCATGATGTTTATTCAAAAAACAAAAAAACTAATAAGTCACTTGGTTATTTAATCAATTTAGTTGGTGGAAGCTACATTAATTGGAGAATTCAACACAATGTGTTACACCATTCTTTTACCAACATTCATGATCATGATGAAGATTTGGACTCTGGTGGCTTAATGCGATTTTCAAAACATCAAAAAAAATATAAAGCCCATCGATTTCAAAAATATTATGCTTGGTTTTTATATGGTTTATTAACCGTTTCATGGTCCTTAAAAAAAGATTTCATTCAACTGAGAAGATACCACAAAATGGATTTATTAAAAACACAAGGTATAACATACAAAAAAGCCTATTTTAACCTAGTTATTGTAAAAGCACTTTATTTCTTACAAATATTAGTTATTCCTTTAATTTTTGCTAACCAACAATGGTGGTTAACTTTAATTTTCTACTTTGTAATGCATTATGTTTGCGGATTAATATTATCCACCATTTTTCAGGCAGCACACGTAGTAAACGAAACCTCCTTCCCTCTACCTGATGAAAGCGGAAACATTGAAAACAATTGGGCAGTACATCAATTATACACTACTGCTAACTTTGCTGAAAACAATAGAATTTTATCATGGTTTGTTGGTGGATTAAACTTTCAAATTGAACATCATTTGTTTCCAAATATTTGTCATGTTCACTACAGAAAAATTTCAAAAATAGTTAGAGCTACTGCTGAAGAGTTTCAATTGCCTTATTATTCCAATCCATCTTTTTTTGGAGCATTGAAAAGCCATTATCAATTATTAGCAAAGTTAGGAACACAATAAATGAAGTAATATTTTATTTCATTTAGCTAAACTATCCTCTTATATTTGGTGTTTTTTATTTTTTAAGCAACTTTTAAAGAAGTTAAGTAGTCTTTGTTGTTGTAATAATTCAAAAAAACATTATGCAATTAAAAAATCTAACGCTATTAATTATATTATCCTTTGTTATTAGTGTCGCTTTTGCCCAAAGAGGAAAAGACGGTGCTAAAATTATATCAACAACAGAAGTAGTTAATGCTTACACTATGCTTAGCGCTGATGCTAATGCAGGAGCTACAAGTATTACTGTTAACAATAGTGCTTTAGCTACTAATTTCAGTAATCCGCTTGCTCAAGGCGATTTAATAATGATTTATCAGGTTCAAGGTGCTTCTGTTGAAGATACTATTGCTAGTCCAAATATTAATTCATCAAAATTTTATACCACTTGGGGAAGAATTACCAATTATAATAATGCTGGAAATTATGAATTGGTACAGGTTGCAAGTGTTCCAAATACAACAACTATTAATTTAGATTGTCCGCTATCTTTAAATTATACCGCTAGCGGAAGAGTTTTAATAATAAGAGTCCCTAGATATACTACTCTAACTATTAATAATGGCGGAAATTTAACTACAACCGCTTGGAATGCAACAAGTGGAGGTGTTTTGGCTGTTGAAGTATCGGGTCAAACCACTATAAATGCAGGTGGTAAAATTGATGTTACCGGATTAGGTTTTAGAGGGGGAACTGCTTTAACAACTAGTTTTTCAACAGTTTATGGAGGACTACGATATGCAGATGCCAATCAGGCTGAAGGAGCTGAAAAAGGTGAAGGAATTGCAGGAGATCAAAGTATTTATGCTACTTTTAATGCAGGAGGTGCTGGTTATTGCAGAGGAGCAGCAGCCAATGCTGGTGGTGGCGGAAATGCCCATAATGCAGGCGGAGGTGGTGGTGCCAACGCTGGTAACATAAATAACTGGAATGATGGTGTTGGAAATCCAGACATCAGCAATGCCAACTATATTACTGCTTGGAACTTAGAACCAATTTTATCTTCAACAACCACCTCTTCCGGAGGAGGAAGAGGTGGTTATTCTATTTTAAGAAATAACAGAAATGAACTTACCGAAGCACCTGGAAATACGAATTGGGGGGGGGATAATAGACGAATAGCAGGTGGGCTTGGTGGAAGACCATTAGATTACTCTACCGGAAAAATATTTATGGGAGGCGGTGGAGGTGCCGGAGATGGAGATAACGCCTATGCTACAGATGGTGGTAATGGTGGAGGAATTATTTTCTTATCTACCTATGCTGATATTACAGGTGGTGGAAAAATTATCGCTCACGGAGCTAATGGTGTAGATATTAATCCGGGAAGTGCCGGTTTTGGACAACTTGCTGGAGGTGATGCTCCCGGAGGAGCAGGTGGTGGCGGTGCCATCATCTTAAAAACTACTGGAAATGTAGCCATTACAGACAGTATTGCCGCTAATGGTGGAAATGGTGGTAATCAAACTTTAGTTGCTGGTTTATTTGCTAGTATTGATGAAGGAGAAGGACCTGGTGGTGGAGGCGGTGGTGGTTACATTGCTATTTCAGCAGGAACGCCCAACCGATTTGCTAATGGAGGAATGAATGGTGTGACTAACTCTCCCTTTGTCTCTCAATTTCCTCCTAATGGTGCTACTATGGGTGGTGTTGGTTTACCAAATGAAACCATCAATAGTTTTGATATTCTTGTAAATAACGATTCTACTTGTAGTAATTCAACTGCCACATTAACTGCATCACTAATTGGAACTCCTCCAAGCGGAACAACCATAGAATGGTTTGATGCTGAATTTAACGGTAATTTAGTTAACACAGGTGCAAATTTTACAACTCCTGCATTAACAGCAAACACGACTTATTGGGTTAGAGCTTGTCCGGCTCCTTACTTAGTTCCTGTAACAGCTTATGTTGTTGCTTGTAATTTTCCTGTAGCTGCACTAAGTGCTTTCGATTCTACTATTTGTATAAATGAATGTATTAATTTTACTGATTTAAGTACAGGAACACCTACAAGTTGGTCGTGGTACTTCTTTGGTTCTTCTACTCCTACTTCATCACAACAAAATCCAACTAATATTTGTTATCCAACTGCAGGAACTTTTGATGTGGCTCTTGTGGTAAGTAATATTAATGGTACTGATTCTGTCTTTATGAGTAACTTTATTACGGTTAACCCTCTTCCTACAGTAGTAGCTAGTAACGACACTACTATTTGTAATGGCAGCTCTGCTACTATTTCTGCTTCCGGGGCTTCTTCTTACTCTTGGGATAATGGTTTAGGTGCTGGGCAATCGCATATCGTTAACCCGACAATTACCACCACTTATGTGGTTACTGGTACAGATGCTAATGGTTGTCAGAATATGGATAATGTAATTATTACTGTCAATCCTCTTCCTACGGTAGTAGCCAGTAACGACACTACTATTTGTAATGGCAGCTCTGCTACTATTTCTGCTTCGGGGGCTAGTACTTACTCTTGGGATAATAGCTTAGGTGTTGGGCAATCGCATACCGTTAACCCGACAACTACTACCACTTATGTGGTTACAGGTACAGATGCTAATGGTTGCCAGAATACGGATAATGTAATTATTACTGTCAATCCTCTTCCTACGGTTGTTGCTAGTAATGACACTACTATTTGTAATGGCAGTTCTGCTACTATTTCTGCTTCGGGGGCTAATATGTATTCATGGAGTAATACTATTGTAATGGGACCATCTCAAACGGTTACACCAACATCTACAACAACATATATTGTAACAGGAATTGACATAAATGGCTGTCAAAATCAAGATAGTGTAACGATTTCTGTCGTTAGTTGTGGCATACCTACAGCAAACTTAAATACAACTAATACAACTGTTTGTATAAACGATTGTGTAGATTTTACTGACTTAAGTACCAACACTCCAACTTCGTGGCTGTGGTTATTTGAAGGAGCTTCACCTGCTACTTCTACCCTACAACATCCACAAGGAATTTGTTATGACTCAACAGGGATTTATGATGTGACACTTTTTGTAAGTAATGCTTTTGGAGCTGATACGATTATGATGAATAACTATATTGTTATAGACTCTTGTTTAGAAATACCTGTATCTTTCACTATTCCTAATGTGTTTAGCCCGAATAATGATGGAAATAATGATGTTTTCTTTATTGAAAGTACAGGTGTTACAAATTTAGATATGCAAATTTATAACCGTTGGGGAATGTTAATGTTTGAAACCTCTGATGTTAATGCTACGTGGAATGGTAGAACAAGTTCTGGAGCTATTTGCCCAGAGGGTACTTATTTTTACATCATTAAAATAACCACAGATAAAACAGAAACATTTAAAGGTACACTGACTTTATTAAGATAATTTACCATTTAATTTTAAACTATCTAAAATAATGCTAACGATATTTTTTAATTTCGTGGGATAATTTATAATCTAAATATTCAAATGAAACAACTAAGTTTAATCATCATTTCAGCTGTACTTTTTAGCAGTTGCGGAAATAGTCAGACAGACACCTCAAAACAAGAAACACCTATTGAACAAGCTGTTCCACAAGCAGAGAAGTTTATAAAAAACGTGGATGCTGCTACTTTTAAAGAATTAATAGAAAAAGAAGATGGAATTGTTTTAGATGTGAGAACTCCCGAAGAAGTTGCTAATGGACATATCCCTAATGCCAGTACCATCAATATTTATGATGAAGATTTTGAAGCCAAAATTAACATGATGCAAAAAGACAAAACCATTTATGTGTATTGCAAATCCGGTGGTAGAAGTTCCCAAGCAGCTCAATTACTTCAAAAAAATGGATTTAACAAAGTTTATAACCTAGATGGAGGTACAATGGCTTGGGAAAAAAACAACTACCCTTTAACTGCTCCAAGCAATACTACAGACAAAAAAATTCAAACCATTAGTCTAGCTGATTTTAAAACCATGATAACTACTGACAAACCTGTTTTAGTAGATTTTCATACCGTTTGGTGTGCTCCATGTAAAAAAATGGCTCCTGTTATTGATGAAATTGAAACAGAATATGCCAACAAAGCTGTAGTTAATAGAATAGATGTTGATAAAAGTAAAGAAGTTGCAAAAGCTTACGATATTAGTGGTGTACCTGTTTTTATTCTTTTTGTAAACGGAGAACAAAAATGGAAACATAATGGAATGATTTCTAAAGAAGAACTAAAAAAACAACTCGACCAATACACAAGCACTCAAGAGTAAAGCATATTCCCAAAAATAGCATGCTTATTATTTAGGATATTATTTTTAGTTTCAATCAACTTTTTCCTAAATTCGCAATCTATTTAAGTTAAACTAAAAAATAAAAATATGAGTTACGATTTAATTGTAGTAGGAAGTGGCCCAGGTGGCTATGTTGCTGCTATCAGAGCTTCTCAATTGGGAATGAAAACTGCCATTATTGAAAAAGCAGAATTAGGAGGAATTTGTTTAAATTGGGGGTGCATCCCTACTAAAGCTCTTCTTAAAAGTGCTAGTGTTTTTGAATACATCAACCATGCTTCAGATTTTGGTATTAACATTAAAGGTGCTGATGCTGATTTTCCTGCTATTATTAAACGAAGTCGTGAGGTTGCCAACGGAATGAGCAATGGTATTCAGTTCTTAATGAAGAAAAATAAAATTGACGTTATTAAAGGAACTGCTAAGCTTAAGTCAGGCAAAAAAGTAGATGTTACTAGTGACGACAAAAAAGTTACTGAATACACTGCAACAAATATCATTATTGCTACAGGAGCTCGTTCGAGAGAATTGCCAAACTTACCTCAAGATGGTAAGAAAATTATAGGATATAGAGAAGCAATGTCTTTACCTAAATTACCTAAAAAAATGGTAGTTGTTGGTTCAGGAGCTATCGGTTCTGAGTTTGCTTACTTCTACAATGCAATGGGTGTTGATGTAACTATTGTTGAATTCTTACCTAACATAGTACCATTAGAGGATGAAGATGTTTCTAAACAATTAGAACGTTCCTTCAAAAAAGCAGGATTAAAAGTAATGACCAATTCATCAGTAGAAAGTGTTGACACTAAAGGAACAGGTTGTAAAGTAACTGTGAAGACTAAAAAAGGAGAAGAAATTATAGATTGTGATATCGTACTTTCTGCTGTTGGAATTAAATCTAACATCGAAAATATTGGTTTAGAAGAAGTGGGCATTGTTACTGATAAAGATAAAATTATTGTGAACGACTACTATCAAACTAACATTCCAGGCTATTTTGCTATTGGAGATGTTGTTCCGGGACCTGCTTTAGCTCACGTAGCTTCTGCTGAAGGAATTATTTGTGTAGAAAAAATTAAAGGAATGCACGTTGAACCATTAGATTATGGAAACATTCCTGGATGTACTTACTGCTCACCGGAAGTTGCTTCTGTTGGTATGACAGAAAAAGCTGCTAAAGAAGCTGGATACGAAGTTAAAGTGGGTAAATTTCCATTCTCAGCATCCGGTAAAGCTAGTGCTGCCGGACACAAAGATGGTTTTGTAAAACTAATCTTTGATGCTAAATATGGTGAATTGTTAGGCGGACACATGATAGGTTACAACGTAACTGAAATGGTTGCTGAATTAGTAGCTGTAAGAAAATTAGAAACTACAGGACATGAATTAATTAAAACCGTTCACCCTCACCCAACCATGAGTGAAGCCGTTATGGAAGCTGCAGCTGCCGCTTACGATGAAGTAATTCACATGTAATATGTAATATTAAAAGCATAAAAAAACCTAACAGATATGTCTGTTAGGTTTTTTTATGAATAAATTATTAATAATTTATTATTTCAATCCAATAGTTACATCTGAAATTTCAACAGATTCTCCTCCAGCATTAATTAAGTTAATGTTACTCAATTTTATTGATGTAGGTTGATGTTTTTTTATTGCTTCTAAAGCATCTCCCAAAATTTCATTATTTTCTAGAGAAAATCTTATCACTTTTTTATCAGCAGTTTCAAAAGAAACAGTAAATCCATAAACTTTAAATCCATCTTGATCAACTTCAACAGATCTGCATTTATCTAAACTGCTAATTTCTACGGTAGTTTTTCCGCATACAGAAAGTTTTACATCGCTTTGGCTGAACAATGGAGAAGCCATTAATAAACCGATAAATATTATTCCAATTTTTTTCATAGTTGTGTTGTTTTTAGTTTTAATGATGTAAATATAAATAAAATAATCGAAATCTTATCATGATATAAAATTTCAATTACGCTGCTATGACGTTAGTTTTTAGTAATAAGTTGCCGTTGTTAAATAATTTTTCACATAATCCTCTACTCCTTCTTCCAACGAAGTAAAGGGCTTGTCGTAACCTATAGCTTTTAATTTAGTCATATCTGCTTCTGTAAAATATTGATACTTATCTCTAATATCTTCAGGAGTTGAAATAAAACTTATTTTTGGAGTTAAATTCATTGCTTTAAAAGTATTGTTAACTAAATCTAAAAAAGTACGTGCTTTTCCTGAACCCAAATTGTAAATCCCTGAATCTTTTCTGTGTTTCAATAAAAATAAACATACATTAGCAACATCTTTCACATAAACAAAATCTCTTAATTGTTCACCATCTCTATAATCTGGATGATGTGAAGCAAATAACTTCATTTCTCCGGTTTTGCTAATTTGATTATATGCATGAAAAATTACTGAAGCCATTCTTCCTTTGTGATATTCATTTGGACCGTAAACATTAAAGAACTTTAATCCAACCCAAAAGAAAGGCTGTTTTTCTTGTTTCAGCACCCATTTATCAAAATCATTTTTAGATTCTCCGTAAGGATTAAGTGGTTTTAAACGTTCAACAATGTTGTGGTCATCTCTATATCCCAACTCTCCCATTCCATAAGTGGCAGCTGATGAAGCATAAACCAAAGGCAAACCATATTCCACACACTTATTCCAAATTTCTTTAGAATAAGCTAAGTTCAATTCGTCAAAAACAGCTTTGTTAAATTCTGTAGTATCCGTTCTTGCTCCCAAATGAAATACAAATTGAACTAATTGATGATTGCTGTCTAACCATTCAGAAAAAACCTTACGTTCTATTTTATCCGTATAGGTTTTTCCTTCAAAATTTTTATTTTTTTCAGCCTTAGATAAATCATCTACCAATATAATATCTTTAAAACCCTCTTGATTGAGTTTACTTACCAAACAACTAGCGATAAATCCTGCGGCTCCTGTTACTACTATCATACTTAATAAGTTAAATAAATTCGAGATTTGAAATTATGTACTTAAACCACAAACAAAGCATTCTTAATTTCAGGAATTACTCCCTTTTCTTGTGCTAAATTAAACATTTTTGTTACAGCTGCTCTGCCCTCTTCTCCTAAATTAATAGAATATTTATTTACATACAAAGCAACATGTTGCATCATTATTTGTTCATCCATTTCCTGTGCATGTTGCTTCATATAAGCTAATGCAGCCCCTTCATTTTCATAAGCATATTCAATGCTTTTTCTAATAAGTCTATTCACTTTATTTATAGTCACTTCATCAAAAGAACGCTTCATTACTATTCCACCTAAAGGAATTAAAGCACCAATAGTTTTTTCCCAATATTCACCTAAATCAATAATTTTTTTTAAGCCTTTTTCTTCATAGGTAAACCTGTTTTCATGAATTAACAGGCCTGCTTCTACTTGTCCTGTAAGCACAGCATTTTCAATATCAGAAAAAAGCATTTCAGTTTTATTAGTTGCCTCAGGGTAGGCTATGCTTAACAAAAAATTAGCAGTAGTGTATTTTCCCGGAATAGCAATGCTACAATCCTCTAAATTTTGAACTTGAAACGTTGAACTTTGAACTAAGAGTGGTCCACAACCTTTACCTAACGCACTTCCTGAATCCAACAAAACATAATCATCCGTTAAATATCCATAAGCATGATAACTAAGTTTAGTTACATCCAACTCTTTCTTAAATGCTTTTAGGTTGAGTTCTTCCACATCTCCTAAAACAACTTCAAACTCTAATCCTTCTGTATCTATTTTATGATGCACTAAGGCGTCAAAAATAAAAGTATCGTTAGGACACGGAGAAAAACCTAATGTTATTTTCATCTGTTTAACAATTTAACTTAATTTCTTTATTTCATCTACCATTCCTTCAATGGTAAACTCATTAGGGATGGCAGCAACTTCTAAGTTATTTTCTGCTGCTACTTTGGCAGTAGATGGTCCAATGCAAATTATTTTTGCATTTGGTAAGTGTATGTTATTGTTGATATATGCTTTAACACACGATCCACTCGTAAATGTAATAAAATCTATAGGTTTATTTAATATTTTGTCCAATTCTTCTTTACTATACTTTACTGCTTGGTTATCATAAATTGCTAACGTTTCAACCAACGCATTTTTATTTTGAAGCTGTTCAATCAAATTGTTAGTTGATAATGCTGAATGAGGAATAAATACTTTTTCGTTGGGCAATACAGGAATTTCATTTCCTAAAGTTTCAGCAGTAAAATCACTTGGAAAAAAATCTGTTTTTACACCAAAATTTCTCAGCGATTCAGCAGTTTTTTTTCCAACAGCAGCGATTTTAATTCCTTTAATATTTTTTGGAGAAACGGTTTTAAAGAAATAATTCACCGCATTATGACTGGTAAAAATTATCCATTCAAAAGACAAATCATCTTTAAATAAAGATTTTAATTCGGAATAATTAATTGATTGAAATTCAATTAATGGAAGTAAAACTATTTCAAAAGAATTGTTTTGTAACAATTCAATAAAATCAGCTGATTGTTCTTTTGATCTTGTAATTAATACTGTTTTATTTTTGTACGGCATCAAGCTTAGAATTCTGAAGTGCTTCTACTTTTGCTTTTAATTTAGCTGCTAGTTCTCTTGCCAACTCCTTCTTATGATTAATATCTCCGGTAATAATATCTCTGGCAAAATATTTTCCATCTTTATCAGCAAAAATACCATCTATAGTAATGCTATTTTCATTTGCTTGAGCATAAGCTGCCATAGGTAAATTACATCCTCCTCCTAAAGCAATTAAAAATGCTCTTTCAGCATCTGCCGCATCTTTTGTAGGTTGGTGTTTCAACTGTTTTACCAAATCGTAAATATATCCTTCAGCATCAATTAACTCTATAGACAAAATTCCCTGTCCAACAGCAGGAAGCATGTCTTGTACTTCAAAAATTTCTGTAGCGATATCTATCATGTTCATTTTTTGTAAGCCAGTAGCCGCTAAAATAATAGCATCATAGTTTCCTTTGAGCATTTGGTTAATTCTACTATCCACATTCCCTTGAATAAACTTGTATTCTAAATCTGGACGTAATTGTTGTAACTGAACACTTCTTCGTAAGCTTCCTGTCCCTATGATTGAGCCTGTCGGCAAATCCATTAGTTTTTTTCCGGTTTTAGAAATCAATACATCTCTTACATCTCTTCTTTCAGTAATAGGAACCACTCTCAATCCAAAAACATCTTCAGTAGGCACATCCTTAAAACTATGCACAGCAATATCAATTTCTCCTGCTAACATAGAACGTTGCAAGGCCGATGTAAAAGCTCCAACAACACTTATATCTCCATCATCTCCACTTGTTCTGACAATTTTTGTTTCAAACTCATAACTTGGTTCTATTTTTTTAAGTTGCTCTACTACCCAATTGGTTTGCGTCAACGCTAATTTACTTCCTCTTGTCCCTACAATAATTTTCTTTTTAGGAACAAAAATAGAAACATCATTAACCGCCAACACATTTTTAGCTGTATTAATAGGATTATCTTTTTCATGAAGATTTTGAGCCATTTCTTTTATGGCCTCAATAGATGGGTTCGAAATTTTTCTAAGTAAACGATGTGTAAATCTTTTAAGAATAATTTCTGTATGTTCATCTATATTCCCCAACTTTGGTAATAACCATTTCAATTCTTCATTTCTAATTTCATCCAAATTATTCCAATAGGCTTCTATAACCGGAGCTACTTTTCTATTCTTTAACCAAATAGAAAACCATTCTACTTCTTTGTTTACAATGGTTCTGGCTAATGGAATTTCATCGTAACGTTTTAATAAACCGTCATAAGTAATTTTCTTTATATCATCTAAATCAAATAACTTAATATTATCATGATTTTTTAAACTAGGATTAAAATTTCTGGGAACACCAAAATCTAAAAACAATTTACAATCTCCCGTTTGAAGTGCAAAATTAGCTCTAGGACATTTACTTTCTGCCATAGTTTCCTCATGAAGTAAATTAATTTCTCCTTGAGTTCCGCCAATTACAATATTAGCTTCAGATAATGCAGCATGCATATTACTCATCTGCACAGCCTCTCCATTCCATTCTGTAGCCATTTCTTTTGCTCTATCAAAATCATGACTAGCTACATATAATTTTTTTATTGGTGTTCTATCTAACACAGTATTGATAAGGTTTGCCATATTTCCGGTTCCAATAACCAAAAATGTTGAATCTTCAAACTTATAACCTTCTTTATCTATTAACTCAAACCCAACTGTAGCTAACGATGCCGAAAACTTACCAATATTAGTTTCTTGTCTTACTTTTTTTCCTGTATGGATGGAATGTCTGATTAACTCATCCAACACAGCTCCTATGGTATTTTCTTTACGTGCTAACGTTAAAGCATTTTTAATTTGACCTATAATTTGATGTTCTCCTACAGCCTGAGACTCTAAACCAGCAGCTGTTGAAAATAAGTTTCTTATGGAAATTTCACTATCAGGTAAAATAGATAAGTATTGGCGATAGTTACCAAACTGATCGAAATAATTTAAAATAGGTTCGTAGCTTTCGCCAAAAGCATAGATAGACAAACGGTTGCAGGTAGAAATGATAAATACCTCCTCCAACTCATTTTTTAAACCTCTTAATGCTTCTTTAGTTTGTTCCGTATTTAGTGCTAATCTTTCTCTAACAGCTATGGGGGCAAATCTATGGCTTAACTCTACTCCTATTATCTTATTCATTCTTCTGTTTCTTCTGTAATAATACTAACAAAATACAAAAAAGGACTTGTTAATTTGTTAAAGTAAATGCTATAATAATATAGTGATGCAAATTTATTAAAAAATTTACGTCTAAAACATGAATAATGTCAATTTGCGGGAAATAAGGTTATTTAATTTTTCTCATTCTTAAACTAAGCGGTGTTACCTCCAAATATTCATCTGCTTGAATAAACTCCATAGCTTCTTCTAATGAGAATTTGACTTTAGGAGCTATTTTTACTGCCTCATCAGAACCGGATTTACGCATGTTTGTCAACTGTTTTCCTTTAACCAGATTCACTTCTAAATCGTTATCTCTAGTATGCTCACCCACTACTTGTCCCTTATAAATTACATCTCCAGGCTCAATAAAAAATCTACCTCTATCTTGCAATCTGTTAATAGCAAATGCTGTTGAAGGACCTGCTTCCATAGAAATTAAAGAACCTTTATTTCTTTCCGGAATATCACCTTTGTAAGGTCCGAACTCTCTAAATCTATGGGTCATCACAGCATTTCCAGCTGTTGCAGTAAGCATATTGTTTCTTAATCCGATTAAACCTCTTGATGGAATATCAAACTCTAAATGTTGTAAATCGCCTTTTGGTTCCATTACTAACATATCTCCTTTACGCTGTGTAACTAAATCGATAGCTTTACTAGCATATTCTTCAGGAACATCTACTACCAACGTTTCGTAAGGTTCATGTTTTTTACCATCAATTTCTTTATAAAGTACTTGTGGTTTTCCTACTTGCAATTCATAACCTTCCCTTCTCATTGTTTCAATTAAAACAGACAAATGAAGTACTCCTCTACCAAAAACAATAAATTTATCTTCAGAACTTGTTTCCTCAACACGCATGGCTAAGTTTTTCTCAAGCTCCAAATAAAGTCTATCTCTTAAATGACGAGACGTAACAAATTTTCCTTCTTTACCAAAAAATGGAGATGTATTAATAGTGAACAACATACTCATCGTAGGTTCATCTATTGCAATCCTAGTAAGTTCTTCAGGATTAGTTAAATCTGCAATAGTATCTCCAATTTCAAAATCTTCAATACCAACAATAGCACAAATATCACCACTTCTAGCTTTTTGCACTCTAACTTTCCCCATTCCTTCAAAAACGTATAATTCTTTAATACGGATTTTCTTCTTAACTGCCCCTTGTTTGCAAATGGTGTAATCTTTATTTTCCTCTAAATCACCTCTAAAAATTCTACCAATAGCAATTCTACCTACGAATTTAGAGAAATCTAAAGAGGTTATTTGCATTTGAGGTGTCCCTTCTTGGTATGGAGCTTCAGGGATAGTTTCTATAATAGCATCCAACAAAGGAATAATATTTTCTGTAGGTTTTTTATGGTCGGTACTCATCCAGCCATTTTTAGCTGATCCATAAATGGTTGGAAAATTCAATTGATCTTCAGTAGCATCTAAACTAAACATTAAATCAAAAATAGATTCTTGAACTAAATCAGGCGTACAGTTATCTTTATCTACTTTATTAACAACAACAATTGGTTTTAAACCTAATTCTAATGCTTTCCCCAATACAAATCTTGTTTGAGGCATAGCTCCTTCAAAAGCATCAACTAAAAG
>OJGU01000629.1_pt1 | contig 18706 bp, 12 predicted proteins | sample 1594741 | NCBI WGS metagenome assembly OJGU01 (sample SAMN05416841, study PRJEB24817) | seawater metagenome | isolation source: Sea water | place: Canada:Atlantic | collected 2013-07
CCGAGATCTCCACTAGATCGCTCGTCGGCAGCGTCAGATGTGTATAAGAGACAGTCTCTAGATGCCCCGCTATCGACTACGAGTCAGCCTTTACCTTCGAGCACCCAAACATACGCCCAACGTCGGTAAGGCTAAGATCAATGCTGATCTATCAGGGAAAAGCATTCTTTACGCTACGAATGTTTGACTCTCCTCAACTCGGCGGCGATCGAGTTTTCAACTTCGACGCCCTCGTCAAAAGCATCCGTTTGGTTTAACGAAGATCCTCAAAACCGGAGATTTCCAAAATTTGCAGATATCGCCTCGAAACCCAGTAGCATGCTGGTCTAAGTAACTTGAAGCTCGATTCCAGAAGATTCAAACCTCCCATGGGAAAGCCCCCTCAAGAGTTCAGTTCGTGATTTGCGTTCATCTAGATTCTCCGCTGACAATGATTTCCCGGTACCACAACGCCAATCGACCAGCTCAGGTGCGGCGCATCAACGCCGTTACTTCCCGCGGTTGTCAGGAAATCTATTGAGATGTTGGTATTCCCAGATCGCGGCAGATCTTCTTTGCCATGAGATCGAAATCTCACTAAGACGGGGAACGGCAGTTTTCCGGCTATTGCTCGGGTTAATCCAAATCGAGGATCTCCCTCCCTCTCTTACCAACTCACACTTATGCTCGTTAAAATAGCGGATCAACTCACGTCGTTTCATGCAGTCAACGGCACTTCTTCAAAATCCTTCACAGCAGCCTATCGAGACTCCAATTGATGCAGCTGTGCCAGCACTCCAGCTTTCGTCCTGTTAGAAGGGGGATCGCACCGGATCGAGCGATTCTCAAAGGTCTTGTGAACGCTCACGAAAAGCACCGCTCGGAAAGATCGCAAATCTAATTCTCTGAGGTCGCCCCCCAACTGGCACAGTTCACCCCTTTAAATCGTCGGTCTCCATTTGAATGGCATCGTCAGGGTTGCCCCTTTGCGTGTCATTGGGAAACACCCTACCATTGGCCACACTAATGGGACTAAAAGACCGTTCATTCGAGTTTGTTTCGAATCGGGGACTAGCCCTCCCCTGATATTGGGCTAAAGCGTTCGAATTATTCCGCCGATAGACTAGAAAGCGAGAGAGATGTCGCAAAACGAGTCTCTCCTAGGCACCAAGAATACCGATATTTGAGTCCAAGCAATGAACAAATCAGCTCTAGTTCTATCAGATTCCGAACAAGAGTTTGAGCGCTGCCAGCAAGCGCTGAGCGATCGTTGGCACCTCACAACCTCCATCGATTCGTCGGACGCCGTCGCAAAGTTAGACGCGGAGACTTTCAGCATGCTCTTGGTCAGTGATTCCATCGATTCCGACGAGCTTGATTGCTTTGAACGGGAAGCGAAGCGAGCGCTTCCAGGGACTCCACTCATTCAATTCGGCCACCAATCTTCTTCAAAGGAAATCGCCTTCCGTTCTCCTCGAGATGAATGGCAGTTGAACCCCAAGAAAGTCGACCATGAGCCGATTGCCGATCAGCTTGCCCGCACACTCCTCAAGCAACAGCTCAAGAATGACGAAGGTCTCCTTCGGCTCGTTCCTAAGATCAAGACCTTGCCAAGTTGGAGGGATGTCTACCGAAAGGTCGTTAAAGAGATCAACTCTCCCAATGGCTCCCTAGCGACGGTTGCTGAATTAGTAGAGGACGATCCGATATTAACCGCCAGAATATTGAAAACGGCCAACTCCGCAGCCTTCGGATTTCGCCGGAGAATCTCAGATCCAGAGCAAGCCGTCATGCTCTTAGGCGGGGAACGGTTGAAGAGTATTCTAATCTTCACCGTCGTTCTTTCCGTTTCCGAATACAGTCAATGCCCAGGCTTCAATCCCGATCGCTTTTGGAGCCGCAGTGTCCAGGCCGCCGAATTGGCGCGAAAGATCATGAAGGGAAATTCGAAAGCACAGACACAAGTCGATTCGGCATTCACTGCCGGCTTGGTTCATGATATCGGACGCTTGCTCATGGCTGTCAATATTCCTGAAGCGTATTCAGCCGTACTGAGCGCGATCGAGGGCGACAATTCGAAGCTTCAAACCGAAGAGTATCGTCAACTTGAAACCTCTCATACGGAGCTTGGCGCCTATATTCTCGAATCGTGGAATCTCCCCTATCCGATCCTCGAAGCGGTTCTTTGGCATCACAGTCTCGAGCGAGTCCCTACGGAGGATCTAACCCCGCTCTCAGCGGTTTTTGCAGCCGATGCCATCATAGGCGAACAGCGAGCCAACCCCGACCGAGTGCCAAGTTTCGAAACCACCTTATTTAGACAAGCAAGAGATCTCTTCGGAGAAGAACAACTCGAATCATGGTATCCTACCGAAAGCGATCCAATCTAATGGCCAGCTGGTTCATCACTCGGGTGTCGAGAACGGAGGCAAGGAGCTCACTAATTCGGCTTCTGTCCGGATTAGCTCGCCAATCGTCTCCTGTCTCATTCGCCTCAAGCGCTCCCGTTCCCGCGGATCCCAAGCGAGGTTAATCAGTTCCTCCGGATCGCTGGCCAGGTCATAAAGCTCTTCGGTTTCATTCGCAACCAAGGTGCGAATGTACTTATACCTTCCGTCCATCAGAGAAACCCACCAAGGGACCTTAGCGGTCTTGTACAGCACGTCTGCCTGAGTCGGAACCGGAGCCGTATCCGCGCCAAACTTTTCTCCCGTTAAGGCTGTCAATACCGAGTGAGGCCAAGGCGTCTTCGGATTCATCAAGAGGGGCGTGAGATCGCGCCCGTGCATCGTCCAAGGCAAAGGAAGCCCCGCATAGGAAAAAAGGGTTGGCGGAAGATCCACTCCACCAACGGGGCGCCGACAGACCTGTCCCTGTGCGATCTTGCCTGGAAAGGAGAGGATGAGTGGCCCTCGAATATTGGCATCATAGGGAGCAATCTTCTGTTGGAAGCCATGCTGGCCCCAGGCAATTCCCTGATCAGCGGCAAAGACAACCAAGGTATTCTTGTCCTGCCCCGTTTCTTTGAGCGTCGCTAACAAGCGACCAACGGCATCATCGATCGCGGCCACCCCTTGATGATATTGGCGCACCCAGTCCTGTAGACGGTTCCCATGAATGGGAGCATTCTTGACGGTGCGCTGCTGAACGCCAGATTCCAATTCGATTTCTCCCTGATCGTTTCGAATCCAGCGCCGGCGCTCGCGAACATAGGCAGGTTTCTGGGCTCTACTTTCGTGTCCAGGGAGGACATCCGCCGGCATCGGCACTTCGGCGTCTGGATACAAGGCCTGATGCCGTTCGGCTGGCGTAAATGGTCCGTGAACGGCACCAAAGCACAACCAGAGATACCACGGACGCTCCGAATCTCGGTTTTCCCCTCGCACAAAGGCATCGGCGCGATCCGTGTACCAATCTGTGGTGTAGCCTCCGACCCGTTTCTTGACGCCGTCAATCTCAACGATCTGATCGTCAAAATAATTCCCGGCATTGCTCGGATACTTGGGACGATTCCATACAATCTGGTGATCCCAGTCTCGTCCGTAGCCACTATCAATACCGGTGTGCCATTTTCCGATCTGAGCCGTGACGTAGCCATTCTCACGCAGCACCTTCGGCCAGAACCGACATTTCTCCGGATCATAAACACTCCCTGGATACTCCCCTTCCATTCGCATGGACTCCACACCGTATTGGTGTCGCCCGGTAAGAATGGTTGCTCTTGATGGCATGCACCAGGTTCCCACGTAGGCATGGGTGAAACGCACCCCCTGACTCGCCAAGCGGTCAATATTGGGGGTCTTCACCCAGGGATACGATTCCGGGTAACAGCCAACGGTCCGGTGAGACTGATCATCGGTAAAAATAAATAAGATATTGGGCCGCTCCTCTGCGTGCACTCCAACGAACCATCCCATGGCTGCTAACAAGCAACACCCTAACCGTCGACGAATACATTTCATCATCACACTCATTTCTCAAACACGAATCGCGGCACCCCCGCCAAGTAATTTAACCCTGCTCGATCATTCTTCTGCACTGGCCCATCAGTGCTACGGCCTCTGGCAATCTGTTCGTCAAAGATTTGAATCATCGCCGCAACTCGATCAGGAAATCGACTCGCCAAATTCACGCTTTCCGTTGGATCAGCCTCCAGATCGAACAACTGGATAAACGGATCCCGCAGGAGATCGTTTCGAGTGGGCTCTTTTCCGAACTGGGTCAGGGCCTTTCGATAAGCCTCTTCCTGGGATGGCTTATTGCCATAGGTACCTACGCAGCCGCTTCCGGGACACAGGCACAACTTCCACTTCCCATCTCGAACCGCCCAACTACGAACGGACGATTGAATCATCTCTTGGCGTCCCTTTCCCGCAAGCGGATCTCGAAAGCGAGGCAGCAAACTTCGCGAATCTACCCCTTGATTCGTAGCCAAGGGAGACTTGGCAAGCGCCGCAAAGGTTGCGAACACATCTTGGAGGCCGGTGAGTTGATGACAAACACTCCCCGGTGAAATAACCGATGGCCAGCGGGCAACGAACGGAACCCGGCGTCCTCCTTCATATACGGAGAACTTAAAGCCACGATAGATCCCGCTAGAATAGTGCCCCAGCGCCTGCATGGATTCGTACTGCGCCACCGTCGCTTTCTTGATATTGCCCGCGTACGATGCCGCGCCGTGGTCCGAGGTGGCAATGATCAGTGTGTTCTCGGTGAGCCCATGTTGCTCGAGAGCCCGCATAGTTCGGCCAAGGCAATCATCAACCTCCATCACAAAATCACCATACGTTCCGAGTCGACTCTTCCCCTGCCATTTAGGATGGGGACTGGTCGGCGTATGGGGAGCTGTCAGTGCAAAATAGAGAAAAAACGGCTGGGAGGCTGCGGCGCCCTTAGTCTGACGCTCAATGAATGCCTCCACTTCACTCGAAAAGGTATCGAGCACCCGATAGTCTTCGAAATTTTCTTCCGTCGGTCCAATTCGATTAAACGCGCTCCATCCCCGTTGCTTCGTGACCCTACCGACGAAGCGATTGTTCCTGATGAACACATAGGGATACATATCCAAGGAACCCGGCAACACAAAGCTATAGTCGAATCCGAAGTCGGCGGGGCCGGCTTTCAATGGGGAGGTGTAGTCAACATTCGACAGTCCTTGAACGGCTCCATCCGTGGTCGTCATCCTTGTTCCTAAATGCCACTTTCCAACATAGCCAGTCTGATATCCGGCCCGACTCATGAGATCGCCGAGAGTGAAGGTTGAGATCGGAAATCTCAGCCCGAGAAATCCCCAAGGCCCGCCAGGCTCCGGAGGAGCAAAGCGCCAGGGATAGCGCCCCGTCATGATTGCCATTCGCGAGGGCACACAAACCGAAGCCACCGCATGCGCATCAGTAAAGCGCATTCCCTGCGCGGCAAGCCGGTCGAAATTCGGCGTTTCAATCTGGCATCGGTCACCGCCAAAGCTCTTGACGTCACCATAGCCCAAATCATCCGCCATGAAGAAAATGATATTCGGGCACTTATCCTCAGCAACGATGGAACAATTCGCCCAAAGCACGAGCGTACAAAGCAGCAAGCAAGTCAATCGCAGGAACATGCGCTAAGCCTCACCAAGTGCTCATCCAAAGTCAATGATGCGATCCCCTTGGGTCCGAGGGATATTCTTACTTGGCAGACGGTTCTTTCCCTTGCTGGACCGCACCTAGCGCCATGCCCAAATCTTCTGCCCGGCCAGCGGGCAATTCCATGATTCGAATTTTTCGAAAATGGATCTCCGCCCCTTCCGACTCAAGACACAGATATCCTTTTCGCAAATCTGCCTCACGGATCCCGTTCACGAATTTGCCGTTAATCGACAACTTCACCGTTCCATCGACCGCAACCACAACATACTCATTCCACTGCCCCTTCCCCTTGCATCTCATCTCATACGACATACTTCGGCGACCTCGCGGATTCTCAGGGATTGCAGTCATCCCGCCCGCCCCAAAGAGCTCTCCGCTAACATAACCCGAATGCCGAGCCTTACCGTCCGCGCTTCGGTGAAGTTGAGGCCACTCCAATTCAAGCATTTGAACTTCCATCCCCTTGGGCAAGCGTCCTTTCGGGATGGCATCGCTCCAGAGAAAAACCCCTGAGTTCCCGCCCGCTTCCATGTGGCGCCATTCAATGACGAGAATGAAATTTTCATACTGCTTGACCGATCGCATGACACCGATCGGATGGCCGCTACAGACGAGGAGGCCATCTTTGACTGACCAGGTTTCAGGCGAGGTATTGACGTCGACCCACTGGCTTAAGTCCTTTCCATTGAATAGATCCACAAACCCAAACTGGGCAGGACTTGATGAAGACAATGATTCGTCACCTTGAAGGTGAGCACAGGCAAGCACTACCAGAGCAAGAACGAGAGATCGCAAAAAGGAGGACATACGGGACGTTAACCAAGGTGCCCGAGATCGAAAAGACCAAAGACCGATTCGATTACCGGCATTCCAACACCACCACCTCCCCCTTAGGCAGTGACACTAGCGAAACTCACCGCTTCGACATTGCCACCTGAAAAACCGTGCTGTAGATAGTAACCGCCTCACTTCGCCCGCGAAGTGGCTTCGATATTCTGAGAAGCATCCGCAGGTTCGCAGACTAATCTAAACCCCACATACGGGCTCCGTTTCTCTTCAGCAAAGCCACCTCTCGCGGCCGCGCGTTGATAGGCGGCGGGAAGATACCAACTCCCTCCCCGAATCACTCGCTCAGAGAAACGCCTTTGATTCCTGGGATCAATTGCAGGCGATTCCAACTCGAGATAAAATTCCCGATCATAGAAATCATCACACCACTCCCACACATTCCCCAGCATATCTCGCAGTCCCCAGGCATTCGATCGCTTCTGACCGACCAGCTGCGTTTTCCCCTTCGCATTCCCCTTGAACCAGGAAAACTCCGCAAGATCCTTCTCGTTCATCACCTGTCCGGTTTCCGCCGTCATGAACAAGCCCCAGGAGCCTGCTCGACAGCAGTATTCCCACTCTGCCTCCGTGGGCAATCGAAACTTATCCGGGCCTCGTTCATTCAATCGCTTGATGAACCTAACCGCATCGTAGCGACTAACAGAGTCGACCGGTCGATCATCATCACGAAAGGCACAAGCCTCGTGGGGATTGCCTAGGATGTGCTTCCACTGCCCTTGCGTGACTTCAGTGATTCCCATTAAGAACGGTTTCGAAATGATCACGCGATGAGCCGGCAGTTCCGTCTGTAGAAAACGATTCCACCAGCCACGTTCTTCCAACCGCTTCCGATCCTCGGGGGGCGTCCCCATAAAAAACTGCCCAGCGGGAATGGGAACGAATTCGATCCCGTGTTTTTCAATCACCCTCGGAGGCATGGTATCAGCCACCGCTATTTCAACCCAAAAGGCGTGCGACAGCAGGCCTAGGAAAAGGAACCGGCTCCAAGGAAGGCGAAATGCGAAACTCATCACGAGTGCTTACGAACGACAAAGGACATCGCAGGTCGCTCGTTCCGCCCCTTCCCTTTGGGGTCGATACCGCTCAAAGCCAAAGCAGTCGCATAGACATCGCCATGATTGGGGATGAAGGATTTTTCGTGGGCCTTGCGTCCCTCGCGCAGCTTTCCTGTGACGGGATCATAGTTCGGATCCAAGCTCCCATCGGGCATAATCGGCACAGCCATCAAGGTCTCTTCGCCAATACCGCCAAATTGGGAATCCCCCTTCACATTGCCCCCGAGAAACGCACAGGAGGTCACCTTCCAATGAGCGCAAATATCCTGTCCACCGATTTGCTTGGCCTTCTCTTCGTCAGAAATATCTCGCTTAAGAATGCCCCCGACACCCCCATGCAGTGAACGCCCAAATTCTGATGTGAGCACGATATTCGTGAGGTCGTAGTAAGATTTCCCAGTCTGACGATACTCGGTCGATTTCAGTTTATCGACATACGCATGCAAAGGGTTCCAGAGATCCTCTGCCATCATCTTGGTCTGGTCGGGCATTCCGCGGGGTGTTCGCCCATCGCTCTCCCAAAGACGTTTTCGACTAAAGTGAGAATCAAAGCGGCGAACGTCACGGGACTCAATAAAGAACGAACAAGACAGCCCTGCGCGCATCATCTCGTAACTCATCATCGCTTGAACGTTGACGTTCGGGGAGAACTTACTACGCGCTTTGTTGCCATTAACGCTGCGGTAAGTAATCAACTCATCCTCTCGGCTCACACCGAAGGATTCCTTTAATTCCGGATCGGCGAACAGTTGAGCAAGATCCAACGCAGCGACACTCCCTCCACGAGCATTCAACTGACGATAGATTTGGCGGGCCGAATGATAACTCTTTACTGATTCCAGATGGTCGTCCTTCAGCACATTCTGGTGGGCTTGATCTAGAAACCCCTCAACCGCTCGATTTACCGGATCATCGCTCCCATCCTGAATCTGCTGGATCATCCGCTTGAGTTTTTGGGGTGTCCCCGCATAGATCGTATGGGCATGGACGGGGCCGAGACCATGATAATACCCCCGCTTCCCGCGATATTGGACTTCATTTAATTCTCCATCGGAGAGCCACCAATGCCAGGAAAGATTGGGCAAAGCATAGTTTTGACCGTAAACTTCGGCAAAGGCCTGCATGACGGATCGTTCATCATTCTCACGCTCGTCAGAGGTCCGCATTCGATAGTCTCCCATATGAACGCGAAGCCGATCCCGAGAATGCCCTGAACCGGTATGCATCGAACTCACAACCGCCATCTCACCTAAGAGATCTTTCCCCCCCGATGCGAGGTAGCCGTAACGAATGTTCCCTTGTTCATAAATAGTGTAGTCCTCCTGCCCCCAATTAATGACACGATACCGTTCGTCACTGATGCGCTCCAGCCGCTGATGAACATTGTTTACCGTCATCACCGGATTAAACATATCGTATCCGCACCAGCCTCCTTCGAGATACCAATAGGTCAAAAAATGAGGATCGTCATTGGCATCCGCCGCCTCTGCCGCCAGGCGCTCCGCCCGACTATCCTTCGGTGCACCGTGGGCTTTGAAATAGCGAAGAAAATCCGCACACGTCAACGCGGCGGCACCAACACCGGCATTTCTTAGAAAGCGGCGACGAGGCAACTGAATGGGTGTCGACTCGGCCTTTTGGGAAACAATATCGAGATCAATCTCACAGGGGCGTGGAGCATTCATATTATCAAATCAAATAGTCCAGAGTTTATTGATGTATCGATCAGCCCGTCGCCTAGTCTGTTCCGACGTACTCGGGACTCATGGCGATCTTACGAAGTAAGCCCTTAATCTTGAACCCATTCTGATGCACTTCATCCCAGAGATTCTTGTACAATTCTCGTTCATCAGTCCGATATCTCATCGAGCGACCAAATAGAAAATCGAAATGGGTGTCGATGACAGTGCGGACAAAGCGCTCCTTCTTCACCGCCTTCAAGGCAAATGCCTCCAGCCCTTCGCCTTTGAATGGATATTCGGCAACCATTCCTTGATCACTCGCCTCGATTGGGAGGCCGTAATCGTCATGAAGCCGGTATTTTCCATCGTCAGTCCAAAAGTTTCGTTGGAAGGCCAAGGGAGTCAGAATTTTATGACAACCATAGCAGGCAGAATTGGGATCCGTGGTGCCAAGCGCCGTGATCCCTTCACGCTGTTCAACAATATCCGGCGGCACCTCGTAGCGATAGCCCAGGAATAGCATGCTCACCTGAGCGGCATAATTGTAGTGAGGCAGCCCTGGTTTACCGGCAATAAATCCCGGCGTCGTCAAGACGCCCGTTCGGCCATGGTAGACAGGGCGAGCCCGCTTTTTCATTGATTCGTCAACGGTATAGTTTCCAATCAGAATCTCCTGGAATGGAAGGTCATTGAAAGCGACGTAACACCAGAGTCTTACGGGCTCATCCTGTTCCACCGTTCCTTGGCTTTCGAGATACAGACGAATACGATGGCGATAGAAGTTGCGAAAATCATCGGACGCCAGGTAGTAATCAACCGCGCGTTCCCAGTCCCAATGAGAGAGGAACGACACAAGTTCCTCACGGGTCGGGGCACGCCCTGCCAGATCTAACGCCAGCCGCGAGAGCGTCAGTTTTCGGCGTTCGTCCTGCTTAGAGACCCAGTCGAGAGCCGGCGGTCTCGTGAAGAGAAAATCAGGATGGCGAATCAACCCTTGAGTTAAGGCCCACCAAAACTGGTACTCTTGATTCTCGTTGGGAACATCAAATTCAACGCGCCCACCAGGGCCGATTTCACCAACGGGAATTCCCCCGAGCTGTGTCCAGCGATACTCGAGATCACTCCCCTGACTCGTGAAGGAATCGTTCGCATCCAATATCACTCGACTACCACGGCCCGCAGCTAGCGGATAACTTAGATTGAGAATCGGCGAGGACGCCACTGAGCGAATCTTGAGGGGAATACGCGACGCATGATCCCGTTTTCCTGGGTAAAAAACTCGCAATCGGTAAAACTCATCCCGATTCCAAGCAGCGTCCCCTCCTGCTCCCACACGATATCGAAGAAACAACTCTCCTTTGCGCTTGTTCTTATCTTCGACCCGCGTTCCTCGAGCATTGTAGGCATTGAACGAAATCGCCTTGAACGGAGACCACTCTCCAAATCCCTCGGCATGCTTGGTATCGATCTCAAAACGCTTACCATCCCTCCCCTCGAATCCCAAGGGTCCGACAGCGACCTTGCCACTCGTACCAGTATTGTTGATTTCAATGAAGCCCTCTTGACCGAACTGGAAAAAGGGCTCGAAGTCCACATGCGGTTTCGTGTCGATCGTTCCGTCAAAAGACAACGACACCACCCCGTCTTTGATCGACGGACCAGAGCGAAATTCTGCTAGCATCCCGCTTTTCCCCTGATGCCCCACTTCGGCGAAAATCCCCTCACCGGCTGTCCCCTGATTTCGGGGACGCCAATAAACCGTGATCTGGTAAGTCCCGTCAAACTCAGGCCGTAGCGGAATGCTCAATCGATCATCGCGCGCTCCTCCCGCTTCCAGATCAGCACTCCAGTAGCCGTTTCTTTGGGAAAGCTTCCAGGCTCCCTCGAGTCTCACCCTGGGATCCTGAACATCGATCCACTCAACGGTGCGGGCCTCCCTTTCTTCCACTAGCAAGCCAACAAAGCTGACTTGACCGATGGCAGCGCGCGTTTGAATGACAAATTCTTGATCCTCAGCCTCAGCAAACAACAAGGGCTGCTGCTGTAGAAGGGTTTTGACAGGCCCAGACTTAGAGGCCCCATCTGGGATTTCGAGCCGTTCTTGAATAAACTGTTGGGTCCCGGCGCGGACGGGAATTCGAACTATTCTCTCGGCTTTGAGTGCCGTTTCGGGATCGTAGGCCTCAATCGAAAAACTCAACTCGTAAGGTCGGTTCACCAGCCGATCACTCTCTGACGCGATGGAACGGTAAAGCGCCCTCCCGTCGGCGATTTCCATTTCCGTGGGAGCGCGATTCAACAGATCCTCGTATAGCAACTGCACGGCTTGATCTCGATCACTTCGAGCTACTGCCGAGAACTGTTTCTTTGAGAACGGCCCACTTCGAGCGACAAGCGCTCTCTCAGCCACATCCCGTGCGAGGAGGCTCAGCGCGCTCATATAGCCAGAGCTCGCCTGGGTCGACTCGTTAAACCTCGTCTCGAAATCAGCCCCTCCAAAGAGCGCCACGTTCTCCTTGAATCGGTCCACGCCATTTCTTATCCATGCGTCACCGAAAAGCGTGAGAATTTTCCCCTTCAGCTGAGTGTAGGAAAGAAGCTGGGTGTCAGAGAGCCTCGCTGACTCTCCTCGATAGGGACTAAGCAAGGCACCTGGAAAGCTCTCGTCATCCTGATGTCCCAAATCGCTTGAAACGATCGCCGCTGAAAAACTCTCCAAGCCCGCGATCTCATCCTTTGACCAGGCCACTGCCTGGTCGCCCTTCGGCATTCGCCGTTTGGGATTGGTCGAACGAATTCGGCTCAGCAAACCATCCGCCTGTTCCGTTTTGAAGTAACCACCATCCAATAGCATTCGAAAATCATCTCGAGCGTCACCCACGAACTCGAGATCTGCATTCGAACTGGCATCATGACACCCGACACAACTTTGCTCACCCCCACGGGTCAACAACGGATAAATCGTTTTCAAGAATCGTTCTTCCAGCTCCAGGGAACGATGGCGCTCCTCACCACTAGCAGGAAGAACAAGCCATGCTATGGCCAGGACATGGAGTCCAAAGAGAGAAACCGCCTGCTGGCAGACCCGCATTTGTCGGGAAACAATCATCGTGGTAGACCAGCAAAATAGACCAAATACCAAATGAAGCAAGACGATAGAACGCTGATTCAGGCTCCAGAAGAGAACCGAGATCCAGGGCTAAGATGACAAAGGCCCTTGACATCCAGAGCGTCTACCGCGAAATCGAGAGGAGTGCGAAAAACATATCCCATGACCGACAAGCGCCACAAACCCGAGCGGGTTGTCGAATCGATCAAGAGCAGCCTCCGGAAGTACCTCAAGCGAGAACGCCGGAAGGATCTCCCGAAAGGGGCCGACTATTGGGATTTTGACTGTAGCGTTGGCCAAAGCAAAGAAAGCGCCAAGACGGTCCATCTTGCCGAGCTAATCCCGGCAGTCGACACAGCAGCCGGTGAATCATGGCCTGAGATCTACATCGAAATCCTCGCTAAGACAGGACATCGCACTCAAAAGCCAAAGGCCTCGGATACGAACGAGCAGCCCGCCCTCAGTGAGGATACAAACGAGCCTCCTCAGGATCAAGTCGAGCAAAACTGAATCCCTCCCAAACTCGACCAATGCAGCGACCAAGCTCGTCGCTACTTTGAGTGTTCACGGATCAGATTCACCGCGGCGTCAGCGATTCGTTTCCCGAAAGCCTTATACCCCTCCGCCGAATAATGAAGGTCGTTGCTGATCGGCTTCCCTTGTCGATTAAGCCCGTCATTGAGATCATCCGTATTGACCCAAGCAAAGCGATCATTCGAATTTGCCAGGGAGACTTGGATGTCTCGAATCATGCTCCAGTGAGCATATTTTTCATTCTCGAGATCAAAATCACTCAAGCGGCCATTGACAAAATTAATATCCTCTCGATCTAGGTCTTCGGAAAGCTGTGCGTAGAGCCCTTTCAATCCAGCCTCGTAGACCGAGCCCCATTTCATTCGAGCGTCCCGCTCGCCCTGCATCCAAATAAGGGTCACAGAAAGCAACGAATGCCCTTCAATTGCAGATTTCACCTTACTGATCAGGCGCTCATAGAGATCCCCCGTTTTCTCTGGTTTTTCTCCCTCGGGCGAACGCCAGTTTTTCCACCAGCGTAACATTGGTTGTCCCCCTTGGGCGTCTTGAACGATGAGAACGTTCGCTGCGCCAAAGGCCGCCCGAACCGTTGGAGCAAATGCCTCTTCCGGACGATGCCCCTGCATATTTGACTGACCAGAAAGAATAAAGAGGTGCTTCCCTGTCTCTGCACCCACGAGGTGATAGCCTCCTAGTTTCGAGATCAGGGCCAAGAACAAAACGGAAACGAGGCGACGGCCAAAACGTGCATTGCTCATAGCCTCAACACATGCGCGAAAGCCCGCGCCCAGTCAAACACCAATCGCAGCCGCACTCATGCTAGACCGCTTTCGATTCCACAAAGCCCTTCAACCCTCCCTCCCCGAACAGTTGACGACACCCTTCGTCCAAACTCGCGACGAGATCATCACTGAGATGACCGATGATCGAATCTGTCAGTGTCAATCGAGTCGATTCGTCACCGATAGGTTCTAAGGATATCTGGACAACACTCTGTGCAGGCCCACCCCAAGGCGGAACGATCTGGGCAACATAGGCGAAGTGAGAATTGGGCTGAAACGAGATAATCTGGCCCCAGGCAAAACCACACCCTTCGCCCTCGACAATCTCAGCGACCAAGCCACCAACCCGAGGATCGATTTTCATTCCCTTCGAATTCTCACAGATCAAGAAATCACCTCGCCACCACTCACTCGTTTGCTCAACCATGGAAAGCCAAGTCGTCGCAAGGTTCGCCTGAATTTGAATTTCAACGCTCACGTTAGCGGCGTGACAACTTAGCAATTCTGTTTCCCTACTCATGTTCATTCTCCGTTGTAGGCAGGGCTTGATTCCTCTCTGGAATCCCGAGTCCTTCGCTCCTCGGCCACCTGCTTCAAGCGCAGCATTCGATTTTGATGCTTGGTCCCCCGATCCCCCAACCACGTCGAAATCGTTCTCAGTGGTCCTTTTTCGATGTGATTCCAACGAGTTCTTCCGACCCGCTCCACCCGAATTAGACCAGCACCCTCAAGCACACCCAAGTGCTTCATCACCGCCGTTCGCACCAGTTTCGGTGAGAATTCTTCGACGATGCGGCCCGTCGTTTCAGGCTCTTCCGTCAACTTCTCCAAGATCCGGCGCCGTGTCGGGTCAGCTAAAGCCTTCCAGACAAGCTCAGGATCAGCAACCATAATGTCACTTTATAGTGACATTAGAAATCGATGTCAATTATCCTTCCCGCCTTCAGCCGCGTCACCACTCTTTCGGGGCCCATAGTCGCCCACAAGCAGGCGATTGAAGAACGCCCCGCTCAGAAAAGTATTGAGATTCGTATCCCTAACGCCTACAACGGCCTGTGAAGCCGAGAAGCAAGCAATCAACGGCTCTTCTTCTCATTTTCCGAATCCGATGATATTGAAACATTAGCCGGCAGACAGAATCGACTCCATGAAGAACGCGTCAGCAGACTCTGTCTCCATCCTAGAAGCAAAGCACCATCATCCGCATCAATGGCTAGGGATGCATGCCGGCACGAAGAACGGAAAGCAGGGCGTTTTCATCCGCGCCATGCTGCAGGGAGCGGTCACATGCGATGTCGTTGATATCAGCCAAACAGAAGAGCGCCGCTTCCCTCTTGAGAAGCTTGACGAACAGGGGCTTTTTGAGGGCTTCATTGCCCAGCGAAAAGAGGTTTTCCCCTATCGCTTTGCAATCCAGCAACCGAACGGCGAGCTTCGAGAGTTCTATGATCCGTATTCGTTTGTCCCAACCCTTAGCGACGACGACCTCTATCTGTTCAACGAAGGCACCGATCGAAAAGTGTACCAAAAATTCGGTGCTCACCAACGGATTGTCAACGGTGTCCACGGCGTCTCGTTCGTCGTATGGGCACCAAGTGCGAAGCGGGTATCGGTCACGGGAGACTTTAACGCCTGGGATGGACGCTACCATCCGATGCGCAGCATGGGATCTTCGGGAGTGTGGGAACTCTTCATCCCTGGACTTCAGATCGGCTCTCTCTACAAATACGAGATCCTCGACTGCAACGGACACTTGCGCTTGAAAACGGATCCCTACGGTTCCTATTTCGAATCCCCCCCCAACAATGCCTCCATCGTCAATTCACCGTCGGGCTACCAGTGGAACGATGACGAATGGGTGAAACGCCGAGCCGAGACAGAGTGGTCGAAACAAGCGGTCTCCATCTACGAGATGCACTTCGGCTCATGGCGACGTAATCTCGAAGACGGCGAACGCCCCTTCTCCTATCGCGAGATGGCCACGCCTTTGATTGAGTATCTCCGCGAAATGAACTTCACTCACGTCGAGTTCATGCCGCTCTCCGAGTTTCCTTTCGACGGATCGTGGGGCTACCAAGTCACGGGATTCTTTGCTCCTACCCATCGCTATGGCACCCCGGATGATTTTCGTTTTCTCGTCGACTCCCTTCACCAAGCCGGCTTCGGAGTGATTCTCGACTGGGTTCCCGCGCATTTTCCTAAGGACGCCTTTGCCCTTGCTGAATTCGACGGCACGCATCTTTACGAGCACGCCGACCCCAGACAGGGTGAGCATCAAGATTGGGGAACATTGATTTTCAATTACGGCCGCCCCGAAGTCCGATCGTTTCTGATCGGCAGCGCCCTTTCTTGGTGCGATCTCTTCCATATCGACGGACTCCGAGTTGATGCGGTGGCTTCCATGCTCTACCTAGACTACTCGCGCTCTCACGATCAATGGGTTCCGAATCAGTACGGGGGAAGAGAGAACATCGAAGCGATCGATTTTCTCCGGGCGGCAAACAACGCTGTTCACGAACAGTTTCCTGGTGTTCTGATGATCGCCGAAGAATCCACCTCGTGGGATGGAGTCACCAAACCCACGCACGAAGGCGGCTTAGGTTTCGACCTCAAATGGAACATGGGATGGATGCACGACACCTTGGAGTATTTCCAAAAAGATCCGATCTATCGAAAATGGCACCAGGGAGACCTTACCTTTGGAGCCATCTACCAACATACCGAGCGATTTGCCCTCACGTTTTCGCACGACGAAGTTGTCCATGGGAAAGGTTCGATGCTTCTCAAGATGGGGGCCGAACATATTCCAGAAAAGGCCCAGCAACTCCGAGCTCTCTATGGCTGGATGTGGGGATGGCCAGGGAAGAAAACCCTCTTTATGGGGAACGACTTCGGACAATCATCAGAATGGGCCTACGACCGAAGTTTGGACTGGCATTTGTTGCAATATGACGACCACCACGGCATCCAGAGTTTAGTCTCGGAACTCAACGCCCTCTACCGACACCACCCAAGTCTCGGGGAACTCGATTTCAACCATGAGTCCTTTCACTGGATAAACCACTCAGATCACGATTCCTGTGTTCTTAGCTTCGTCCGGCTCGACAAAAAAACGCAGCAATCCGTACTCATCATTGGGAATTTCGCTCCCATCCAGCGCGATCACTATCGCATCGGCGTTCCCCATGCAGGCCGCTGGAGACAAAGCATTAACACAGCGTCCACCCAATTCGGTGGCAACTCCGATCTGCCCATCCAAGAAGTCTCTTCCTACCCCCTCGTTTGGGACGGACAGGAACAAGCCATCGATATCGCAATTCCAGGCATGTCGACCTTGTATTTCCATTTCCTTGGCTCCTAAGCAAGGCGGGTTCAAGACGGTGGCTAGGCAACAAGCTTCTCATTCGCTCACTAGCGAGTCGTTTCGTCGTTTCAATCACAGTGTCGATGCCGACATCGGCGACAAACTTGGCAATCACTCCTACCAGGAAAACGGTCATGAGGTGACGCAATTCAACGTTTGGGCCCCTGAAGCCAAGGAGATCTTCCTCGTAGGTGACTTCAATCAATGGACACCAGAAAGAACACCGCTACGCCCCGACCCGGCAACAGGCGTTTGGACAGGGCTTGTTGAGGGAATTCCTGCCGGGGATCGGTATCAATATCTGATCACCGATAGGACCGGCATCCGGCAAAGGAAGTCAGATCCGTATGCCTGCCGCTACGCCCCACACCCGGATCATTGTTCACTCACTGGTAATGGTCTCCAACACCAATGGAACGATAAGCAATGGATCAGCGAACGACCAAGCAAGGACTGGAACAAAGAACCACTCTCGATCTATGAACTTCACTTGGGTTCGTGGTTCCGTCCGGACAAGTCTCGGCGAGGCCCGCTGAACTATCGAACGATCGCCCCACGCCTGGTCGCTTATCTCAAGCGGCTTCACTTCACTCATGTCCTCTTCATGCCACTCATGGAGCATCCCTACACCGGTTCCTGGGGCTACCAAGTGACTGGCTTTTTTGCCCCAACAAGCCGGTTCGGAACACCGGAAGATCTCGCCATTCTGATCGACACACTCCACCAACACGGAATTGGTGCCTTGTTCGATTGGGTACCGGCTCATTTTCCCAAAGACGATTTCGCCTTGGCCAACTTCGATGGCGGTCCGCTCTACGAATACGCCTGCCCTGAGCAAGGGCATCATCCCGAATGGGGAACCGCCATTTTTGATTACAGCAAACCTCAGGTTGTCAGTTTTCTCGTGAGCAGCGCCTTGACCTGGATCGGACGGTTTCATTTCGATGGAATCCGAGTGGACGCCGTCGCTTCCATGCTCTATCGAGACTACTCGAGAGCCTCAGGGGCTTGGACGCCGAACCTCCGAGGTGGCATCGAAAATATCGAGGCGGTTCAGTTTATCAAAACCTTAAACCACGAAATTGGCACGACGTTTCCTGGAGTGCTTCGGATTGCTGAAGAATCGACCGCCTGGCCTGGAGTCACTCAAGCGATCGACCACGGAGGGCTCGGGTTTGATTTGAAGTGGAACCTCGGATGGATGCACGACACCTTGACCTACTTTAGTCAGGAGACCTGCGAACGCCACTATCACCAACAAACTCTAGCACTCCCGTCGTCCTACCAACACACCGAAAACTATTGTCTTCCCCTCTCCCATGATGAGGTTGTTCACGAGAAAGGGTCGCTCCTCTCCAAGATGCCTGGCGGATCGCCGATAGAAAAAGCAAGGCATCTCAGAGCTCTCTATGCATGGATGTGGGCATGGCCCGGTAAGAAACTGCTTTTCATGGGTGGCGAACTCGGCCAGTTGGAAGAATGGGACCATGATGGCGAGTTACCATGGGCCATTGAAAGGAACCAGCCCCATCGTGGGATTCAAAGCCTGATCAGCGAGTTGAACCGCGCCTATCTTACACACCCGACACTAGGTATGACCGATGATCAAGCAGACGCATTTCAGTGGTGCCATTTACCTCACCCGCCAGCAACGGAGGAGGACCTGTTCGCCTTCTGTCTCTTATACACATCTCCGAGCCCACGAGACCTCTCTACATCTCGTAT
>OJGU01000630.1_pt1 | contig 18692 bp, 14 predicted proteins | sample 1594741 | NCBI WGS metagenome assembly OJGU01 (sample SAMN05416841, study PRJEB24817) | seawater metagenome | isolation source: Sea water | place: Canada:Atlantic | collected 2013-07
GGCTCGGAGATGTGTATAAGAGACAGGTATGTGGATGTGATGATTGGCAATGAAGAGGATTTTACCGCTTGCCTCGGTTTTGAAGTTGAAGGTGTTGATGAAAACATATCGGCCATTGAAATCGATAAGTTCAAAGCAATGATTCGAACGGCTGTCGCAGATTTTCCTAACTTCAAAGTGACCGCAACGACTCTCCGGGCAGTCAAGACGGCAACCGTCAACGATTGGGGCGCCATCTGCTGGGCAGGCGGCGACTTCTACGAGTCGCAGCATTTTCCAGAGCTCGAAATCATGGATCGGGTTGGCGGTGGTGATAGTTTTGCTTCCGGACTAATCTATGGGTTTCTGAAATATGGGGATCCTGATAAGGCTGTGAATTTTGGCGCCGCACATGGTGCTTTGGCAATGACGACGCCTGGCGATACGTCGATGGTATCTGTAGGGGATGTTGAGAAGGTGGTTGGAGGCGGTGGCGCTCGAGTCGTCCGCTAACGCACACGGAACAATCAAAGAATTGTATTAGAGGAAACCGTTTCCTCTGAATAAGGACAATCGTAAGATTGTCCTTATTTTTTGTTTTAGTTGTGGCCAAGAGTGCGGATCGTGGCTTGATTTGTTGAAACGATGAGGGAAGGCTACGGAGATGCATCGCCTACTCTGGGTCACCCTTCTCCTATTCTGCTTTTGTGGCCCCATTCAAGGTGATGAACGAAAGCCGAATATTCTCTGGATTTATCTCGAGGATGTGAGCGGATGGTTTAGTTGCTACGGTGACACGCTGATCAAAACGCCTCACATCGACGCCTTGGCGCAGGAGGGAATTCGATTTGATCGGTTCTACACGCCGGCCGGTGTTTGTTCTGCGACTCGATCTTCAATCTTGGTCGGATCGATGCAGACGTCCTTGGGAATTCATAACCATCGGAGTGGCCGATCGAGCTTTCGGGGCCAAAGCATGGGCTTGGATTATGATGATATTCGTTTGCCGGACGGGGTGAGCCCCTTGCCGGAACTTTTTCGTCAAGCGGGCTATTTTACGTTTAACGATGCAGGTAAGGATGACTACAACTTCAAACATGATCTTGACTCGATGTACTCGGTGCGTAAGCCCGGTACGAGGTGGTCTCTCAAGCCGAAAGGGAAACCATTCTTTGGGCAGATTCAGTTGCGAGGCGGCAAACTGGGCAAGCGGGTAAAGGCTTCGGTAGATCGTGCGATTGTCCCTGTGCCGCCGTACTATCCGGATATTGATCTCGTCAGAGAGGAGATTGCCCATCACTACGATTGTCTGCTTCAAACCGATCGCGAGGTCGGGGAAATCGTGGCGGCTCTGAAGCGGGACGGGCTCTACGACGATACCGTCATATTTCTCTTCAGTGATCACGGATACAAATTGCATCGGCACAAACAGTTTCTCTATGAAGGCGGGATTCGAATGCCCTTAATTGTCGTTGGCAACGGCATTCCATCGGGGCGAGTGCGGAGGGATCTTGTGAGCGGGATTGACATCGCCCCTGCCACGCTCGTTGCTGCTGGTCTCCCGGTTCCGAGCACTATGGAAGGGCTCGATTTTCTGAGTCCTGAGCATCAGGCGCGAGAATTTGTTGTGGCCGCGCGTGATCGATGCGATTTCTCGATTGAGCGAATTCGCGCTCTCGTCACCCCTCGCTTTAAGTATCTTCGGAACTACTTGACGGATCGGCCATTCATGCAGCCAAGCTACAAAGATCCATGGCCCGTGACACAGCGGATAAGGGCAATGACTGCCTCAGGAGAATTGAATGAGGTACAGATGGCATTCTTTGGTCCACATAAACCAGCCGAAGAACTTTACGATCTACAGAATGATCCCCATGAAATCCACAACTTGGCCTCATCTCCGCGCTATCAGCAGATTCTTGAGGAGCACCGTCAGGCATTGCAAACTTGGGTTAAGGAAACGGGGGATCAAGGGCAAGCGACGGAGTCTGACGCAGGGCTTCTAGCCGCGCTCAAGCGATGGGGCGGGAGCTGTGTGAATCCGGAATATGACCGTGTCCGGCATCGGCTTGAAACGGATTCGAGCGGTCAGAAATAAGATCTAAGCGAGTCCGGAGTAGATCCGGTGGGTGTCATCATTGTCATCCAGTTTGCGCAAGAAGCTTGTGACCGGTTCGCGATCTTCCTCGGGAACGGATACAGGATTTTGGACCTCGTAGGTAAGCTCTGAGGTGGAGACTTTCCAGCCCGTTTCTTTTAATGCTTTGTTGACCTCGTTGAGCGAAGCGATAGCACAGAGGAAGCGTCCCCCGAGTCCGCCCTCTGGAATGTCGTCCGCTTCCATGGACTCGACTTCGTCGGCACCGGCCTCAATCGCAACTTCCTCGAGATCTTGACCGCCGTTTTCGTGCGTGGCTTCGATGACTCCCAGATGATTGAACATCCAGGTGACACTTCCTTCAGAACCAAACTGCCCTGCGCTCTTGTTGAATATCGATTTGATCTCTGGAATCGTTCGATTCGGGTTGTCTGTGAGGCATTCGATAATCACGGGCACTTTGCTCGGGGCGAATCCCTCAAAGGTGATTGTCGTATACTGAATATTCTCACCGGTTAGGCCAGCGCCTTTCTTGACCGCACGTTCAATGGTATCTTTTGGAACGGAATTCTTGCGGGCAGCTTCCATTCCGGCTGCGAGCCGGGCGTTGAGCTCTGGATCCGGTCCGCCTAATTTGGCGGCGACGTGGATTTCTTTGACCAGCTTGTTGACGAGTTGCCCCTTCTTGTGAGCATTGATTTCTCGCCATTTTTGTTTCCATTGAGCGCCCATGTCTCTGGGATGATAGGAGTGGGAGAGCAACAGTCAAACTGGAATGATTCCAGGAGGTGAGAAACTGTCAGGAGTTTTTGCTTCTTTCGATCGCTGTTCACAGCTTCTCGTGCGAGTCCGAGAAGGGATCCGAAAAAAAACGAGGCCGTTCCAAGAATGGAACGGCCTCGTGTGAAAGTGAACTTAGCGAGGGCGGCTTACACCGTTACCCATTGCTTTGTTTCCGCGGATTCTTCGACGGCTTCGAGCACTCGCTGATTCTTCATTCCATCTTGGAAGGTAGGCTGAACTGCCTTCCCCGCAACGACGGCATTGACGAAGTCGGCCAAGGTGTGAACGAAGGTGTGCTCGTAACCGATAATATGTCCTGGAGGCCACCACTGACCGACGTATGGATGAGCGCCGCCGGGCTGGGTGACGAGAATATCTGCGAATCCTTGGCGATCTTCAGGCTGATTGTTATCGAAATACTTCAGGCGATTCATGTCTTCGAAATCGAAGTAAAGGGACCCCTTGCTTCCGTTGATTTCAATGACGATGTTGTTCTTTCGTCCCAGAGCAAAGCGTGTGGCTTCAAGATTGGCCAGCGCGCCGTTCTCAAATCGGCCAATAAACATCGCTGCGTCATCGACCGTGACTTCACCCATTTCAGCGCCACCAGCACCGCCTAGGCCTGAGCCTTTGCCGTCAGAGTTTTCTAGAGGACGCTGCTTAATGAAGGTATTCATCAGTCCGCAAATCTCGGTGAATTCGCCGACGAGATAACGTCCTAGATCGATGATGTGAGCATTGATATCTCCGTGGGCCCCACTACCGCTGATTCCTTTCTTCAGGCGCCATACGAGAGGGAAATTGGGATCAACGATCCAGTCTTGGGCGTAGCGAGCTCGATAGTGGAAAATATCTCCGAGCGTTCCTTCATCGATCATTTTCTTGGCATGAGCGATGGCTGGGATTCGTCGGTAATTATGGCAGACCATGTGAACAATCTTGTTCTTCTCAACGGCATCCACCATTTCCTTGCATTGTTCAACCGTGAGCCCTAGGGGTTTTTCACAGAGAACGTGTTTTCCTGCGTTTGCGGCAGCGATGGCGATCTCGGCATGTGAATCGTTGGGAGTATTGATGTCGACGATGTCGATCTCGGGATCGTTGATGACGTCCTGCCAACTCGTCGAGGCCTTGTTCCAGCCCAATTCCTTAGCCGCGGCGGCAACGCCTTCAGGATTGCGACCGCAGATCGTGTCCATTTCGATTTCAGCATCGAGTGGGAAGAAATGGGGTGCTTGGCGCCAGCCATTGGAGTGGGCTTTGCCCATGAACCGATAGCCGATCATGCCCACTTTGAGTGTTTTTGGCATAGTTCTCGTCAAAAAATTGGTAAATTATTGATTCAGTGTTCGGCCTCCTTATAGTGACTCGCTTGGCTCAAGTCAACGAGTGACTTGCCTCGTGGGATGTCGCCGTGCGTCCCGATTTGAAGGGCAGCTCGCTGGTGGTTTTTGGTGAGATTCTGAGAGATATGGTGAATGATTATTGTGTAGAGGTGCTAAAGTCTAAGCTACATCGGGCTGAAGTGACTGGCGCTAATGTGAACTACGAGGGAAGCCTCTCGATTTCACAGGATCTCATGGATTTAGTGGGAATCGTTCCGTTTGAGAAGATTCTCTGCGGTAATCAAGCGACTGGGGACCGATTCGAGACTTACGCGATTCGTGGACCCAAGGGAACGGGTGAGATTGTCCTGAATGGTGCGGCGGCTCGATTGGGGGAGGTGGGCGACCTATTGACTATTATGACCTTTGCTCAGGTAACCATGACTCAGGCTCAGAATTGGGCGCCTCGGGTAGCTGTTCTATCGGAGCGGAACCACCAGGTGGAAAACCGGGTCCCGGTTGCCACGTCTCCAATGGAACGTAGTTCCGTGTCTGTGGGGCACTAGCATGATGGAATTGAGCGTTGAAGAGATTGCTGCCCAGTTGGGAGGAAGCTTGGAGGGGGATCCAGAGATTCTCATTCGGGGAGTCGCTGATGCGAAAGAGGCTTCTGAAGGGGAGGTGACCTTTGCAGAGGAAGAACGATTCTTTGAGGTCGCTTTGGCCGGTGGGGCTTCCGCAATTCTCGTCCATTCAAAGCACACAAGCCCTGCTCCAGGGAAAGCAATTATCCGTTTGGACAATGTTCGTGCAGGCTTTGCTCAGCTTCTAGAAATTTTCCATCCTGAGGAGGCTGTTCCCGCTGGAATCCACGGGAGTGCTCAGGTCGATGAATCCGCGCAGGTGGATGCATCGGCTTCGATCGGTCCGGGATGTGTGATCGGTCGGAATGTGATCATTGGGCCCCGGGTAGTCTTGTGCGGCGGGAATCATGTCGCTGCTCAGTGTTCCATCGGAGAGGATACAAAGCTCTTTCCAAACGCTGTTCTCTACGACCGAAGTCGTGTCGGAAAGCGAGTGAGGATTCATGCCGGGACAGTCGTCGGATCGGACGGTTACGGCTACGTGTTCGATGGGGGACGCCATCGGAAGATTGCTCAGATTGGAGGGGTCGTGCTGGAGGACGATGTCGAGTTAGGGGCGAACGTGAGCATTGACCGAGGCGCGTTGGGGGATACTCGAATCGGGGAAGGTACGAAAATCGATAACCTGGTTCAGATTGCCCACAACGTCGTGATCGGAAAGCACTGTATCATTATTTCCCAGACGGGCATTGCTGGTAGCACCAAAATCGGTGATTACACTATCATCGCTGGTCAAGTTGGAATAGCCGGCCATCTGACGATCGGGAACCAAGTGACCATTGCTGCCCAATCAGGGGTGATGAGAGATATTCCCGATGGTCAAAAAGTCTTCGGTTCTCCCGCCCAGGGAGATCGAGAGTTCAAGCGCCAACTCATTGGGCTTCAACAATTGCCTGACTTAATCAAACGATTCCGAAAACTAGAGAAAGAGCGTCTCAGCTAAAAAGAGGATGCGCTGCTGAGTGCGTGTCTCCCCCTTTGGGTTTGAGATGCGCGGCGAGGGCTTCGAGGGCCTTCGCTCGGTGTGAAATTTTGTTTTTTACTGCGGCGCCAAGTTGCCCGAACGATTGCTGCTGCCCATTTGGGAAGAAAAGCGGATCGTAGCCGAAGCCTTCTCTCCCGTATCGTTCGGTCGCGATGCGACCCTCACATTGTCCGGTGAAGAATTCAGTTTGGCTGGATTCGTCGAAGGGATTCTTCAATAGGGCGAGGACACACCAGAATCGAGCCGTACGGTGTTCCGTCGTGACATCGAGTAGGAGCGAGAGGAGTTTTGCATTGTTCGCTTGATCATTGGCATTGCCGCTATCGTGGGACTCTGCGGCGAACCGTGCGGAATGCACCCCTGGGGCTCCGTCGAGAGCGTCGACGGCGAGGCCTGAGTCGTCCGCGAGGAGTTGGACATCCTCGAAGCGATCAATGGGAAAGCGCAGGGGCGGTTTCGTTCTCATCCATGCACCCAGTTGGGTGACCTTCTTTTCTGCGTTGGCTTCAAAAGTATCCCCGTCCTCAATCAGCTCAGGACAGTCGCCCAAGACTCGCATGGGAACGCAAGTGATGGACGGAGGCAGAATGGCCCCAATTTCGTCTACTTTGTGTTGATTGCCGGTGGCGACAATGAGTAAGGATGCCATTTTGTAGTCTATTTGATCTTTCGGAGGGTTTCGAAGTGTTCTTCGGCGACCATGTAGCCTACGCATTTCTTGGCGCCACACTGGCAAGGTCTGTCAAGATAGTCATCAATGTCGTGACCGTAGTTGTAGGCGAGCTCTTCCCCTTTTTTGATTCGCTTGGTTGCGTAGATCCAAACGCGGTCTTTCTTTACGTCAGACTCACAGTTGGGTTTGCAGCTGTGGTTGATGAAACGGGCGGGGTTCCAATCAACACTCCCATCGAGATCGAAGTCGTCGTTGACTGTGAATACATAACAGTTCTGGTCTTCAAGGGCTTGCTCGGCTGCTTCCTTCGTTAGTTTTTCTCCAACGTACTCGATGATCCGTTTCCCTTTCTTGATTTCCTTTCGGGCAAACCCTCCCCATCCGTGAATGGGTGATTTCTTGAAGATTACCAGCGGGTGATCGTTTTCAAATTTTTTCTTCTTTGGCATTGTCAGTGACTAAGGTGAGAGGATGCAAGCGGGGCTAGTTCGCTGGCTGTTTGTGAAATGCGCCGTCTTTCATGATCGCGATGAGATTGTCGGAGTTTGTTAAGAGGCTTGGGTTTTCAAGTGGGTTTCCTTTGACGAGTAGGAGGTCAGCAAGAAATCGAGGGACGACTTGACCCAAATCATCCGGAAGATCCATGGCGGCTCCTCCATGTTTGGTCATTGATTGCAGCGCCTCCATAGGAGTGAACCCGGCATGCTGAATGAGATGGGCAATGTCCATGGCGTTTTGGCCATGGGGTGTAAGGGCAAATCCGTAGTCGCCACCGCCAAGGATTCGAATCCCACGCCGTTTGAGTTCTTGGAGTCCTTTTACCGCTCCGGCGAGTTCGTCCTTCAAGCCCATTGACGCCACTTGTTCTGGGGTGAACATCGCTGCGCCATCATAGATTGCGGTGACGGTGAATCCGATGTTAGGACTGATAAAAAGCCAGTCTTTGTTGGCCTCCAGCATATCCATCGCCTCTTCATCAGCGAAATTGGCGTGATAAATAAGTTTGACTCCATTCCGGACGCATCGTTTGACGGACTCGGCGCTGCGGGCATGGGCACTCATTCGTTTGCCGTGCGCCTTGACGACTTCGGCCGCCGCCGCGACTTCGGCTTCGCTCATGAGGGTTGTTTCCGAACCTGCATGAGGTACGAAGCTATCGCCGGAAACTACGAGCTTAATAATATCCACTCCTTCTCGAATCATCTCTCGGCAGACCCTTCGGTAGTCTTCCGGACCGTCGACCATGAGGGCCATCGATTCGATATATGGTTGGTGAAGGGTGCGCATATCGCCCAGACCACCGGTCACGGTCATCCAGGGCGTTGCCGCCAGTAGGCGAGGGCCAGGGATCTTGCCTGCGTTGATCGCATTTCGAATGACGAGATCGAGACGAGGTTTGGCGGAAGCGGCGCTGATACAGCTCGTGATGCCGAAGTCGAGATAGCGTTTCGCATTGTGCATGGTGAGGAGCGTATGTTCCTCTGGGGGAAGGGCTCCAAGCGCGGCTAAGTCGTCGGTGTTATCGATACTTAGATGGGCATGCGACTCGATCAGTCCAGGGAGCAGGAAGTGCTTCGACTGGCCATCGATAATTGTGACCTCAGGCGACTGAGTCTCTGGGACCCCAGCAGTGACTGATTTAATCCGATTACCTTCGATCAGAACGTTGCCGAGGAACGGGCTGCTTCCCGTCGCATCGATCACGTGGACGTTTTGAAAGTAACTTGTCGCCATACTAAAGTCTGGTATTCGCTTACTGAGGCAGCGCCTCTAAATCCGTTTTTAACTTTGCCGCCGCTTGACCAAGGAGAAGCGTATCGACGCCAGCGACGATCAATCGGTACCCTTGCCGCACGTAAGGTGCGACCGCATCAGGTCTTAACCCAAAAATTCCTAGAGGAATACCGGCTTGATGACAGGTTTCGGTCACGCGAGCGATCGCGTCTACCACCGCCGGGGCATCAAGTTCTCCCATCTTTCCCAGACTTGCGGAAAGATCATAGGGTCCGATAAGCACCGCATCGATGCCTTCAACCTGAACGGTTTTCTCGATGTTTTCTACTGCGTCTCGATGTTCGGCTTGCACGACGACGACGGTTTCTGCCTTAGCCCGTTCGAGATAGCTAGCAAACTGCATGCCATAGCCTTGGGCACGGCCGACCCCGACTCCACGAGCGCCTTCGGGCGAGTAGCGAGCGAATTGAACGACGGCTGCGGCCTGTTCCGGCGTATTGACCTGCGGGGCGATGATTCCTGTCGCGCCAAAGTCCAGAGCTTGCTTGATGGGGACTTCCTCTGGCGCGCTAGTGCGCACAAGCGTCGGAGTCTTGTCTCCGATCGCGCTCAGCACCGAGAGTAGGGAGTCGTTGGAAAACGGCCCGTGTTCTCCATCGATAAACAGCCAGTCGAAACCAATCGAAGCCAGAATCTCCGCACTTGGAATACAGGGAAGCGTGGCCATGGTTCCAAGGAGTGTTTCGCCGTTCTTCAGTCGTGTTCGCAAAGAGGGTGCCATGTCGGTTCTGCATCTGACGGGATTTTGACAAGATTGCAAGAATCAATCTTTGAATAGAGGGGGGGAGCGACGTGGCCTTGAAGCAGGTTTTCTGCGCTGTGATCCCTTTCTCGATCGATGGAATTCCAGAATTGACTACGCGAATACATCGTGAAGGCCGAGCCGTTGCTTTGATTTGTATTCAGTGTTGAGAGAAGCGATGGCGCTTCGGTAGCGCTACTTAGTGAGACTTTCGGACTGCGATACGAAATGAACGTGCAGTCATCCGGAGCTTCCTGAAGGCAGGTTGAGGAGCGGATGTAGTTTCCAACCAAGCGGGGAGTATCTGGGGCGCTTTCTTGGCGAGGGAGGCTGCCAATCGTTCTCGTATGAATTTAGTGGCTAAGGATTGAGCGAAGGGATGTCATGGCGCGTCAATGGTTGCCCCGCAATTCCAGCACTTGAGAACGTCCTTTGTCTGCATTAAGAAACAACCGGTCAGCACTGGGACAAGTGCCAGCAAGATGATCGGGAGCGAGTTCAACGCAAGACCTAGCCTTTCATTCACGCCGTCAATGCTTTCTGAAGATGCGGGGAAAAAACTGCTAAACAACCCAATTCCAACGATCCAGACAATCACGAGCGCGCTTGGCAATGCAAGAAAGAGCCCAACGTATCCGATTGCGTCGCCATATGCCTGGACCTTTGTGTGATTGAGACGACCCGTTTCGCAGGCCTTGCAGGTGATCCCAATCGCATTTGAGCTCGGTATCGCATAGGGGATTTTTTCAGAGCTCATTGAATCTGTTTATGCTGGTGCCGTCCGAGTTAGAAATGTTTGTGGCTGTTCCGAATGAGGCGGCATCCAAGTGCTGGCGGGCGACCTTAGCAATCTTCGGTTCATTCTCGAACTCCTTTATTCTACCGCTCGAGCCGGCACGCGGTAGCAAGCCGCTTCGAGATCATTGCGAACCAAGAGATATTCACCTGCGAGCGTTGGGATATTCCATGTTTTTCCCTGGATGCCAGGAAAGCGAGCAAGCTCATTGAAGCCGTCGGGGGTGGCTTCAACGAATGCGATGTCGCCATCTTCAGCTTGGATGATCAGGGTTCCGTTGACTAAAAGGTTTTGGCCGTAGCCATATTTGCCGTCTTTCCAGAGACGTTTCCCGTTGCTCAGGTCGATGCAGGCAAGTCTGCCTTCGTCGAGGCCATAGGCGTAATTTCCTTGGACACAGGCTGAACTAAATTTGGTTTTCATCCGATTCCTGACATGCCAGACGAGGTCTGTTGAAAAGGAACCGTCCTCTGCCTTCTCGACATCGAAGAGCATGGCTCCCACACCGTAGCTTGCCGTCACCAGAACTTTGCGACCGTCGATGATCGAAGGCTGGCCGACCTTGGCGCTGTTCGGGACCGAGCCTTTAGGAATGTCAAAGGACCAGGCCAGGGTTCCGTTTGCCGGTGAAAGGCCAACGACGCTACCTTCATTGACCGCGACAACTTGACGTTCTCCATGGATCGTAGCGACGACCGGCGAAGAATAGCTCGAAGTTTCATTGCCCCAGTTCCAAACGGAGTCCCCGTAGTCGGCGCTCAATGCTTGGATGGTGGCTCCTCCGGATGTGCCTCCGGTCACAATGATCAGGCCTTGTTCCTCGAGGTAGAGTGGCGATGCTGCTTTGCCCCAGGTGAGGTTGGATCCTCCTTGGGCCAAGGCATCGTGGGTCCACTGGTGAGTGCCGTCGGAAATATTCAATGCGTCGAGAACTCCTGTCGCGCCAAGGGCGTAGACCGTCTCCCCCACGATGATTGGCGTTGCTCGCGGACCATCACCTCCCATTCCCTCACTGAAACGGCGCTGCTTCGCATAGTGCCATTTCAGAGTCCCGGTTTCTAAGTCGTAGGCACTGACCCATTCTTCGTCGCCTCGTTGTTCTTGGGTGATCGCGATCCGGCCTTTGACCGCATAGCCTCCCCAACCAAGTCCGATGGCTTGCTTCCACACTTCCTTTAGCGGTTGGTCGAGAGCGTCTGTTTGGATGCTGAGACCTTTGATGACCCCGTTTCGGTTGGGACCGTAGAATTCTGTCGAATCGACTGCGAGGTAACTGAGCGCCTCTTCTTCTGTAGTTGCATCGGTTCCTTCGGTTTGTTCTTTCTGAGCAGCAAGCAGTGTTCTCGATTGCTCGTCAACGGTGGGGGACCACTTCCAGACCAAACGCGGAATGCCAGTGCCGCTTGAAGACCCTTCGTTACGGAGTGTCAAGGCCAGAAAGGCCACCGTTGCTATTCCCGAAAAAAAACTGAACCAGCGGTAGCGGGGACGCAAGCCGGCGAGAAATGTCACCCAAAGCCAAAGAAGCAGTGTGACGAGAAGACCGGCAAGTAAGAGTAGGAATGGTCCCAGCGTCGTTTCTGTTTGTCGGGTCCAAAGAAAAAGAGCCGCGTAGGCAATTAAGAGAAGCCCCGGAATCCAAAGTCGGCCCTTACGTGGTTGTTTTTTTTCCATGGTAATTAGTTCCGTCGGTCGTTTGCTGCATCCAGTCGCACTCTTTGCTATTGCCCGATCCGAAGACCTTGTCAAAAACCGCAAGGCCAGGGCTGATCGTTGAAGCGAGCTGTCTCAGGCATGGGGATCGATTCTCTAAGTGGTCTGACTAGATCCTCGCAAGACGGGTGTCTGCATCGCCGAAGTAGTCCCGTTCAACGCCCATCTTGTCCATAATAGAAAGATAGAGGCTACAAAGCTTTCTATTTTCGTCTCCCTTGTCCAAATAGTCGAGCACTCGGCCGGTTTCGATGCTTCCTCCCAAAGATCCTAACTGAAGCAATGGAAGCTTGGTACTGTCATGCTTACTGCCGGCCCACATGTTGGAGAGGAAGAGGAGGCACGAATTGTCGAGCACGGATCCGTCTCCCTCTGGCATTTGGTCAAGCTTATTGGCGAGATAGGCAACTTGACTGCAATAGTAGCGAGTGATCTGTTCGTAGGAATCACTTAGGTCCCGATGGGAAGCCGAGTGATGGGAGTGGCGGACGTTCAAAAACGGATAGAACAATCCTGAGATATCACGACAGAGGAGCAGCGTAGCTAGTCGAGTTTTGTCAGTTTGGAATGCCAGAGCCACAATATCACACATCAAACGCATGTGATCTCGGATATCCTCGGGCAGGCCATTCTCAGGGCGTTCCATGGCAATGAGTGGCTTCTGTTGTTTGAGCGCACTGGATTCCGCTTTCGATTTGTTATCCCGAAGCCGTTCAATTTGCTTTTCGATCTCTCGAACACTGGTCAGGTACTCTTCTAGCTTGGCTTTGTCCGTGGCACTAACTTTTTTGGACAAGGCGTTGGCTTGGGTTCGAACGCGATCAAGGATGCTCTGGTTCCGAAGGTTACCTCGATTCTCGAAAAGGCTATCGAAGGCAAGTGATGGATAGACTTCCAGGGGAACAGGGGAGGTGGTGCTTTGCCAAGAGATATGGGAGCTGTAAGCCATCGAAAAATTGGTTTCGTGATAGCCAGTCGTTGGTTGTTCGCAGCCTAAGACCAGGCTGGGCTGCATGGTTAAATAGCCAAGGTGATTTGCCAGCATTTGGTCGACGCTAATCCCTCCTTTGAGAACCGCGCCTTTTTGGAGATCAGCTCCAGAGAGAATGTTTCCCGTCTGTCCAGGATGAATGCCAACACCGACCGCGGAACGATTGAACAAGCCGGTGATGAAATTCATTTTGTGCTTCAGGGAGTCCAGTGGCTGGAGGCTCTTGCCGAGATCCATCTCGGAGCCCTTGCCTTTGGCCCACCAGTGATCTCCATTGACGCCGCAGGCCATGAAGAGTGTCGCAAATCGCTTGGGGAATTCGCTCTCCACGCCACTGCTGTCCATTTGTTTCCCCCAGACGGGTAGCGATTCGAGCCATGGCAGGGACATGGCAACGCCCGTTCCGCGGAGGAAGGTGCGTCGCGAGAGGCGATACTGATAGGCGGCGGCCGTGTTTTCTTGGAGATCGCGAATCATAGCTCAGTGGGATGGGGTGAATTCGATTGTTCGCTTATTAAGGAATTGCGGGCTCGTCACGATGCTCTCAATGAGAACGCTGACACGATAATCTGAATCAGCGAGTTTGGCGAGCATTCGTTCGATGAGGGGTTCATCAGACATCATCAGGGTACGTCCGAGAGCGAAGGCAAGGAGTTTGCGACAGAGGTTGGCGTGAAAATCCTGTTCTCGTTCCGCTTGAATGTAGGATTTGAGTCCCGCGATACCGGTTCCAGTCTCACCGTTCGGAAAGGTCGCCTGAGTCGAGATCAAGCGGTTTCCTAGATCTTTCGACCGGCGTTCGCCGATCGGACCAAAATTCTCAAAGACGAGGCCCAGTGCGTCAAATCGGTCGTGACAGCTTGCACAGTTTGGGTGCTCGCGGTGGCGTGCTAGGACTTCAGGGAGCGTGAGTTCGCCGAGAGCTGATTCGTCTGATGGGATTTCAGGAACATCTGGCGGTGGTGGCGGGATAGCCTCTCCAAGAACGCGTCGCGCCACCCAGTAGCCGCGCTTGACCGGACTCGTTCTCAGGCCGGGAGCGTTCATGGTCAAGAAAGCTGCCATGGGTAATATCCCGCCGCGATCAAACCGATCCACCTGTTCGAAGCGTCGCCACTCATCGGTATCGAATTCTGATGTCGGAAATCCATAGTGTTTCGCAAGGGTTGGGTTCGCGAAGGTATAGGTGCCGTAAAGCAGCAATGTGATCGGGAGATCCTCTTGCAGTGTATGGGTCAGATAGTGAATGGGTTCATCAAACATGGCCTGCCTCAACTCATTGTCGAATTCGGGAAAGACTCCCCGATCGACGGCGTTGTGTCCTTCGAACCGTCGGAAATCGAGCCAATTGGCTCCGAACTCAGTCGCGAGTCCTTGAATTCTGGGGTCCGCGATCAGTCGTCGAACTTGCGATTTGAGAGTGCTCGGTTTCCGAAGTTTGCCGGCCAAGGCTAGGTTGACGAGCTCCCGATCAGGAAGGCTAGACCACAGAAAATAGCTGAGCCGACTGGCCAGTGAGAGATTCGTTAGAGGGCTGGTTTTTCTCGATGGAGTGGGAAGGCCTTCATTGACTCGATAAAAGAAGTGGGGAGAAACAAGGACGCTGGCCACGGTCTCTCGAATCGCTTCCGGGTGGCTGAGCTGATCTCTAAATCGGAGTGTTTGATAAAAAGTCAATAGGTCATTCTGTTCGTGTTCCTCCAGAGGTCTTCGGTAGGCACGGCTTGCGAACTCCAAGAGGTCTTGCAGGTGGTATCGCTCGGCCAGTGTTTCCTGTTGTTCAAGCCAGCGAATTCTCTCGTTCATGCGCTCAAAGTATTCCTCGATCGCAGTGAGTGCCGTCGCCTTGGCCCCTTTGCGCTCTGCTTTATTGAGGTAGACTTGGGCGAGGCGGCGAATCTTCGTTTCGTCGGTCGCATCGTCGTATTCTGCTCGAGCAAAGTCGAACTCGGGATCGGTCATGTAGCGCGAATCCGTGCGTTCGAACCAGAGAAATCCGATGTACTGCCGCCTCGGGGCTTTGGTGATAAAATCTAATTCATCCCATAATTGGTCGATCTCGCGTTTTTCCTTGTCGTTGAGGATTAGGTCGTAGAGAGGAGCGTCATCGCGGTAGAATCCCATCATACTGTGGAAACCGGCGCTTAGCAGTCGTCCCTTCTCTTGTTGGTCCCTTGATTTGCCAACATAATCTCGTCCTCGTTCAGATATGAAGAAGGCGTCGGGGAAAATACTAGCAAATCGAGCGAAGGCTCGATGAATGTCGGGGTGTAGGCTTGGAGCTTCGGGCAGGATGAGATCGGGGTGTGGGACTTGAAATGGTTCTGGTGACTTGCGTTTTTGTTTCGTTTCTGCGGCTGCTTTTTCGAGGGCTTCTTGGGAGGATTGGGCGCGTTGTTTCAGCTGCGATTGAGTCATCAATGTGTCCCGGTCGTAGCGCCGTCGATTCGCCTCGTATTGCCGATTTTTCCAAAGCACATACGTTTGTGACCCCCGATGAACTGATCCCCCTTCGAGATTTGCAACTTGGGGCTCGATAGCCTTGCGAATGGTTCGAATGTACTCACTGATTCTTCTACAAAGGTTCTTGGCGCTTTTATTGGGAGTGGATGGAGTGAGGGTGTTCCAGAGGGACTTGATTTCTCCTAAGGGCCCAAACGGTTCGGGTTCTTCTTGAAGCAGCTCTGTTATCAATTGCAAATACGAGGCGCTGATTCCTTCCCGCTTGGCAATCATGCTAAGGCTAGGCCCAGTAGGGTGTTTCGTTTGTTGCCAGGCGGCGTAGAAATAATCGGCAAGGTCGATCGGCTGTCGCTGGTAGAAGTCGATAATTCGTAGGACGGCGTATTTGTCCCTATCAGTTTCTGTGACGCTTGGATGAGGGCTCCAGTTCAAACCGCTTGGGGTGAGAATGAGATGCTCGGTGATTTTGCGTGCTGCCTGGAGATATTTGTTCAGCAGGCCTGGGCTGAGATTGAGAGACTCTCCGGAATTGTCGAAGCCAGCTTGGTTCGCAGCGTCAATGGGGAAATCCTTTGTGGGGCGAATATCCACCCCCGTCAAATCGCGGATCGAATAATTGTACTCCGCGTTGCTCAATCGGCGGGCGAGGACGATTCCGGGATCGCCATCGTTCCTCAGGGCCTCAAAGCGTTGAACCTTTTGATACCAGTTCATAATCGAAGTGACGGCCGCTCGTGATGGGAGCAGGGTGGCATCCTCGGGAGGCATTTCATTGTGCTCGAGTTTGTCGATGACGTGCACCCAATACTGATGTCCCTCGATGACCTGGCTCAGGGTCTGGAAGGGGCTGAGGCTGAACTTTGCCTTTGGTTTCGTCTCTCCATGACAGTCAATGCAGTAAGTTTCAAGGAACGGCTTGACCTGCTGCCGAAACTCGGTTTCGAGTGTGTGGCGAGTCGAAATCTCACCACAACGGGCCACCAAGATCGCCCCGAGGCCTACCATTGCAGAGAAAAGGCGCGACCAGCTGTGACGACATTGTTGCGAAGAGCTGAGAGGTTTTTTTGGCATTGATGAGTGGAGGGATGTTAATCGGAGCCGGGCGATTGGGGGAAGCCGAAAACAAGGGGCACTCAGGAGCGTGGCTTGTCCGTTGGAACGAGGCGCTTTCTCGGTGGCGGTGATTTGTCAAATTCCCTACGATTGGTTGGACGGGATGATGCGTTCCTTGCGGAGGCGATCGAAGAGATCTCGAAATGAATTTCGCGTTTCTTGATAAGCTGTGAATCCTAGGCGTCGGGATTTTGAAACATCGGTGAAGGCCTCGATCTGTCTTCCGAGGTCCGCATCGGAGTGCCACCAGGAGGCGAGTCTTTCGATGGGAAGGGCTTGTAGCCCATGTTTTTCAACAATCCGGTCCCAGATGGGCCCTGCGTCCTTCATCTGTTCGACTAAGGGGGAGGGCTTGCCCGGGTAAGGTGCGGGTTCAAGCCCCAGATTTTCGGCGATGATCGGCCACATTCGTCTCCATCGAAAGATATCACCATTGACGACATTGAAGGCTTGATTTGCGGCGGCGGGAGTGAGCGCTGCCCACTCAAGTTGGTGTGCCAGAATCCGAGAGTCCGTGACGTCGGTTGCGGCATTGTATTGTTCTACGGAGCCAGGGAAAACAAAGGGGCGACCAGTTTCTCGGCAAATCGCGGCATAGACCGCGAGCGTGAGGCCCATGTTCATGGCATTGCCGATGGCCCAGCCAATGACCGTGTGAGGGCGATGAACGTTCCAGGTGAAACCAAGCCGCTCTGCTTCGGTGAAGAGGATATCCTCTTGGGTATAGTAGAAATTCTCGTAGGGAACGCGGGCCTGATCTTCCCGAAATGGCGTGTCTGGTTTAGTCAAAGCATAGGCTTCAAATGGGCCAAGATAGTGTTTGAGTCCGGTAACGAGGGATACGTGTTGAAGTTGCGGGCTTTGATCGAGTGCATGGAGAAGGTTCTCGAGCATGGCTCCGTTCACGAGGCAGTTCTCTGATTCGGTCGCTTGCCGGGACCACGAGGTGAAAAAAACGTGCGTAGGATGAACGTCCTTGAGTGCCCTTCGTACCGCAGCTGCATCGGTAAGATCAGCGGCGATTGGGGTGGCGTTAGGAAGATCGATTTTTGGCCGTCTCGCCAAGCCAGAAACTGTCCACCCATTGGATGCTAGTCGAGAGGCGAGGGTGTGGCCCTGGATGCCTGTGATTCCAACGATTAGTGCGTGTCTTTCCTCGGGACCCGTTTCGCCGGCTTTGATTGTACTCCGCTTTCCGTTGGCATTCATTCTTCAAGCCTATCCGAATGCTGGTGTCTTCTCAATCTTGTCTCTATTTTGGCGAATTTCGTTCCGCTTCCCATTGAGACGCGATTGATTTAGAGCGTTTAAGAAAAGACAGCGAAAAGAGCATTCTGGGTTGCAAGTGTTTGGGTGTTGCCGTACAGTCAAACACGGATTAAGACTGCTGCAGTCGAGCCCATGGAGATACTGAAGATGAAATTGAACCCGATATTTTACTGGCAAGGAAAGCGAGGTGTCGCGCTTCGCGTCCTTCGCTTTTTCACGGCGCTCCCATTCTTAGTCGGGGCTGAGCTTCTGACGTCACAGGCGTTGGCAGAGGGAATTGAGATTGTGAGCGATGGGAGTGGGGCGCTTTTCTTGGATCTTCAGACTTCTGAAGGCGAGAGTTACCGCCTGGAACGATCTGAAGACTTGGAGTCTTGGTTTCTTGTTGAGGCCTTCGTCGCGGAGAGCGGGACTACTCGGTTCGATCTCGCGAGCGAAACTGAGCCGGCGCAGGGGTTTTTCCGGGTTTCCCAGCCCCTTGATCCGCTCCAGTTGGCACTCGATGAGAACCGCTCTAAATGGGAAGCGATCGGTTGGAAGGACTATCAACTTCGAATCGATGTGTCTGAATTTATTCCCCAGGACGTGAGTCAGGGGATCGTCACCGTCGAGGCGGGACAAGTGGTTGACGTTGAACTTCCGCTCTCTACTGGGGAGTTTCCGGGGTTCCGATTTAACTATCCACACTCTGTTAATGGGTTGTTTGACCGTTTGCAGCAGGCGCTGGATCGGGATCCGGTGAGTGTGCGCATTGCCTATCACGCTGAGTTCGGTTATCCGACCGAGGCGTTCATTGATTTTGACGAACGAATTGCCGATGAGGAAGCTGGTTTTCGAGTGGCCCTACTGGGGGCGACCAGGATTCAGAATCGACTTTCCTTCGAGCTACCAAACGATCCCTACACCATTCTCAGCGCGAGGGTTATAGGTGATTCGCTGGAGCTTGATCTTGAATATGGAGGCGGTTGTGCGGCCCATCATTTTTCGATCTTAGACCTCATGCCGGGGGTGTTTGCTGAATCGGAACCGCCACGTCCGGTGTTGGGGTTGCGTCACGATAACAATGACGACCGTTGCAAGGCACTCGTCCGAGAGACCCGTCGGTTTGACCTCTCTCCACTCCTCGTCTCAGCGGTCAAAGTATACGGCAAACCTATCCCCATGGTCATCGAATTAAGTGCGTCACCAAACTCGCAGGCTGAGTTGGTCAGTGTGCTTTATACTCCGAGCGGATCCGAGGAATTCGTCGTGCGAAGGGCGACCTCTCAGGCCTGGGTTGGGGGCGTTCAAGGGTCGGGGAGTGGGATTGATTATCATTTCAGTC